>Ga0307507_10011404_pt1 | contig 11219 bp, 9 predicted proteins | sample 7_EM_MG_FD_207223 | JGI IMG/M metagenome (GOLD analysis project Ga0307507, IMG submission 207223) | Populus trichocarpa ectomycorrhiza microbial communities from riparian zone in the Pacific Northwest, United States - 7_EM | ecosystem: Host-associated > Plants > Roots > Unclassified | place...
AAAGAAAAAAATGAAAATGAACTGGTGGGTGCTTCGGTTGGGTAACATCGGATAAGGTTTTTTTTTAATTCTGAAATGCTATCCATTTACATGGAAGCTACTACCAGCGTGTTTGAAAGTATAATTGTGATTGTTTTTTAAAATGGTTTTCACTCGAAAATATATTAAAATAATATTTTTTTATTTTTTAAAAATTAATTTTGACATCAGCGCATTAAAATGATTTAAAAACACAAAAAAAAAATAATTTAAAGCAAATAAAAAAATAAAAACAAATTAAACTTTTTTAAAAACGTTTTTAAAATAAAAAAATAAACAGGGCCTACAACTGTTATTCCTAGACCTACTACATTTGAGGCGGATTTAAGCCAGGCCTGAATTTATAAGCCCATTAATATGCTGTTTGATTGCCTGAACATCCAGATGTGATATTCTCAATGCCAACAGCCTCATGATGGTTTTTAACTTCTCTGTTCTTAAGAAATTTTGATGGTGAACCTTCGAACAGTAATAGAGAAATGCTAAACATGGTGATTAGCATGGCAGGTTTGCATAATCACACTTTGTCAACCACATTTAAGGATTAGATAAATCACGTCATTCTTGAATCATTACTCTGTTTAGCATCTCTTTGCATCATTTTCGTTCTTAGAGATAACAATTAAACCCCATTGTAATAAACACTTGAGCTCATAGAAATGCTGCTGGAACTTGAGCTTCACAGAAGACAAGTCATTTTTCATCTAGAACCCTAACTTCATCCAGTGAAGGATCATCGATATTTAACTTCAGACAATGATATTCGATTTAATCTCAAGTGTTGATCGAGGAACAAGTTCTTGTGAACTCTCGTGTGTAAGATCTTTAATGCTACTTCTCACTCCAGTGTCAGAAAAGTCATTAGATGCCCAGATACCAAGTTGGTCAGAATTAGCAACTCTAATTGCGACCCCTTATCCCCAGGCCAAGATCGATTTGTTTTATGTATTCAACTATGTTCTTCAAAGTTGTGATGCTAAAAGTTATCGTGTAGTGGTTTAGCCCACATCTCTGTCGGTCTATTTCTCCCCAGCACCTCCACAAGTCTATAGAGCATATGAATGTTTATCCTAGAAGTACTGAGTAATTGTGATATATAAAATTGAAGACACAGATCCTTCAATAATGAAATTTAGAGGACCTGATTGTCTTTATATACCTTGATCTTAAAGAGAGATGAATGTGCAAAACACGTCGAGGGAACTACAAAAGAGTATACAGCACCAAGAACATGCATGTAAAGCATTATGGGCAGAAGGTTCATCAGTACAAATTCTGCAATGTATGTTTCAAACTGATTAAGGATAATGAAGGCTAAACATAGGTCGAAGAGTTTGATGCACAAGTTTCTCACACCAAGAAGCATGCAACACAAAACGTTCCCAAAAGGAACAAAAAACAAATTCTCCTGAGAAATTATTCATGGTTCCGCAGATACAATATAGCTTCAAGAAATGGCAACACCATCACGCATATTCCTGCATTTATAATGATCAACAGCAAGAACATCAGTACAAGTATAAAGGCATTTACGATTTCTTATATTAATCCTGGACTTCTTTTTCATCAAATGAAATTCTTGGATTTGTGCTTTTTTATGATGTTTTGCTTGACAAAAAGCAAAGAGATGGTAAAACTTAGATAGGAATTTTAGAATCTTGTGTTTTGTTTGTTTAGAAACTTACAGTACCGAGTTGGGATGATCTTCCATCGTTGGTTATCTCCTTTGTTCCATTTCCAGAGAACAATAGAGGTGCCATCATGGACACCACCAGATTTCTTATCACCGTGAAAAGCATCTACATTAAGATGGGTATTGTTAACCATCCTTACAGCTCTGAAACCATCACCCAAGTCCTTGCTTTCAGTCCACAGGATAGACTCATCAAGAACATCTGGATTGTACGGAATCAGCTGCACCTGCAGAAATTTTTTTTTTTGGGACAAGAAACATTTCTTAAGGCATACCATTTGTGGCTCAGGAGGAAAAAAGAAAAGGAATAGGCTATCATGAGGACTTCCACTCAACTATCAAAGTGCTCAATCATTATCTCTCAACTTATGTCACAGAAAGCAGGGACATGCCATATTTCGCTCAATCATTACACCCTAAATAAATATTTTGAGGTCAAATTATAATTTATTTCAGCAACAATCTTACATGAAAACTCTAAAAGGAGAAGGTTTGTTTCTCCTGGTCAAAATACAAGAGAAAAAATCAAGTTCAAGCTGGTTTGAAAAATTGCAATGGTATTGCGCTTAAATTTTTCTTTATGGTACCATGGTACACCTGTATGCATGCCTGCAAGTTGACTGCTTGCATACAACAATCAAGTGATACACGATAAGAGTTGCCTATTGGAAGCCTTAAATGATATCTGGGTGGATTAAGGAGAGGAGCAGCAAAGCCATTGGCACTAGTTTGCAACCAGTTCTAGATTTGTGGCCTACTCATTGGTATCAAGTCTGTGTTTACACCCACAGCCCCCACAATAGAGTCTGTTCCAGCTGTGAAATGTGAGGAAGCATGCAGGTTTTTTCTCAAGAAAAAGAAAAGGGCATCTCGGTAATGAATGGGGAGGGGGGGATTTGAAGGTTTGCGGCATAAAAAAAAAACAAAAAAAACAAACAAACAATCATGCTCCACATGTTTTGAATTATCTGCAGGACAAATATATGAAGATATTCTACTCTGCTGTTCAATCCAATCTTTACCACGTCTTCTTTTTGTGATACATATCACCAAAACAGGCATCTGGACCTTAAAGAGGATATAACAAATCGGATCATTTATATGGTCATGAACAACAGTGGCAAGCAATGTATATGATATCACAACTGAAATTGACTGAAACTGTCGCTGGAATACCATATCCAGTTACTGTCTTATAGGCAATGCCAAGACTTTTATAAGCAAAGAAAATCATCAACCTCTTGGTTTATAAAGAAGACAGTTTTGGATAATTGTAATAAATCATTACAAGTAACTCTTATTATGAAAAACATTTTAGTCCCGAATTACCTTGATCAACTTGAAAAGCCACTTTTACAATGTTGTATCAAGCATGTAAGAGAACACTCTTCTTTTTTAAAATTATTAAAATATACTAAAAGGACTCAGTATACTCGATACTATTTATCTAGACACAAAACAATGTGGATTGACACAGTATAATAGTAGAGCTGCCTTTGCCATAGAGAGTTGCAAGGACTGCAAGGAGGGTTGTCTTTTCATTGGGATGCATTTGACATTGAAATAATGGTTGAGGAGAAAATGACCAGTTCCAATTTTGATGGGGGCTGCAGACACCTAGCATTGGGGCCGTCAAGCCTTGGGCGCTGGGGCTACCAAGCCTTGGGTGCTAGGGCCAGACCCGCGCGCCTAGCTATAGACCTAGGCGCGCGGGTCTGCACACCTCAGGCACGCAAACCCAAGCGCTCGGGGGTCTGCAGAACCGCGTGTTAGGGACAGACCTGCGTGCCTGAGGTCTGCTGACCCGCGCCTAGGGTCTGCAAAGCCCCCCAAGGGTTACAAGCCCACGTAGGCTGCAAACCCGCGCGACTTTGGATTATAATAATATTATTTTTATTATAGTTAATATTATTAATATAATAATTAATAAATTTTAAAAAAATATTATTAATATTGAAAAACAATCATAAATTTGATTTGAAGGGTAAAATTATAAATTCTTCTTCTTCTTCTTCTTATTATTATTATTATTAATAAATTTGAAAAAAAAATATTATTACTATCAAAGAAAAACCGTAGATTTGATTTAAAGGGTAAAATTAAAAATTATTATTATTATTGTTATCATCATCATCATCATCATTATCATTAATAAATTTGAAAAAAATATTATTGATATTGAAGAAAAACCATAAATTTAATTTGAAGGAATTAAAAACTATTAGAACTTAGGTCAAATGAGTTTAATAATAATAATATTATTATTAATATTATAAATATTATTATGTTCATTAATATTATTAAATTTGAAATAAATATTATAACTATAAAAAAAACATAGAATTGATTTGAAGGATAAAATCAATTATTGTTATTGTTATTGTTATTGTTATTATTGACTTGGATCTGGCGTCATGACCAAAAACACGTGGGTCAGGTTTCCGGACCCAAGGTTAATGGGTCTGGTGTCTAGGCCTCAGGTTGATGAATCTGGTGTGCAGACCCAGGGTTATAGGGTCGCATGAGGACCCAAGACTCTTGGGCTGGGGTTAGAACCCAAGGCTAATGAGTCCACTGTTTAGACCCAGGGCTAATGGCTCCAATGTCCGAACCCACGGCTAATGGCTTTGACCCAATTCTCTTGGGTCCGGCATCAGGACCCAAGGTTTTTGGGTCTGTCATCCGGACTCACGGCTAATAGGTTTGCGTAGGATTCAATTCTCTTAGATCAGGCTTTAGGACCCAAGATTCTTGGGTTCCGTCATCCGGACTCACGGCTAATAGGTTCGCGTAGGACCTAATTCTCTTGGGTCCGGCTTCAGGATCCATGGTTCTAGGATCTTAGGTTTCTAAATATAATTATTTGTATTATAAATATTATTATTATTATTATTATTAAAAATACTATTATTTGTATTATAAATATTATTATTTTTATTATAGTTAAAATTATTAATATAATAATTATTAAATTTGAAAAAAATATTATTAATATTGAAAACAAATACATTTTTTTGAAGGGTAAAATTAAAAATCATCATCATCATCATCATCAATAAATTTTAAAAAAAACTATTATTACTATCAAAGAAAAATCATAATTTTTTTTAAAGATTAGAAAATATAAAAATTTGGGTAGACAAGTTAAATATTATTATTAATATTATAAATATTATTATTAGATCTGACATTGCAGTCAGACTCAACGTTTTTTGATCTAATGTTACAGCCAGACTCAACATTCCTGGGTCTTAGAATTTTTTTTTTATTTTTTATAAAAATAAAAAGTATGTGTAGGGCGGGCCACGTAACTAGTGGATAGCTATTTTGACTTAATATGAAAGGAATATATTTATATATATGCTCAATTAGAATATATCAAGGGAAAACTTGAACTTATAAAGTTCAAGTTTTCCACAATCGCTCTTGGTCTTAGATTTTTTTGATATGTTTTATGAAAATAAAAGGTATGTTGGCGGTGTAGGGTGGGACAAGTAACTAGTGTATAACTATTTTGACTCCATATGAAGGGAATATATTTATATATATGCTCAATTAGAATCTATCAAAGGAAAACTTGAACTTTACAAGTTCAAGTTTTCCACAATCGAATGTCAAGTCCATGAGACATGAAAAATGAAAAGTTGCGTGCAAAACATAGAAGAATAAACTTTCAACAAGTTCATGATCTCAGAGAATTTCTTACAGGGTGTGCCTCTCCAATGGAATGCTTCATGGCCTGACCAGTGGCCTTATTAACCAAAGCGAAGGCAGGGCATCCCTCTGAATCCTTCACTCTTGTGCTGTACTTTTCATCTTTATACCAGTTCTACAACAACAACCAGCTAGATCAAGCACATAGCTACAAAGATGTAAAACTCCAGAGAAAAAAAAACACTACTGCAATAATATTAAGGGTGTTTGAGATTGTGGTTTCATACAATTTTTTTCCGTAATCTCAAACAAGCAACAAATCAATTAATCAGAAAATGAAAGGTCAACATATAGATCATATGATTGAAAACATTAAGAAAATAACCATGGACATGGACGAAAACTGTGATCTTTTTTGCTTATGGAATCTGAATTACAAAACAATGATCAGATCAAATAAATGTTCATGACAGTTGCAACCTAACCAACCAAAACAAAAACCCACATAAAAAGACAACCCAGATTAAAATGATGTAAACTTTAAGAAAAAGAAAAGAGAGAGAAACCCCTTAGAAAATTTGAAAACAAAAGGGTGCACAAGAAAGTTAAAAAACATATAAAAGTCAAATTGAGTTTGAGATCATATATAATTGAAAGGAGCTATGAGTTTTCCATACTTGGAACTCATCAGAAGGATTTGATGGTGCAAGAATCACTTTCCCACCCCTAATTGTGAGGTGAAACTCAGGCTGAGCTTTGCTGTAAACCTTAAAGCTAGGTTTATTATAAAGGTCAAGCCCAGAAGCAGCGCCAGGCTGATGAGTGTGCTGGTGATTGAAAGATGGCATGTGAGGCCTAAAAGAATGACGGGCTTCAGTTTGTTCATGAGAAACATGAGTCACTTGTGTTGGTGCAGGTGGATAATCAAGAGAAGGGTCAACTCCTTGATGATGAGATGTGTGAAAGACCTGAGTTTCTGGAATTGAGGTTGATGGTGGAGGAGGTGAATAGTTAGTTTCATTAAAATATGGTCTTGGTGGTTGTGGAGATTCTTGATAATAGTGTGAGTAGGGTCGTGGTGGTGGTGCAAATTCATTCTCTCCGTAGAATAGGGGTGGTGGTGTTTGGTCGAAGGAAGATGCGTGAAAGACCTGAGTTTCTTGAATTGAGGTTGGTGGTGGAGGAGGTGAATAGTTAGTTTCATTAAAATATGGTCTTGGTGGTTGTGGAGATTCTTGATAATAGTGTGAGTAGGGTCGTGGTGGTGGTGCAAATTCATTCTCTCCGTAGAATAGGGGTGGTGGTGTTTGGTCGAAGGAAGATGTGTGAAAGACCTGAGTTTCTTGAATTGAGGTTGGTGGTGGAGGAGGTGAATAGTTAGTTTCATTAAAATATGGTCTTGGTGGTTGTGGAGATTCTTGATAATAGTGTGAGTAGGGTCGTGGTGGTGGTGCAAATTCATTCTCTCCGTAGAATAGGGGTGGTGGTGTTTGGTCGAAGGATGGTGGTGGGTAATGTTCTCTTCTCTCTTCTTCTTCATCATTTCTTCGGTGGTGATGAGTTTGAGGGTAGTAGCCGTGAGGGAATTCCATGGTTGTTTCCGGTGATATTGATCAATGTGGGGAAGCTAGGGAAGGGTTGATGAGGAGAAATAGAGTGGTGTTTTAAAATAAATAATATAGTTCGATCTCCAACTAATTAGGCTAGCTGTTGTTGAACTCGAAACTTGATTAGTTTATTCAATGAGCTCCTACGAAACCTGCACCAAATGGCAGCTTCTCTTCCATCAAATCTCATGACAACTCTTCCTTGAAAATTGATACAAAATCAAAGAGCACACAAGAATTTCCGAAGATGAACTTCCCCATCAATTATTTCCTGAATATTATTGTGATTTTCATCCATAGAGATTTTTAAATAGCAAAATGCTTGAATGAATTTTGTAAATACAAGGAGTATTTTAAAGAATGTGGGGGCTTGAATGGGTAGTCTTGCCTTGAAATATCTTGATTTTATTTCTTTCTTGTCTCCTGTTATTTGAAAACCTGTAATTTGATATGATAAATGATGATACATAATACACAAATTTGTTATCATAAAGAGTTTTAAAAGGTATTAAAAGGAATGTGATATAGGCTAGAACATGGAATTATAAAGAAAGGATATAAAATGCTCAAGAGTGTGTTTAAAGGATATAAAACAAAAATTATTAGATGAAGAAGGCATATTCAATCAGAAAAATTTACCGTAATTTACTGATAAAAATATTATATTGTTGTGTATGTTTATATTTGTTAATTTTCTATAATGTTAATTAAGGCTTTTAATTATAAAACTAAGTAACAATTTTTAATTTTAATTTTACCCAGTTAATTCTATCAATTTCTATCAGCCTGCTAAAAAAATAATTTATTAATCAATTAAGCGTTAAAAAACTAAAAAATGCCAGATTATAAATGTTGATTGAAGTGTTCTTAACTTCTTAGAGTATCTCAATTATTTGCAATGATTTAAAAGTGATGTATATGTTGAAAATGAATTAAATAAATAAATAATATTTTTATTTTTACTAAATTGAATAATAAACATATGAACGCACGTGCCAAATCCACTAATTAGGGAGTAAAACGGCGAAGCATCAAAATGTTGGTAAAAAAAGAAGAGAAAAAAAAGATAAGACTGTTCAAGCAAAAACAAAAGAGCCAACCAAATAATTCTTAAGAGGACTAATTAACAACCCTGCAAAAAAGTCATGACTCCTAATCCCTGCATGGTCCATGTTTAGCAAGAGCATCAAACAATACATAGCTCACAATTTAAATCATGAGAGTTAAATAAAATGATAAAAAAAATTAAAAGGATTATCAAGTATTTTATTTAAAAAATCTCGTAACCCGAGTCATTAATTAAGCCCAAAGCATCCAATCTGAAAAAATCATGAAATCTAATTCTTAATCAATCAAATATTGAAAGATGTAATTGAAAAAAAAATTAATTATACAAAAAGATTTAAAAAAACACAGCAATTAAAAGATTATGGATCAAAATTAAAATATAAAATAAATTTTATATTTAATTGAAGGGTGAAATAAAAAAAAATCAATGTAGTAAAAGGAAAAAAATTTAAAAAGAATGATGATCAAAATTGACATAATAAAACAATGTTGTAATTAAAGGGTGAAATTGAAAAGAATAATAACTTTTACAAAAGGACCAAGAAAAAAATTAAAAATCAAAACAATGAGAACCAAATTTGAAAAATAATACCATTAATCTGAATTGAATGATGAAATTGAAAACTATTAAAACTTTTACAAAAGTGATAAGGATAAAAGTTAGAAACCCAAAGAATGAGTATCACATTGGACAATATAATATTTGATAATTTGGAATAAAAAGATGAAATTGAAAATAAATAAAATTTCTATAAAAGAATCAAGACAAAAAATTAGAAATTAAAAGAATAAAAACTGAAGTTGAAATGTCCATAATCAAGAATGCCAAGCTATAATTTTTAAGGAAGAAGAGAGAGAAAAAAAGGCTCATTTATACAAAACCCGATTACCAAATGAGACATGTATCACACCAATAGAAAGAGGGGATGATAAAGATTCTAATGACAAGGCAAAATGACATTTTTTGACATTGATAAACATTGCAAGCTCTACCTGAAGGGTACAAGCGCCTCCTGGGCACCCCTGGATGCATCCACCCTTTTGGTTTTGTTATTTAGCTAAATAAAGAATAGCCCCTAAGCTCCCCTTGATTTCAAGTTTATTTTTTAAAAAAGTATTTTTGTAGTTTTACTATTCATTTGAATGGTTTATTCTTTTATATTTGTACAAATACTAAAATGCCCCTCAACTTTAATTATAATAGCAAAAATACCACTGTAAAATATAAAAATACCCTCCTTAAACATCATGCTTAATTTTTTTTTGCTTCCAAGGGTCTGTTCACTGTACAATGAAGATGAGAAATATTTATTTATCCTCAGTCAATTTAGAAATTACAAACGAGCAATGTTAAAGAATTTCAACGTCCTTAAAAGTCAATGTTAACTGTTTTGGATCGATGGAGGAGTTTAACCGTTGTACACTGTTTTAATAAACAATGTTTTATAATGTAAAGTTACATTATTTTTCACGGTTTTAAATTTTAATAACCGTTGTACGTATATATACCAAACACATAGTGTATGGTCCTACCTAAAATTATATATTGTTTGTTCTAATTATCATGTGGTATTAATTGGCGTAATATATTAGACTAAATCAATTCTTTATTTTCTCAATATAGTTAATTAGTCACAAACCACTAAAATTAATATATTCATTAAAAATATATTCTTGAAGTCTAACTTAAAAACTAACATAATATATCAAGAAGATGATATAATTAAATTCTTCCAGCCTAACTTGAAAAAAAATAAAATATTCTGCTGACTTTTTCATCGCTGTCAGTAAAGTTTAAGATAAAAAGTCCGTTCTTCTCAAATTAATGCTAACATGCATGATATATCCTTAAATTAATTTAAAAGATAAGATTTAACAATATAATATATTATGTTAGCAGTAATTCTAAGGAAGTGCTCCAATCCAACAATCCTCGTTACAAATGAATGACACTAGATAGTTTGGTAAAGCTATGCTGTAGATAAAATTATTATTTTTTTATCATAAAAAAAACACAACGTGTGGCTTATGTTTTTTTTAATAAAAAAATAATAATCATCCGGAAATTTATCTAGTCAACTTAATAGGTTTAAAGGTTATTCAAATGACTAATAAAAATATAATTTGACTAAAATAAACTCAAGAAGATATTATTTTTTAAAAAAAAATATTGAGATGACAACATATTGAATTAACTTGAGTGAACCTAAGTTATCCTTTTAAATTTATAACTCGAGTCATGAGATCATAATAACTTTATATAAACAAATCAAAACAAATTACGATGCTTAATTCTCAATCAACCCACTGTTTAAGGATGAAAATAATTTTTTTTTAAAAAGGACACAAAAAATAATTTTAGTCAAGTCGGTTAACCCATCAAACTTATAACCCGGGTTATAAGACAGAGATAAATCCATAGAAAGTGAACCATAAAAATTATAAAGCTTAATTCTCAATAAACTCATTGTTGAATGATGAAATTGAAAAATTTTCAATCTAAAACAGGGAAACAATAAAAACAATTTCGGGTTAACTTGAAAAAATTCCAACTTAAGTTATGAGATCAAGATAACCTCATAGAAAAATAAATCAAAACAAATAATAAAGTCTAATTGCTAATCAATTATATATTGAAGATGTTAAAAGATAAAACTGAAAAAAAAATTCATCAATTAAAAAAAAATGCTTTAGTCAACTAGGTTAAGCCATAAAATTTGTAATAACGGTCATGAAATTAAAATAATTATGTAGAAAATAAATCATGATAAATTTTTAAAAAATAAATAACGTTTTGTGCAAGTACTTTTGTTCTTGTTAATTAATATTAATATGAGGTGAGGTTTTGGAAAGGAAAAGAAAAATACCAAACACAACTTTAATTGATCAAATCCAGTAAATACTCTGTCCTATCAGATGCATGAAGCTATGAATCACCGCCAAACAAATGTATATATGTACTCTAACACATTAAACCTTTCTCTAGTTCAATGCATCTGGATACACACACACTCACACTTTTGACTTTTGTATGTTAAATGCTTGTTATTTTCTATTTGAATGCTGTAAACAAAACCTGCTGGATATTCTTTCGATCTTCCGTACTCTGAACACCAGCATTTTGGAATCTACAACGTGCCTATATATATGTATATATA
>Ga0307507_10011406_pt1 | contig 11218 bp, 11 predicted proteins | sample 7_EM_MG_FD_207223 | JGI IMG/M metagenome (GOLD analysis project Ga0307507, IMG submission 207223) | Populus trichocarpa ectomycorrhiza microbial communities from riparian zone in the Pacific Northwest, United States - 7_EM | ecosystem: Host-associated > Plants > Roots > Unclassified | place...
GCCAGACGGAATGAAAGTCCCCTTCATCACACCGAGTCCTTAAAGGACGCTCACTGCCCGACGCGCCGCCACCAGGGAGTCACCACCTGCGCAAACACCAGCTACGCAGATTTACCAACAGCATCGCCCAACGTCCTGAACGCGTCATCGGAGACATCGGCTATCGCGCGGCACAGTCGAACAAACCCCGGCCCTTCCCTGACGCCCGGTCGCGCGCTACCGTCGCTAGAGCGATCTATCAAATCCAGCAAGGGGGCTGAAGATGGACGTCCTGCAGGAGAAGGGCTTGAACCCGCTCCGCGTGATCCTGGCGTTTTCGCTGCTCACGACCACGTTGCACTACGCCCACAACATCATCCGCGCGGCCGACTACCCGCAGATCCCCGGCATTCCGGTGGTCGTGGCGCAGGTCGTCGTCGCCTTCGCGTGGGTGCTGTTCACGACGTTCGGGGTGCTCGGCTACCGCGCCTACCTGGGCGGACGGTATCCGCGGGCGCTGGCGTTCCTGCTCGTCTACTCGCTGTCCGGACTGGTCAGCGCCGGGCACTTCCTGGTTGGGGTGCCGCAGGTCCCGGCCTTTTGGTTCGCCACGATTTTCACCGACACCGCGGCCGCGCTCGCCCTGTGGGCCTTCGTGACCTGGGCCTGGTCCGTGCTCAACCACGCGCCCGCGCGAGATCAAGTTTCTACACAACATTGACGTCCGTCGAAAACATGTAGACAATCGATGAGGTGACCACCACCACACCGGTTACCTTCGAGCGCCGTCCCGCCGATTACCGGCACTGGCGGCTCAGCGTGGACGGCGAGGTCGCCTGGCTCGAGATGGACGTCGACGAGCAGGGCGGCCTCGTTCCCGGCTACGAGCTCAAGCTCAATTCCTACGACCTCGGCGTCGACATCGAGCTGTACGACGCCACGCAGCGGCTGCGCTTCGAGCATCCCGAGGTCCGGGCGGTCATCGTGACCAGCGCGAAGGACAAGGTCTTCTGCGCCGGCGCGAACATCCGGATGCTCGCCGCGTCCGAGCACCACTGGAAGGTGAACTTCTGCAAGTTCACCAACGAGACCCGCAACGGCATGGAGGACGCCACCGAGCACTCAGGCCAGATCTACCTCGCCGCGGTCAACGGCACCTGCGCGGGCGGGGGTTACGAAATCGCGCTGGCCTGCGAAAAGATCTTCCTGATCGACGACAACTCCTCGACCGTCGCGCTCCCCGAGGTGCCGCTGCTCGGCGTGCTGCCCGGCACCGGCGGGCTCACCCGGGTCGTCGACAAGCGGCGCGTCCGGCGCGATCTCGCCGACGTCTTCGCGACGCGGCCGGACGGCGTCAAGGGGCGGACCGCGGTCGATTGGCGGCTGGTCGACGAGCTCGTGCCGCGTCAGGAGTTCCGCGAGACCGTGTTCAAGAAAGCGCGCGAACTCGCCAAAGAGTCCGAAAGGAGCGGCGACAGCGGCATCGAGCTGACGCCGCTGACCTGCGAAGTCTCGGAGAGCGGCCTCAAATATCGACATGTCGATGTCGAGCTGAGCCCCGGGCTGGCGACGATCACGGTCAAGGGCCCCGAGAACGAACCCGGCGACCTGCACGAAGAGGGCGCCGACGGCTGGTTCCTCGCGATGACGCGCGAGCTCGACGACGCCATCCTTCGCTTGCGCACCAACGAAGTCGAGCGTGGCACCTGGATCCTCCGCACCCAGGGCGACCCGGCGAAGGTGAGTGAGCACGAACAAGCCGTCCTCGGCGCGAAGGACTGGCTGGGCAACGAAATCGCGCATTACTTCAAGCGCACGCTCAAACGCCTGGACGTCACCAGCCGCAGCCTGATCGCGCTCATCGAGCCGGGTAGCTGCTTCACCGGCGCACTGCTGGAAATCGCCCTGGCCGCCGACCGGCAGTACATCCTGGACGGCCCGCCGATCGACGACGAAGACTCGGACGAGCGCGCGTCCATCAGGCTCACGGAAGCCAACTTCGGCGTCTTCCCGATGGGCAACGGCCTCTCCCGCCTGCAGACCCGCTTCTACGGCGACGAAGACCACCTGACCTGGCTGGCCAGGGAAAAGAACCGCGAGCTGACCCCGGCCGAGGCCGTCGAACTCGGCCTGGTCACCGACGCCCCGGACGACCTCGACTGGGAGGACGAGATCCGGATCGCCCTCGAAGGCCGCGCGAGCCTGAGCCCGGACGCGCTCACCGGCATGGAGGCCAACCACCGGTTCGTCGGCCCCGAAACGATCGAGACGAAGATCTTCGGCCGGCTCGCGGCCTGGCAGAACTGGATTTTCACCCGGCCGAACGCGTCCGGGCCCGAGGGCGCGTTACGTCGTTACGGGACCGGTCAGAAAGCCGTCTTCGACAGGAAGCGGGTCTAGCTCATGCCCGAGAAGATCGACTACGACGCCAAGATCCCCAACAACGTCGACCTGGCGGGCGACCGCCGCCTGCAGCGCGCGCTCGAAGGCTGGCAGCCGAAGTTCATGCACTGGTGGGGCGAGATGGGTCCGTCGCTGGAGACCCACGGCGTCTACCTGCGGACGGCGGTCAGCGTCGGCCGTGAGGGCTGGGCGCACTTCGACCACGTCAACGTGCCGGACTACCGGTGGGGCATCTTCCTCGCCGAGCGCGACCCCGACCGGCAGATCGCCTTCGGCGAGCACAAGGGCGAGCCGGTCTGGCAACAGGTGCCCGGCGAATACCGCGCCGACCTGCAGCGGCTGATCGTCATCCAGGGGGACACCGAACCGGCGTCCGTCGAGCAGCAGAAGCTCCTCGGCCTCACCGCACCCAGCCTCTACGACCTGCGGAACCTCTTTCAGGTGAACGTCGAAGAAGGTCGTCACCTGTGGGCGATGGTTTACCTGCTTCACGCCTACTTCGGCCGCGAAGGCCGCGACGAGGCCGAAGCGCTCTTGCTGCGCAACTCGGGTAGCCCCGATGCGCCGCGCATCCTCGGCGCCTTCAACGAGGAGACCGCCGACTGGCTGGCCTTCTTCATGTTCACCTACTTCACCGACCGGGACGGCAAGTACCAGCTCGGCACGCTCAAGGAGAGCTCCTTCGATCCGCTTTCGCGCACCTGCGAATTCATGCTCAAGGAGGAGGCGCACCACATGTTCGTCGGCACCACCGGTGTCGACCGGGTGGTGCAGCGCAGCGCCGAGCTGATCCGTGAGCACGACAGTTTCGACATCGCCTCGCACGGCGGCATCCCCCTGGACATCATCCAGAAGTACCTGAACTTCCACTACACCGTCTCGCTCGACCTCTTCGGCAGCGAGACTTCCACGAACGCGGCGAACTACTACACCGCCGGGCTCAAGGGGCGTTGGCAGGAGGCCCGCCGCAAGGACGACCACAAGCTCACCGACGACGCCCGGCGGCTGGAGCGGCCGCGTGACGACGGCACGTGGACGTCGGAGGAGCTGCAGGCGATCCTGCTGCTCAACCTCGACCTGCGCAGCGAATACATGGCCGACTGCCAGACCGGCGTGAACCGCTGGAACAAGATCCTCGCCGAGGCCGGGATCGACTTCGTGTTCCGCCTTCCGCACCCTGGATTCAACCGGGAAGTGGGCATAAACTCCGGCCACCATGTCACGCCCGACGGCACGATTGTCGACGAGCGGACGTGGCTGGCGGGCAAGAGCAAGTGGCTGCCCACGACCGAGGACCTCACGTTCGTCCGCTCGCTGATGCACCCGGTCTACGAGCGGGGAAAGATCGCCGGCTGGGTGGCACCGCCGCGCCAGGGCATCAACGGGAAGCCCTTCGACTACGAGTACGTGTACCTCACGTAGGGAGGTCCTTGTGCCGCAAGGGTTCAACGCCGCCGAATACCTGCTCTCACAAGGCCGCTCGGACGCGACCGCCGTATCCTCGCCCCGTCGCACGCTGTCCTACCTGGAGCTCGCCGCCGAGACCCGCCGGATCGCCGCCGGCCTGGCCGAGCTCGGCGTGCGCCCGGAGGAGCGGGTCATGTTCTGCATGGCCGACGACGTCGAGCTGCTCTCGGGCATCCTCGGCGCGATGCTGGCGGGCGCGGTCGCCGTGCCGGTGTCGACCATGGTCACCGGCCTGGAGCTGGGCCGGATGCTCGCCGACTCGCGCGCCCGGGTGCTGTGCGTGTCCGGCGAGTTCGCCGGGCAGGCGGTCACCGCGCTCGGCCTCGCGCCCGAGGTCACCGACGTCCTGCTGGACCGGTCCGACCCGGCGGCCTTCCCGCCGCAGGTGCGGGTCCACGAGTGGGACGAGCTGGCCGTCACCGACGAGGCGCTGTTCCGAAGTGGACAGACGTGGGAGGACTCGCCCGCGTTGTGGATGTACACCTCGGGGACGACCGGGCAGCCGAAGGGCGCGATGCACCGGCACGCCGGCATCCGCGCGGTCTGCGAGACCTACGCTCAGGGCGTGCTCGGCTGCCGCGAGAGCGACCGGTTCCTCTCCGTGCCGAAGCTGTTCTTCGCCTACGGCCTGGGAAACTCGGCGTTCTTCCCGCTCTCGGCCGGCGCGACGACGCTGTTGGAACCAGCGCGTCCGACGCCCGCGTTGTTCGCTTCGCGTGCGAAGGCTGAGCAGTCCACGTTGTTCTTCGCCGTGCCGACGTTCTATGCGGCGCTTCTCGCCAGCGAAGTGCCCGACGACTCCTTCGCTTCTGTACGGCACGCTGTTTCCGCGGGGGAGCCGTTGCCGGTGTCCGTCTTCGAGCGCTTCCGCGATCGCTTCGGGCTGGAGATCCTGGACGGCATCGGATCCACCGAGGCCCTGCACATCTTCCTTTCAAACCGGCCGGGTGCGGTGCGTCCGGGCAGCACCGGTCTGCCCGTTCCGGGGTACTCGGTGCAGCTTCGCGACGAGGCGGGCGCGGTGATCGACGCCGCAGGGAAGCCCGGCGAGCTATACGTGTCCGGGCCGTCGACAGCCACCGGGTACTGGGCGCGCTACGAAGCGACGAAGACGGTATTCCAGGGCGAGTGGCTGCGTACTGGCGACAGCTACGTACGCAACGAAGACGGCACGTACAGCTGTCTCGGCCGCTTCGGGGACATGCTGAAGGCGGGCGGGATCTGGGTGTCACCGTCCGAAGTGGAGGAACGACTGCGGCAGCATCCGGCGGTGGCCGAGGTCGCGGTGGTCGCCGCGCCGGACGCCGACGGGCTCGAGAAGCCGGTCGCGTGCGTGGTCGCCGCGTCGGGGCAGCGGGTCGACGCGGACGAGCTCATCGAGTTCTGCCGTGAGGGGCTTGCCGCCTTCAAACGGCCGCGCGGCGTGGTCGAGCTGGCCGAACTGCCGAAGACGGCGACCGGGAAGATCCGCCGGAACGTCATCCGCGAGATGGTCCGGGACACCCTGCTGGCGGTTACTTCGTGATCGATGGGCACTTCGTCGTCGACGCGCATGTCCACGTGCCGCGGCTGCCGACGCTGAAACCGGCATGGCTGCAATGGGCACACGATTTCGCCGGGACGTACCCATGGCGCGATGTGTACGACGACGAAGGCGCGGTGGTGCCCGCCGCGATGGACGAGCTGATGGCGGCCGAGGGCGTCGACCGGGTGCTGCTGTTCTGCGAGTACAGCCCACGCGCCACCGGGATCCAGTCCATTGAGGACAATCTGCCGCTGGTCGAGCACAATCCGGAGCGGTTCCGGCTGGTCGCGAACGTCAACCCGCACCTGCACCATCCGGCCGCCGCGGAGGTCGAGCGGCAGCTGGCGCTGGGTGCGGTGGCGCTGAAGATCCACCCGGTGCACGGCGCGTTCTCGCCGGCGGACAAGGAGCTCTACCCGGTCTACCAACTGTGTCTCGAGCGCGGGGTACCGGTGATCCTGCACTCGGGTACGTCGAGCTTTCCCGGCTCTCGCACGAGTTTCGGGAATCCCGAGCTGCTCTCGGACGTCGTGGAAGACTTCCCGGCGCTGCAGTTCGTGTTCGCGCACGGCGGGCGTGGCTGGTGGTACGACGTCGCGGCGTTCCTGGCTCTGGCGCATGAGAACGTCTGGCTCGACCTCGCCGGGCTGCCGCCGAAGAAGCTGCCGGAGTACTACCAGCGGGTCGATTTCGCCCGCCTGGCCGGGAAGTTCGTGTTCGGCACGGACTGGCCCGGCGTCCCGGGCGTCGCGAAGAACGTGCGCGCGCTGGCCGGGCTCGGGCTGGCTGAGGACGTCCTGAGTGGAGTGCTCGGCGGGAACGCGGTCAAGCTGATGCCGGGGTTGGGGTAACGGACTCGTGAGTGTTGCGGCCGGTTCTAACCGCCCGCAACACTCACGAGTCCTTCACCCCAGCAACTGGTGCAGGCACAGGACGTTGCCCTCGGAGTCGTTGAACCACGCCGCGCGCTCGGTGCCCATCTCGGCGATGTGGTCGACGGTCTTCAGCCCTTCCATCTCGAAGTCCTGGAAGCGCACGCCGCGGCCTTCCAGTGTGGCGATCTCGCCGCTCAGGTCGGTGACTTCGAAGCTCAGCGCGGTGTTCTCGCTCTGCGACCCGTCCGGCATCTGCCGCAGCCCGATCGCCCCGGCGCCCGCGGCGAAGTACAGGGTCCCGTCCTCGCCCGTCCCCGTCTGCTTGAGACCGAGGGAGTCCGTGTAGAAGTGCCCGGCACGTTCGGTGTCGGTCACCGGAAGCATCGTCGTGATGGTCGATTCGGTCAGCATGGGTTCATCGTGCGCCTCCGAACGGAGTATGGCGGCGCCGGGTTTTTCAACGTCGATTCGGCATCACGAGCCGTTGGCCGAGCGAAGCGTCCGCATCGCCTCGGCCAGCGCGGCCGCGTCGTCCCCGAGCGGGGTCAGGACGATCCGGCGCAGGATCTCGGCGGCGGCGGCGCGCGTCTTCTCCGCCATGTCGAGGCCGTGGTCGGTGAGGGCGGCGAACGTGACGCGCCGGTCGTCCGGGCTGGGGACGCGGCGGATGAGGTCGGCCGCGACCATCCGGTCCGCGACCTTCGTGAACCCGCCGCTGGACAGCGCGGCCTCGGTCGCCAGGCGCGTCATCGGCATCCGGTGCTCGGGCGAGCGGACGAGCCGCAGCAGGATGTCGAACGACGCGGGCGCGAGGCCGAAGCGCTCGTTGATCTCGCCCATCAGCTTGTCCTGGGTGGCGAGGTATCCCTCGATGACCAGGCCCCACCAGCTGACGATCTCGTCGTCGTCGGTCTCGGGATCAGGTGTCACGCCGATCACTGTACCCCAGAAGTCTCACTGGAATATATCTTGCACGCGAGAGGTTATGGGGCTACCGTGAAAGTCTCTTGAGGAGGCACCGATGTCGATCAAGACCAGCGGCCTGCACCACGTCACCGCGATCGGCGGCGACCCGCAGCGCAACGCCGACTTCTACCTCCGGACGCTGGGGTTACGGCTGGTGAAGACCACCGTCAATTTCGATGATCCGGGCACCTACCACCTCTACTACGGCGACCAGTCCGGCAAGCCCGGCTCGCTGATGACGTTCTTCCCCTGGCCGGACGCGCCGAGTGGCCGCCACGGCACCGGGCAGGCCACGACCACGTCGTTCTCCATCCCCGAAGCCTCGCTCGGCTGGTGGAAGCAGCACCTCGCCACCGCCGGCGTCGAAACCGGCGAGGTCCGCAACGCCGACGACGAGGACACGCTGACCTTCCACGATCCGGACGGCCTGAAGCTCGCGCTCGTCGCGCATCCGCAGGGCGACCCGCGCGACCCGTGGGACACCAAGCTCGTCCCCGCCGAGCACGCCATCCGCGGCCTGCACTCGGTGGAACTCTCGGTGTCCAAGGAGGACGCCACCGCGGGGATGCTCACCGAGGGCCTCGGCCTGAACTTCAGCACCCAGGACAGCAACCGCCTGCGGTTCGCCGCCGGCGAGGGCGGGCCCGGCGCACTGGTCGACGTCTTGGTCACGCCGGACGCGCCGCCCGGGCTGGTTGCCGCGGGCACCGTGCACCACGTCGCCTGGCGCGCGCCCGACGAGCCGACGCAGAAGGCGTGGCGCGAGGAACTGGTGGACAAGGGCGTGCACGTGACGTCCATTTTGGACCGTCAGTACTTCCGCTCGATCTACTTCCGCGAGCCGGGCGGCACGCTGCTGGAGGTCGCCACCGACGAGCCCGGGTTCGCGATCGACGAGCCGCTGCTGGAACTGGGCCGCGCGCTCAAGCTGCCGCCGTGGCTCGAACCGCGCCGCGAGGACATCCAGGCAATGCTGCCGAAGCTCAACCTCCCGGCCGAAAACAACCCGGAGCTGTCATGACGCTGGAACACAAGTACGTCGAAGGTTCGCCGGAGGCGCCCGTGCTGCTCTTGCTGCACGGCACCGGCGGCGGCCCGGACGACCTGCTCGGGCTGGCTCACGAGCTGAGCCCGGACTCCGCGATCCTCGCCCCGGCCGGTCCGGTGTCGGAGCACGGCGCGGCGCGCTGGTTCCGGCGGCTCGCCGAGGGTGTGTTCGACCACGAGGACGTCGTCGTCCGCGCGAACCAGCTGGCGGACTTCCTGCTGGAAGCACGGGAGACGTACGGGCTCGGCGACCGCCGGATGGTCGCGGTCGGGTTCTCGAACGGCGCCAACATCGGCGCCGCCGTCACGCTGCTGCGCCCGGACGCGCTGCGCGAAGCCGTGCTGTTCGCGGCGATGTCACCGGTGCCTTCGCCGCCGGAGCACGACCTCAGCGGGTCGCGGGTGTTCCTGTCCAATGGGGAACGTGACGCGATGGCGCCGCTGACGTCCACAGAGGAACTCGTCGGATCTCTGCGTGCCTGGGGTGCCGATGTTGTCACTCACCGGCACACGGGCGGGCATCAGGTCACCCTCGACGGCGTCCGAGCAGCGGTGAGCTGGCTCGGCTGAGCCGTTTGTACTGCACTTATACAGAGGCTGCCTACCATCGTCGGATGACTTCAGGGGCACTTGAACGTGCGACGAAACTCCTAGAGACGGCCATCCTGGCCGACGGACACAACGACCTGCCCTGGGAACTGCGCTCCCAGGGCGGGGCGAACCCGGTCGAGGCGGCGTCGTGCCTGGACCTCACGGTCCGGCAGCCGTCGCTGCACACCGACTTCCCGAAACTCGCCGACGGCAGGCTCGGCATGCAGTTCTGGTCGGTGTACGTGCCGTGCGGGTTCGAGGGACACAGCGCGGTGACCGCGGTGCTCGAACAGATCGAGGTAGTCCACCAGCTCGCCGAGCGTTACCCGGACCGGCTGCGGCTGGTCGACACGGCCGACGAGGCCGAAGCGGCCTTCGCCGACGGACGGATCGCGTCGCTGCTCGGCGCCGAAGGCGGGCACAGCATCGCGGAATCGCTGGGCGTTCTGCGGATCCTGCGGCGGCTCGGGGTCCGGTATATGACCTTGACCCACAACTACAACACCACCTGGGCCGACTCCGGGACCGACGAACCGGAGCACGGCGGGCTCACCGACTTCGGCCGCGACGTCGTCCGCGAGATGAATCGGATCGGCATGATGGTGGACCTCTCGCACGTCGCGCCGTCGACCATGCGTGCGGCGCTGGAGACCAGCACCGCGCCGGTGATCTTCAGCCACTCGTCGTGCATCGCGGTCAACGACCACCCGCGCAACATCCCCGACGACGTCCTTGCGAAGCTGCCCGGCAACGGCGGCGTCGCGATGGTGACGTTCGTGCCGGCGTTCATCTCGCCGAAGGTGACCGCGTGGGACGGGGAGCTGAAGGCCGCGATGGAGGCCGACGGCCAGGACTTCCGGAACCTGGGGCTGCGGGGCAAGTTCGCCGCGAACTGGGACGGGCCGCCGAAGCCGAAGGCGACTGTCGAGGACGTTGTCGCGCACGTCGAACACGCCCGCGAAGTGGCCGGGATCGACCACATCGGCCTTGGCGGCGACTATGACGGCGTGGCGACGCTGCCCGAGGGCCTCGAGGACGTCTCGAAGTACCCGGTGCTCTTCGCGGCGCTTCTCGAGCGTAAGTGGAGCGAGGAGGACTGCGCGAAGCTCGCTGGCCGTAACACGCTTCGCGTGCTTCGGGACGTCGACGCGTACGCCCGTTAGGGGGTCTGATGCGGCGCTCGGCCGGACGCGGACGGACACTGGTGCGATGAGTCACGCGCGCGGTGAGAACGTTCCGGCCGAGATCCCGGAAGGCGCACTCGAGCCGGCGGAGCTGCGGGCGGGCGACGTCCGGCCCGGCGCCGAGGAACTCAAACCGGTGCTGCCCGCGCCGGCTCACACGAGTCCGGCGCGGGTCCGGCCGACGCGGATCAGCGGCACCTGGGTGGCGGTGGTCGCCGGCCTGGTCGTGCTGACCCTGCTGCTGGTGTTCATCCTGCAGAACCTGGACACGGCGACAGTGCGCTTCTTCGGCATGGAGGGCAGCCTGCCGCTGGCCATCGCGATGCTGTTCTCGGCGCTGGGCGGGGCGGCGCTGGTCGCGCTGATCGGCGGCGCCCGCATCCTCCAGCTCCGCAAGCAGGCCCGGCGCCGCTGAAGGACGCCTTCGGGGGATCCAATGCAGTGAAGGACGCCTTCAGTGGATGCGATCCACTGAAGGCGTCCTTCAGGTCAGACGCTCCGCAGGCCGCCGCGTGCCTTGGGTTCCTTCGGGTCCGGCACGATGATCGACACCATCCCCAGCATCTTCGCGCAAACGTTTTCGTCGCCGGTCGTCTTGATCTTGTCGGCGACGTCCGCGGCGAGGACGTTCCGGGTGCACAGCCGCCAGAACGTGTCGATGTCCGTGGTCACCGACGCCACCGGGGCCCGCGACGGCCCGGCGCCGCGGTCGATGGTCCAGCCGTCCGGCTCACGCCAGCACGTCCACTTGCCGCCACCCTCGCCGGTCACCTTGTAGACGATCTGGCGGCCGACGCGCGCGTCGACGTCGCGCAGGGTGTAAGGCAGTGCGCGCATGAAGGTGTCGGCGATCGTCATGCCCAGCTCGAAGGACAGCACCGGATACCCGAGCGCCTCGCGGATCTGCTGGTGGTGCACCCAGGCCTCGCTGTAGTCGCGCGCCGCGTCGAGCCACGCGGGCGCCCGCTCCGGCCCGGCCCAGCTCACCGGGTCGCCCAGCTCGTCGAGGTCGACCATGGCCCACCACTCGGCGGTCTGCCCCAGGAAGTCGAAGAGCATCGTGGTGATGATTTCGAAGGACAGCCGGCGGGTGACCTGCACCCACTCCTCGTTGATCCGGTCGACGAACCGGCCGAGCGCCTCGCCGGGGCCCGGCTCGAGGGCGCGGACGCCGTCGCGGT
>Ga0307507_10011407_pt1 | contig 11218 bp, 11 predicted proteins | sample 7_EM_MG_FD_207223 | JGI IMG/M metagenome (GOLD analysis project Ga0307507, IMG submission 207223) | Populus trichocarpa ectomycorrhiza microbial communities from riparian zone in the Pacific Northwest, United States - 7_EM | ecosystem: Host-associated > Plants > Roots > Unclassified | place...
TCGCTAAGGGTGCTGCCTCGCTGAGCGCTCACCCAGTCTATATGCTTCCCACGAATTCGTGAGCGCCCCACGATAGCAGTGGACAGGGTGTCGTTATTTAATTGAAGGGAAAAATCATGGCTTTCCTGTAGCTAGCTACGAATAAACTGCGGATTTTGCAAAAAAATACCAGGCCCGTCACCCCCGAGACAACGCTGTCTTTGAGCGATACTCCGAAACACTTTGCCTAATTAGCAATGGGTTGTTCCAACCCTTTAGCGAACCTGGGAAGCGTGGTTTCCGTGTGACTAACCTGGTATCATAGTAAAAGTGTCATAGAAAGCTCTCGGAATGCATGGTAGGAAATCTTTCCGTTACCTGTTCTCGAGTATAGTAGTTTATAAAAAATTATAGTATACGGTAGCGAGGCGTCGAGGTTAAATAAGCATCCTAGATGCTTTATCTTAGCTCCCTGGGTCATAGTAATTTCTAGGTTCCTAGCACGAGGTCCGGAAAGAGGCTATGGGACAGTTATCTAAGGTTAGCCAGCCTGGGCTGGTCGTGCAGCAGTTTTCAGTGCTTTGAATGGCTCAGGAGGGAGTCCAAAAAGGCTTGCTTATGTTATCTGGCCCTGTTTGCGAGCTCTCCATCAATCAAGGGGTCTGATTCCGCTGCACGACTAGCCCAAGCGAGTTCGTTATGACCGAGTTTTTACGGTAGAGAGAAGCCAATAGGAACCTACATTTAAATATATCAACTATTACCCAGAGAACTGAACAACACACGGTAATCCATCTCCCAGGAATACCCCCATCCAGGGCTTGCCCACCCTTCTCCTGTCATCATCAGCCCCCTACAAATATTTCTCGGTCTAAACAACTACCTAACTACTACCCCCTTGTTCCCGGTAGAAAGAGCTTCCTCTTCAACTTCGGCTCACGTCCTACGTCACTTACAAAATATATTCCACCCACATATTGGCATTCACACCCCCTCATGTTTCTGCTTCAGAACCCAAGTAAAACTGCACACGACTTAATCGGCCGAGATGGTCGGGCTGGAGTCCCGGGCAAGGGCACTACCCAGTTTGAGATACAAGCTGCCTTAATCCCAGACAGGCACAGGTTCGAATATCAATCAGCACGAGAACTTGTCAGAACAGTCGAGAGGATTATCGATTCCAAGACCGCAGATCAATATTTCTTATATTTTCACGGAGTCGTCGATCGTGAGTTTGATGTGATCGACCGAGCATTATGCAAAGTTCAGCTAAGGTCTACGGTTCGCTTGACATTCGAGAACGCACTGGATGCGGCAATACTACGCGTAATGCCAGGGCCGGAGCACACGAGGGTCGGCATTAACTTCTACACTATGATTGCTCTAAGGGTCGCTTCTATTCCTGGACATAGTATCGAGTCGATTGAAGGGTTTGGTACAACACTATTGCAGGTTCCCGGGGCCCGCAGCAAGGAAGGAGATCAGAGCTTTAGGCCAGGGACTCGGTTGGGAAGGGATGAGTGGCCTTCAGTGATGTTTGAAATTGGGTATTCAGGAGGAGAAATTTTCCTTCACTTGGACGCCCAGTGGTGGCTCAGCAACTCTACCGATAAAATACGATTCGTGATTCTCGTCATCATAACCATGAACCCGCTTGCGTTAAGAATTGAATGTTGGAGAATGGCTGAGTCCGGCCAACCCGAAACCAAACAGACCCCCGCCCGTGTCCCGACCTGTGTCCAAGATTTCAACATTAACGCAGCAGGGGTGGTGCAATCAGCGCGGGGATCTACTGAGCTCCGAATTCCCTACGATTGTATCTTTGATGAACACCATGGCGATGCTGCAGATATCGTATTCAGCTTAGCAGAACTAGCTCACTTTGCACGGAGGAGGTTTCAGCGTATGAAGAACTAGGTAATCCCTGCTCTTGTCTTATTTTCCAAAAGTGATCTAACCTAGCCACAGCTGCCGGTTAGATTGTCTTAGAATCTGGATCACATGGGGGGGTAGCTACAAATAGAGAGGTTCTGTGGCTTTTTGCCCTCTCTTGTATATTATTTATGCTTCATTTGCCGCTCCTGTTGGCTGTGCCGCTGCTGGGGTGGTCGGGTTCGCTGAGGGTTCCGAATGGTCAGAGCAGGATTGGACTGGACTAGCTAGTACGATCAGAATTAAGTTTAGTCTAAAATACTGGGATGGTTGTCTCCATTAGAGCTATGGGTATGGCATCGAGACATTGGGGCCCAGTGGATGGATAGTATACGGGACTGGCTGCCAAAAACCGAAGAATTCAGACGCTGGAATAACGGTAGTAGAGAGGATAGAACTAGCCATGAGACCTTATTCTGCGGAGCCATTCTGGGAGTGGGAAAGAGCTATATCCAGTAAGAGAGAGGGCGTATCGTTAGGGAAATTAGGGAATGGTATTCCTGATCGGATGTGATGACAGCTCCCTAGTTATAGACAAGTTATGCGACGAGGCGGAGGAAGACCATATTGCCGTTACCTGTTTTTACTTCGACTTTACTGCCCAGAATGAGCAGTCAGTAGTAACCATGTTCATCTCCCTGCTGAGACAGCTTGTTCACGGATTAGAGGAAATTCTTGAAGCGGTAGTTCAGGGTTTCCGAAACTAGAAAAATTCATTGGAGGTAGAGGACTACAGGTTCCAGAAATTTTGAAGATGTTCCAGAAAACCATGACAGCGGCGAGGCGCACGTTTATCTGTGTTGGTGCCCTTGACGAATGCGTTCCCGAACATCGAACGGTGGTTCTTGAGTCCTTAGGACAGATCCTACGGGGGTCACCCAATACTCGCATATTTATGGCTGGGAGACCATATGTCCGGGGTTTGGGTGGAGCGGCGGATTTTGTATTTATACAACCCGCAGGTGGCGGCGTTGCTGGAGTTCTGCGCGAGAAACTAAGGAAAGACACTGCTCCGCATATAATGAATGAGCAGCATTGGAGGCAGAGATTATGAGGAGCATTCTCGAAATAAGTTCACCCGTATGCAGGAACGAGGCTAATGACAGAGCTATGCTCGATTCCTAAATGTGGGAGATGAGCCCGCAAGTGACTTCTTGTTATTTTAGGACTTAGGCCTATTTGGATACGAGGACGCGAACCTGTTCTAGGAACCTATCACGAGTCTCCACCACAAAGGACAAATTACACGGGGGACAGCCATTAGAATTTTTATCGCAATTATATCACAGCATTTCTAGTAGACCAGTAGCTACTGTACAATCATACTCGTAAAACGCTTTGCTGATTAGGAGTGGCCTAGCGACAATTGCATCAAGTATTGCTTCTAGGTGGGCTTGGTTGGTAGAAAATAGTCCAGCAGATAGTACCAGTTCCCACTCAAGTAGTTCGAGTTGTGCGCAGCATGGTCGAGAATGCCAACTTCTTCTGCTAATAGACAAAAATCTTCCATTAGGGAACATTGAACGCTAGTTACAGCTATCATATCAAAGCAGCAGGTGGCCTAGCAGGGTGCCTAACCCCCGTTCCAGAATTACTTTCTATAGGTCAACCCCAGTACTGTACTATAGCCAGTTGCACTATGCAAACCTAAATCCAGGGGGAAGGAAACCCCGTAAAAAGATGTATGATACAGTACAGAAGTCTCTAGAATGTTAAATGTAAAAGACGTGTTCCAATAATGCCTTGTGGGGCCATATGCAAATACCGCCTTGCAGTGCTGTAAGCCCATGTATCTAGGATTTTGAGAAGTGCGATCAGATCATCTAATAGAGCAAACAGATAACAAGATCCCAAGCCAGCAGAGTATCCTGAGATCTTATGACTTTCACAAAGCACAATCGTACCCCGCCCCAGAAGGAAAAACTATGTTTACAAAGTAACAAATAGGGAGAGCATGACTTGCTAGAGCGAAAATGGCTAAAGCATCTACAGTAGCTTTTCCAAGACAAAGGAACCAAAGGAAAAAATTTCTTCCTTTTCCCCTACCCCGCCGATCGCAAACCTCAAGGTCAATTGTAGGGTTCTCCCACCTCGTATGATAGCAGGATTGACAAGCCCCACAGCCTTATTGATGAAGGCCATGTTTCCCAACCCCCAGCCCCCAACCCCCAATCCCCATAAGCCACGATTTTTAATAATTCTCCTGCCCTACATGATGGATCGTTTAATAGGTGGGAATTGAGCTCCTGTGCTTCCGCTAATTCCGACAGGGGTCAATTGGTTCTCGACATGTTAACCACTGCGCCAGCTAGGAATTTCATGGAATATCAATTTGGAAGCAAATACTTATCCCACCGAGAGCTTGATTCCGGGATCCTAACAGGAAGGGCGGGGTATCTCTTCCTAACTTGTTGGTAGATTTTGATGGACGTCTTTAGTGAGAGATTCTCTACCATCTTAAGCGGAAGTGGTGTCTTGGGCCCTTATTACTGCCGCACTGCAAGATGTGGAACCGCACAACCCGAGCGACACTACTCGTAATGCCCTGACGTTTGTGAACACGACCACTATTGCATGATGCCAAGATCCGGGCAAAAAAGCTGAATTTTGGCGTTATGCAATAGCAGTTGTGTTCACAAACGTCAGGACATTACGAGTACTCGAGTAGCCTTAGGCGAACTCTCGTGGTATGAAGGGTAAGTCTACTAAACTTCCCCCGATTGGCTCCAGCGCCCTCTTGGCCGCTCGGGGGACAACGCTTACCCCAGGCACTATCAAGAGCTAGACATACTTCTCCGTATCCTAAATACAGGTACGGGGGCGCACTGCAGCCCAGTTTGATCCGGCTTTGGAGATCGCGATTGCCTAGCCATCTTCCTTCATCCGGCAAGGTAGTCCCGGTGTGGGAGCTTTCGATAGCCTTCCCTTAGTTGGATGGTGTGTTCGACCGAGCCGTATCCACCCGTGTGTACGTAACTGTGACCTTCTACTCAACCGGATAATAGATCTATGGTGAGTCGCGTTGATGATACCGTGCTTAATTGGATGAACAGGGATAGAATGAAAGGTGGTGAGCTGGACCCAATTGCAATAGAGCGGAGATGCTGTCTATTGGTTGGTTGCCTGGGTGTTGCTTGTCTCTCTCTAACTGAGTGGAGTGAATGGTGGCTTATATGCAGAAATCTCTGCATGCCAAGCTATATACAAAATAGGCAAATCACGAATAGGGAAATCCCTACTGTGACTGCTGTGACTGCCCAACTATGCTAATAATAATACATGACGCCACACCGGTAGTCTCAGCCTTGCAGCATACACCAATACCAAGCCTCACAAAAGCTTATTTCACAACTCACCACTATCCCCCCACATCAGAGTACTTAGCTATCCGAGTCAGACAAAGATATGGTTAACCTTAGATAACTTTCCCATAGCCTCTTCTGGACCTTGTGCCAGGAACCTAGAAATTCTCATACCCCAGAGAGCTAAGATAAAGCATATAAGATTATCATTGAACCTCGATGCACTACCATACAATAATCTTTTAGAAATTACTATTCGAGAACAGGTAAACAGGTAGCTGAAACATTTCCTACCATGCATTCCGAGAACTTTCTAAGACACTTTTTACTTCCACACAGGAACAAGCGCTTCCGAAGTCCGATTAACGGCGGGTCGGAACAACTCATTACCAATTAGGCAAAACGCTGCGGGGTATCGCTCGAAGACACAGCGTTGGCTTGGGGGTGGGGGAAAAAGGTTGCTTGGTGGCTTGCACTCCCGAGAGTCATAGCTCACCACCCACGGGCCGGTTCTTTTTTTGTAAAATCCGCTGTTTATTCGTTGCGGGCTACATACCGTAGTTTAACAAAAGAAATCCACCCGTCTAATGCCCTCCAAATCTACTCGTACTCGTCAATTCATAAAGTGTCCAGATACTTTATGAATTGACGAATAGTCCCTCTGGTATGGGACCAACCCCACATCCTCCCGCAAAATAAGAAAGGCAGGCAGAAAAAGAAAACATCACCTGTAGACACCAAATTTTACACTCTCTCCCCATTTTCTACCGTCCCAGTCTTGAGGGAAACAAGGCAGACCCTTTTCCTTGCTTTTAAAGGCACAAGAAGCTATTCTTTTTGGTAACCGAGGCCAGGCTAGGAGTCCAGCTTTTTTTAGACGCTGGGTAATACAAGGATTTTTCCCTTCAACTAAATGACGACATCCCGTCCACCTCTAGCGTGGGGCGCGCACGAATTCATCGGAAGCACATAGTCTCACTCGATTCATATATAGCTGGTAACTATTTAGCCGAATGAATCAGATTTTGTCGGGACTCACACGCTCTGTCGACCAAGACTTGACAAACATGAACTGAGATAAATTTATAATACAGTGAAACACGGTGCAGGACAATCGCCGAAGAAGGGAAAAAAAGAAACAATAATAAATTGTATATTCTAAACAGGGGTGGATGGCAAAGGTGATTGGCTAGGAAGAGAGTCCAAGAAAGTAGGAAGGGGGTCATGAGGAGTCACTCGCTATCCAGAATGGGAACTTGCACTCCCCGCCTCCGTGTAAACCTCACCCATATCTCTGGTTTATTCCAGAGAAAGTAGCTGGTGCTGTCCCGGTCTAGGTCTAGGTCCTTATTCACCAGTTCCATATCGTACACCCAGAGTATCTTTGATAGTACAACGCGAATTTCTTTCAGTGCTAGACTAATAGCCAAGAATATGGTTAGATTTGTCGGGAGTGGTAAGAGGGAGGGAAGGAGGGACGTACTTCCGGCCAATACAAACCCGACTACCCAGCGAGAACGGTTGACTAGCGTGCTTCTTATCCGTACAGTCCGGATCAAGCCACCGTTCTGGCTTGAATTCGTCTGGGTTGTGGAAGTTCTCCGGAGAACGGCAGGTGGACCAGGGGCTTGTTGATAGTTCGACCTTTTTTTTTTTTTCATTCCTTTGTTAGAATATAGTGCTATCTAGGGTGAAGGAGGGAGGGAGGGAAGAATGGAGGGTGAAAGGATCAATCATACTCCTTGAGGGATGTATATCCCATCAACGGTTTCCCCGGGACTCTCGCGATACGTACCCACCCCGATGGGTGGGTAGATGCGGAATCCCTCTTCTATGACGGCGGAAAGGTACCTCAGCTTCGAGGCGTTGGTGTCCATGATGTCCTCGTATGTGTTGTATGCTGAGCGGATCTCTTCGACGAGGAGGTTGTATACGCGGGGGTTTTTAAGGAGATGGTAGGTTGTGCCAGAGAGAAAGGTTGCGGTGGTTTCGGAGCCGGCCGTGCTGTTGGAGCGGGGAGAAGGTTAGCTTGGCCCATACGTGTTTGTAGGATGCGAAGGAAGAGGGGGGAAAGTGATGGTACATGATTGTGCTGGCCTGGCCAGATAATTCTGGGATAGTCATTCCTGGGCCGTTGGGGCCGAACTGTCCGGAAAGTAAATCCCTCCGAGTAGTCTTCATATTCATTCGTCTTTTAGCCACGAGTTAGTTGATTCTGGCCCCCATGTCTGCTTTTAGGGGAGGGGGAGGGTACTTACCGAATGATCTTCTTTCGGCTGTATTCGGTATGTTCAATCCTCATCTTCATGACACTCTTTGGTGCTGTCCAGACACCTAATTTGTCGAACACAGGGAACCACCGAGAAACACTCCGCCACGCAATCGCCTTGACATTCCCGAGAAGCAGACTAACCCAAAAGTGTGGTTTCGCTAAGCCGAATTAGTCAAAAACCCCGAACCGCCCACCAATCCAACTCCGAAGAGACACAACATACCATCGTTTAAACTCCCAAACGACTCCCCGAAAGCCAAATCTCCGATCACATCGAAGGTAAAAAAATTATACCACTTCACCATTTCATCCCCCTTCGGCCCCGTTGCGTACACGTTGATCTGCCTGATCAATTTATCCAGGTAATCGTTAACTATATCCTCCTGCTCCGACAACGCCTTGACGGAGAACCCGTGAGAGAGCTTTCGTTTCATTTCAGAGTGCTTCTGTGGGTCCCGTTCATTGATTAGGTGCCGCGTGCCGAAGGAGTAGAAATGGGATTTCTGGAATTGCTTTCGGTGGTATGAGTGGCCATATATGTCGTGCCATGAGCTAGCAGAGGAGAAGGAGAGCTGGTTGGGTCCGATGCGGACTACCGTTCCATATTTGTCGTGGAGGGACTTTATGTAGAAGGGGTATCGCCCGCTGAGGAAGTGGTAGGCTACGATGAACTATTGTGAGAAACTGTTAGCAATGGACGCTGGACTGATTTTCAAAAGTGGAGGTTGACAGAGAACTAACGTCTGTTGCTGCGCAGAGCTTGGGTCCTGGGATTTTGGAGAGTGGATGGAAGAAAATGTTATAGAAAGCCCTTCCCAATACAAATACTGCCCCCTGGAATTCTTAGCTTTGATTCGTTGTGTGTAAGATTGGAGTTTGAATTACCAGTATGGCTGATAATCCAACAATCCCCCATATATTCACGGCCATAGTATGTAGGTAGCTAACATGTACCGGAGACATAATCTTGTGAGGACTGTAGTATGAAGCTTCTTCTGGTAGAGTTCCAGTGCTACCCTCTTTAATAAGCTAGGCTGCAGTTACTGATAGCGTAGGCTTGCTGATCGATAGATGAAAATCCACCCAGGGACCTAAGGCTCTTTATAACCCGGATCGGGTTCTTTCTAGAATAGCTCCTCTTAAAGATAATTCAAATTAAACTACTTCCTCTCCAACCGCCAATTGCTTACTCAGAGCTACTTTGGGGGGTGTAGTAGTTCCTACCGGTCATTACTAGCAACTATCAGGAGAGACGGTGCATCAATCTAAGGATATTGTTAACGAGCTGCGAGAAAAACAGACCAGCTTTCGTTAAACAACTGGGCTTCTGATACTGTTCCAGAATTTCATATGCACTAGAGAGATGTCTTGAAGATTGTTAAAAAAAAAATCCTCAAACCACTACAATCCAGTTATCCAAACACCATGCAAGTGTCAACAGGGTTAGGGTTCGTGATGCCGCTGCAGCACCGCAGCAGCAATCTAGAGTCCCAATCACTACGACCTGGGCGGCAGGCTAAAGACAACCAACCAACAGGCCAAACCTATCACTTGACATTCCGGGGCGGTACTCCGTTCAGATAAGTGAAGTTTGCAATAGCCGCTGCGCAACTAACTAGTATAGTCCCGTAGATCTCACCGATAGACTCGGCATATGATATCAAAGGTATTTACTAACTCAGGTTAAGCTTATAATCTAACAAAGGATGAACCTCTCGGAAACAAGTTCCGGGTGGCGGGGCAAGTCGTAGCTAATCTAAGATACGAAAGCTTGTCTGGGAAAGCTTAGCGTAGGAATATTTTAGCTGACTTTTTGTCTTGATCGAGGCGCAGAGAGACTGCTTTTGCTCCATGGGTAGTGGAAAGGGAAATGGGAACAAGGATAACATCAGGGTGGCTTCACCGCCAAGTGTCCACCTATACGGGGTGGTAAGGTGGTTTGGTATTCTAGCCGGCTAAATGTTTCGTAGCGGCAAACGCTCGCTCATAAGACCGACCTTGCAATATTTTAGCTTTCTCTTAGTATATTAAGCGCTTTACCTTAAATACGAGCTCGGTAGAGTGATTGAGCTCATAAGCTGACTAGTGGGGTAGTAGGCTAGAGGATCTTTACAGTAGTTCTCATCAGGGATCAAGGGAAGAGATTAATCTAGCATGTCAGAATCAATTACGAATATCATCATATTAACAACGGCCTCCTCCCAAATAAGCGCTGCCAGGCTTGCCATATCATCACTGTTCGTTAAAAGCCAATGAAAAGCAGGAGTGGCATTCGTTCCCCCCCCGCATACCCTTCATAGTATATCACTCGTGGTTGGCGCATAACCCCAGATATCCCCTAGAAATGCAGCCGGAACCTCTTCAAATCCCGGCAATTGGAGCACCAGACAGCTCATCTAATCCCCTTGGAGAATGTGTCCTACCATCTTAGCGCCTGGTAAACCGGCACTACCCACCCCTCCTACGCCACACCCGCCACAAGGATTTGGAATACCTTTATCTCCTTGGTGAAATGGCCTACCGACCGGGCAGAAATAAATTAGCACTTCATACGAAGACCACTTTTTTTGACGGCGGCGGTGGCGGTGGGGTTCGGAGAACTCCAAATCGAGATGAATACCTCGGTTTGTCTAGGCGTGTTGTGGGTTGATCCATGCTATGTGCCACGCCATGGTAATTGGCCAGTGGCAATGTAACCATTTGCCTCTTCTGTGCAACCAGCCCTGGCGAAGAGCCATCTTTCAGGATGGAAGTAAGGAAGTAGAGTCGGAGAATTAACCTATTATTAATAAACTAGAATCAATGTTTGCCTGTCACGGTTACAGGGTTCCCAATTGCGAGGCTTATGCACCGCTTCCTCCCATCAGGGTCATCAACATCTCCTTGACGTCAGCGAAACCCTGCTGAGTTTCCCGGTGACTTCCATCAACTCTTTCAACCAATTTCTCAATTTCCTTCTCAATTGTTCTAAATCTTCTCTCGAGTTTAATAACTCTCCTCTCCAGTCCAACGACTTTCTTCCCGATAGTTGCAAATCTTCTCTTGAGACTAATAACCCTCCTCTCAAGTCTAACAACTTTCTTCCCAAGACCCCCAAATCTCCTCTCAAGTCTAGTGACTCTCTTATTGAGTCCAATAACTTTCTTCTCCAGTCCGGCGACCTCTCCCCCCATAACCTGAAGGGTTTGATTGCAATCTCGCTGGTTATCACCAACTATTTTGAGCATACGACTGTTTTCTGAACTCTCATGTCCCATACGACGTACGTTTTCCGACAGGTCGAACACATGATTGGCAAGTGCTTGCATGTTTTAAACAGGATCGTACCGTTGAAAGTCGGAAAGAAAACGACTCCTCCTAGCCATATGCTCGTTAAACTCCCTCAGCTCAGACGAGGGCAGGGGCTCCGTGGGCGTTTCAGACGGTTGTGAGGAGGGTTGGGATATTCGCGGATGAGAGTCCATCTGGACAGAAATTTTGGTAGGGGGATAACAAAGGTAAATCGTTTTGTTTGTTGTTTGGGGCTCATAGAATAATGAGCACGGTAATAAAATAGGGTAGAGGAGGTGACGGACGACATGGTTCGCGGCTTATGGAATCCATAGCACTGTACTTCCAATTTCATCGCGTATTCGGAATCAGGTATTATTAAAGATTTACCTCTTAGTACTATAACCAAACATGGCTAGCTGTAGTTACTATTACTAGCATCGTTAATTCTCGTATTAGGTCA
>Ga0307507_10011408_pt1 | contig 11217 bp, 5 predicted proteins | sample 7_EM_MG_FD_207223 | JGI IMG/M metagenome (GOLD analysis project Ga0307507, IMG submission 207223) | Populus trichocarpa ectomycorrhiza microbial communities from riparian zone in the Pacific Northwest, United States - 7_EM | ecosystem: Host-associated > Plants > Roots > Unclassified | place...
ATGCTTTAGATTCCATTAGCCTTGATAACATTGACCTAACTTTATATTTAAAATATTTGTGTTAAAACATTTTACTTTCATAATATTTTGATATTTTGTTTAAGTTGAATTACTTTAAGTTAAAGATCTATTTAATCTTGACTATTTAGAAATATTTTAAATTTTGAAATTATATTTGTTTGGCATTGTGTTTGTATTGCATAATTTATAATTAACTTATCTTGAATTTGAATTATATTTGTTGAATATATATATATAAATATATATATATGAACAGTTAAACCCCGAAACAGCACGCCGAAACACTCCGAAACTGAAACATTCCATTCCAATTGAAAAAACAAAACACCTACTGAAACGAAATTGACAACCTTGATTTTAAGTAGTTGAGGTCGTAAGTTTAGGAGAAGTTGTTTTTTCTTTATGTATTTAAACCTTTTCATTATGCAGTAATGAGGATAATTTTCAGAGTATCAAATATTGTGGTTCAGCCTTACCCTGAGAAGAACTTTATCTATTTAGCTATAACATTTAGCAATTGTTATAGCTTTGACTGGGACCTATCAATAAGCACCTTAAGAATTCTTATTGTTAGTTCAAGCATGAAACCCGTTGGGGTTACATATGAACAAATCAAGTTGAGAGCCTTCCCTTAAAATTGGTTGTAATGTTTGCCCTTATGGGAAGAGATGTTAAGATGTTTCCTAGAAAAATACTTTCGGTTGCAATTTTAAGAAAAGAAATTTGAGGAAATAAAGCAAATGAATGAAGAATCCTTGAATGAATATTATAAAAGATTTAAAAAACTATGTGCTAGCTGCACTTAACATCAAATTTCTAAGCAACTTCCCCGAGATAGGAACATAATATAGTGGACAAAACACTCAAGGTCGCGGCGACAATTGATATCCAATATGACTGCCAATACTTAGCAGTTTAGCCCAAGGATTAACGCAGATACTCTTACCTCTTTGGTGACATGTAACCCACAAAAAGTTAAAGACTTGTAAAATTTGCATGATGCAAAGACATGGTATCGATTCTTTCGTAACTCTTTAAGATGACTCTACAAATCAAATTAATTCCTTGGGAATGATCCTATGCCAACAACACAAGTATGATCCCTATTCTAATACTTACAATCCTAGATGGATGGATCATCCCAACTTGAGATAAGTAAACCCGGCAGGTCGTCTTTTCTCCGGTGAAGGAACTACCCGCAACCTCTCATTCCAAAGCTGGAATGTAATTTGGTCAGAGCATTTCCAACCTACAAAAAACGATGAAACTACAAGAACAAAACATTGCAAAATCAAAAGTAGCGTCTCAGACTACGATCCTCTCAAAAAGGAAAAAGGAAAGAAAGAACATCCCGCATTATCTTCCAAAAACACACCCCATAAGGCCTTTCAAGGTCCCAAGTATGATCTTTAAACCAATACTATCATGCAAGGAAATGAAAGGGGTTGAAAAAGAAAGGGCATGGACTCAATCCTATGGTTCTCCTGCTTTAGGAACGGGTGACCGGTAATAACTGTTACCATGATGACCATTGAATTTGGGGAAGCTCTTTGTTGGTTGCATATTCCTGGAATACCCTGGCCGCACTCTACTTCCATTCTGAGCGCTTGGATTGGAGCTGCCTCGCTCTGATTGCATGGCTTGAAAGTATGATGAAGAACAGGCCATGTCCTTGAGGCAAGGCAGAGGCTTTAGGGCTTCAACAACATCACTCATCAGAGGTCTGGCTTTGGGGTCACGGTTAAGGCAGTGTGCAGCCAATTGGATTGCCTTCTGAGCACCTTTGATGGAGAAGCGTCCTTCAAGACGAGGGTCTATCATTCTGTAGAATCTTCTCCTCTCGCCAAGGTGTGGCTGTGCCCATTCCACCAGATTATGCTCACCATTTGGTCGGTGTTTGTCCATAGATCTTCGACCAGTCAACATTTCAAGTAAAACAACCCCAAAGCTATAGACATCACTCTTGGATGTGAGATGACCTGGCACAACATCAAGTGTAACAAGTATGGAGGATTTGCGTATAACACAGCTCAAATAATGCAAGGCTTAATTACATGCTCACAGAAATTATGTGCACATGATGGAGGGCTACTACATCCATGTGTGCACCTGTGAGGGTGGGTGCAAGGGAGACGAAAGAAATTTGACAAGTTCTTAGTTAGCCTGAATTTGATCCTAATGATGAAAACTCACTGGATTTTGTGACAAACAATAACCAATTCACCTTATCGACATTAGGAAACTAGCAATTCAGAAAACATTTAACCAAGACATTGCAGAGTATGCACACATGTCTGAAAATCAAGGAGACAAGGGAATCTGTCAATAGAACCATAGAAGATATGGATTTTTTTATTTTATTTTATTCATTATGCAGAACAAAAAGATGATGATGCTAAGAAAGCATCTTCTTCTAAATGAAGTTCAATATGTACAAAATGTTGCAAAATTTTATGTATAGATCTTTATTTGACCACATAGAGTAGTACTGTTGAAAACCCAACAACTTCTGGGAGTCCCAGCATTCCATGAAAGAAAAGCAAACAATACTTACCTATTTGTCAAAGAAAGCAGGCCCTTTCATGCTATACTTTCCATTGTTCAGTCCATAATTCCAACATTTATATTCACCATCAGTCCAGGGTTCCATATTTCTCAGCCACTAATAATGCTAGTACCCTAGTAACTCAAGTATCCTGAAGTCTGACTTGATTAAGAGACAACTATGAAGCTTTACATAACTTGGGTCCTCTTGCCATCTTATATGTTCACTTGCCTAAAATATCTTTAATTTGAAACCCCCCATTCCCCAACATCTTAATTTGAAATTCTTTCAAGTCATTTTATTTCTTTACAAGTCCACATTAATTTCTTTCTTGTTCTTTTGAAAAAGTAAATAACAGGTCTGAGACATAGCTCATTGTATGGTGGTGCAGCAGTGACACCTAACAATGGTGAAATGGTTAGAATGATAATGCAGAAATGAGTGAAGGCAGCAACAACATAATGTAGTGAAGGTTTGGAATTAGAAAGCAAGAAGCATTATGATGGCTGCATTCCGGCGACAGTAGCTAGGTAGACATAAAGGTGATGTAACAAAGTGTTAGTGACAGTAACAAAGTGTTAGTGACAGTAACAAGGTACTGCCAGTGACACTGGAGCATAATAAATCATGGTTTTAGTTTCTGGTCAAGAGTAAGATGATTGCAGTAAATTGTGGAGATAACATATTACTGGAGCAGAGGGGAAATTCTAATCCATTACTAGGTGACTAGTCATAAAGATGGCAAAATGAATGAAGGGAACTATCTGGAGAGTTTGAATGCCACATCAATAGAGCAGTATAGCAATTGATGCTGTTGAAACAGCAGTCAAATTAGTGGCAGGGGTATGAGATGGTGGTGTTTGTGGTTGTAATAGCTACATGATGAAGGTCATTTGGTGAAACATGGAGTTTTTGCTCCTCTCGACAATATATTTATGTATTCTTTTCCACATCAAGAAAGTAGTTAAATTTCATTGTTCCTCTCACATATGCACATAGCGCACACACATACTCTATGGCAATGTTGAAAGAAAAAGACGAACAAAGTCAAGCTACCACTGAGAAATGTAACAAGTTCTGGATAAACTCGGCAACAAGAAATTCAGTTTTTTGTTAATCATGTATAAAATCATGGATTACATTCAATTAAGAGAATAAAGCCTATATGCAGAAGATTAATGTTTAACATGCTCACCTGTTATCAATACTTGGGCTAACACACTAGATTACATCTAATCACAAGCACAAAACCTGTAATGATGCAAAAGACTGACACACAATGTTTAACATGCTCACCTGTCATTACATACTCGGGGGCTGCGTAACCATATGTTCCCATCACGCGGGTAGATACATGAGTCTTGTCCCCTTCTGGACCATCTTTGGCAAGTCCAAAATCAGAAAGCTTGGCGTTGTAGTCCTGGATAGGTCTAGCAATACTTTAGAAATGGATACAACAATGGATAAATAACAGATTATTTTCATAAAACTAGTCACTCACTGCATCTAGTAGGATATTAGATGTTTTGAAATCTCGATATATCACTGGCCGTTCAGCTTCCTCGTGAAGAAAGGTAAGGCCCTTTGCAGCGCCAAGCAGTACTTTCATTCTGACAGACCAGGGAAGAGGCAGGGATCCTGCTGCATCAAACATATTACTCCCAAAAATGTGCAATGATCTATCTAATAACAGAACCTAGTTTTGTATCTGTATTTCCACCATACCTAAATTAGGACAATAAGGATTATGTTTGTGCACACATTTTATGGAATGCATTATCTCCATAAATTGGTCTTCTATGTGAACTACACTTTCCTTATTTACTGTGATGAATATATATGCATTACGGCAGCTTTCCTAGGTCTTTCAACTAAATACTTCTTTCTTATCCTTTTAAATTAATTGCAATTCATGAAATGTTTATGTTGGGAATAAATACAACTTCCAGCAAGCATGAGAAAAAAAGGAAAAACAAAAAACCATACACTCTTAGAGAGAGAGAATGCAAGAACTCTTCCCATAAGTGAAGTGCATTGAAAATTTAACCTCCCAGCAGTGGTTAATTATGGCACCCCTTTTATATAGTTTCTTAGAAGGACGGTGTGTTATGACCACCAACCTGTTCCAAAACAAGTTTTGTAACCTTTTGACATATAGATTGATTTTACATGCAGCATATTAATTTGACATTTTCTACACAGGCAATAAAATTTAAGGCTTGCGCTGACTTCATTTCACACTATATGTGACTGTGATGATAAGGTCCTTCAATTAAAAAATAGGAAAATGTAGGAAAGGATGAAAAGAACATCACTTGTAGGTATGATACCATCCTAGAAATAATTGCATAGCATAAACTGGAAAATGTATTAATTTCTTTGAGCTAATAAACTCAGTCCTGGTTACCAATAAAAACTGGTCAATGCTTTTTTTCCTAAATTAGCTTCTTACTTTGAGCTCTCATTAGTTACCCAACCAATCAAAAGATTTGACAGAATGATTTTACAGGCTGTACACTCATTTATAGATGGCTCATTGAAACATCTACCAGTTTAGGAGAAAACACAGGATAGGTAACCAAATATATAGAATAATAAGCTCATTACATACTTCTAAAGAGGTGATTCTCCAAGCTTCCTCGAGGCATAAACTCATAGACTAGAAGCCTTTGATCGTCCTCAATGCAATAGCCAATTAATTTAACCAAATTAGGATGGAGAAGGTCGCCGAGATAATTAACTTCAGCCTGCCATGTATAAAAGAAGTATCCTTCAACCATAAATGCAGAAATACCACAAGCAATTATTGTAGACCAAACATGCAAGTGAAACATATGGGCATGTGCATGCATGTGGATGAACATGAATATACTAAAAAAAGATGTGAGATTTCTTACAAGCCATTCTTTATGTCCCTGAAGTCCATCATGGTTGAGAGTTTTTACAGCAACAGACAGCCCCGTGCCAGGTTTCACTGGAGCAGTTCCATTCTCATTAATCCAACCTTTGAATACGCAACCAAACCCTCCCTCGCCAAGAATACTCTCAGGCCTAAAATTCCTTGTTGCTGATTTGAGCTCATTAAAGGAGAATTTTCGAAGCTGAGAGGAAACTTTAAGTTCCTCACCAGTATTGGGAGTAGATGGAGAACTTTCAACATTGCTAGTGCTCGAGGATGATCCCACTTGAACAGCCGGTTGGTCTCTGCCGGTATCATTTGTTGATTTGCTTTCCGCTGAATCACAAATGAAAACAAATACCATCACTGTATCTGGTTTTTCGGTAATCAACTAATCTATACTTTCAAATACGAACTCAGACGGTGCATACAACCTGAGAGATGAATATAAACATTTCCAGAAACAGTATAAACCAGAAGAGACATGTCTATTTACAAATATGTAGACAAAGACACGCACGGGCATCCTTGAGGTTAAATAGCACCTATACTAGTGTAGGTTTACTTTAAACCATCCATGCATTTTTATTAGTTAAAACATTCCAAGGCATAACAACACCAAATCATGACTGAAGTTAGTTGCATTTCGTCTCTTTGAGAGATAAGAACATGCTGAGACACCAATGGTGCTTCAATGCATGATTAGTGTCTTGATTTCAATTGAATGACCTTTTTTGTTTTATCATTTGTGTGAGCAAAATAAAAACTTTTAGATTCATTTGCAAAAAAAATAATAAAATTGATTCAAGAGTAGTTTTTTTAAAGGTACATTACTCTTGTATAAGATAGTTTGTGCATTGAATTCAATATACTAGGTAAGAATTTGCTAAGTTGTTTGTTCTGGACTCTAGTGGAACCATCCATTCATTTGTTTTCTTATTTTAACAACTTCTAGGTATGAAGTGAAACCTTCATAAAATTGGATATTTACTCAAAGCCTACAATAGAGTTGGAGACATGTTGCACTCAAGGTCACATGTCATGTAATTTTTAACACTACAAGAGTTCTGTTCTCAAATACAAATGTCAACATAAAATTTATGACTGCTGTCAATAAATGATTAAAAGGGTTGCAAGTTTCCTGAAATATTTGATAATGCACAATGCTCAAATGCTCAACCAAACATCATCTGTTTTATATGCCATGTACTAACAATGGGAAACTAAAAAAAAATTCTAAAAGAATCATCCATATAAATCTAGCAAGAAAAGTATTTTGAACAAGAATATATTATAATGCCACAAAACTTTAAGCTGATGTTTTTTACATCAAGTATCTTAAACATTTTACATCATGATCCAACCAACATATTTTGCAAACCAGCATTTGAGAATTAAGACTCAGCATAGCAAGCTCCAACCACTAAGCCCCTGTATATTGCATTATTTGACTCATTTCAGCTTCTAAGATAGCAGCAAAATAATTAGTGTAAATTACAACAAGTGGCCAAATTTGGTTAATAGACATACGATAAAATCAAAACCACCAATTAACTGTCTCAACCAAAGTAAATAACTAAACACTTACCAAAATCTAAAACCCCTTTCCATAAAAATTGAACAAATGGAGAATAACATCGCATCAAAAACACTCTGACAGTAGTACTAATCAAATTTGAATAAGGAGAATAAATGACAGGTACGATAAAAGACCATATTCTTGCAGAGTGATGCACTTGCAAAACCAAAGAATTGAATAAATATATAGTATGATCCAACATCCATGTGGCACCAAACAAGTACAATTAAAGAATGATTATAACATGTTATAATCAAGCATGAAAAAAATATTTAATTTTCTTGTTTATAATAGTATTCGAAAACACAATCAAAACATTCAAACAAACCGGTAAGATGAAACTAGTTATAGCGAATAAATCAAATTATACCATATTGTGTGCTAGTGCCACTTATGGAGCTATCAACCCTTGTTCTTGAAGAAATGCAGCTCCCAATGAACCTAAACTTAATCCAACATCCACTTTCCTCAGCTTCACCATCTTTCTTCTTCTTTAACTTTGATTTTCCCACAGTCCAATCAGCCACATTGATAGAATCAGGACCTAACACCATCTCTTTGGAAACTAAAAAATGAATTACAATACCATATCTCACAACTACCTCAGAGCACCAACTGCAGCTCTTTCAATTCTCCTATGCCTATACCACCCCAACCCCAGTCAGGCATTAAAATGACCCCAATTACCACTCACAATCAAGCCTCAGCAAACAAAAACAAAACCCAGAAAGCAAAAACCAAACAAACCAATCAAAACTCTAATAAACCTTGAAACGAGACCATCTTTTGAACTTACAGAAACAAATTCAAAAAACCATCACTATCACTCAAATCCACATAACAAAATATATGTTTTTAGAAGGCTAAAGATACTAAAATGCACATGACCCAGAACACAAAATGTACATGCAAGAAAAGGACCACTGTCAACAGTAAAGTAATCTTTAGAACTAACATAAGGATTAGAGACTTTGGAAAAACCCTAGAAAATTCTGAACCAAACACAACGAACAAGCACATAAACGAACAGTTTGGGTCAAAATTTTAAAATTATCAGGTTGGTTTCAGCTCACCAAACAAAAATACAAAGTTTTTCATCACTCACACCGTACATTGCCAAGACAAGGGCAATCTCCACAAGAAATCTTGCTTTCGGAGGTTACAATATAGAAAAGTATGCGGATTTGAGGGCCATGGAGAGAGAAACGTGCGTTACATGCGTGAAAAGGTGTGTGTGAGAGAGTGAGAGAGAGAGAGAGAGAGCGAGAGTAAAAACAACAAGGCAGTGAGACACTGGGCAGGCTAGCTAGCTAGCTATGTGTTTTTTTGCTTGGTAAGTTTAATGTTGTTTATATGTCTTGCCCCGGAGATTTTTATTTTATTTCTTTTTTGTCATGTGTTTTTGTCGTTATCACACTTCAAAATTGTAAAGGATACACAGTTTTTTATTTTTTTCTCTTTTTTTTCGAGATAATGTTGTTTTTCAAAAAACATTATTTTAAAAAAATTAAAATAATATATTATTTATTTTTAAAATTTATTTTTGTTATTAACACATTAAAATAATTAGAAAATACTAAAAAATATTAATTTAAAAAAAATTATAAAAAAAATACTTTTAAAATATATCAACGGTTAGAATTTGTTTGATTATGTTGTAATAATTATTTTTTAAAATTTTTTTTATTTAAAAATATATTTAATTTTTTTAATTTATTTTTGATATCTATATATTAAAATAATCTAAAAAATAAAAAAAATAAATTAAAAATAAAATATATATATTAAAAAAAACATAATAGTGTTCAACGAAAAAAGGCTATAAAATTGATTGGCCAAAGTAATAATCTAAACAACCCACGAGGAAGAGAGAAAAACCCAATGGCTTAATGCCATCAAAATATTCGGGGTCATATTGAATAAATAAAAATAATTGAATTCGAAGGAGAAGTAGAAGTTCTTAGAGTTATAAAAATCTAACATCCACTAAAAATAATAATTTTAATTAATATACAAAATAATTTAAAAATATTTTTATTATCAAAAGACAATATAATAATAGGACTAAAAAGATTATTTTAATTTTTATTGTTAATTATACTCTGGTGTATTTATGAAAATTGCATTACTTCAACATTTGGGGTGGTGCTATAATGGACCCAACTTTCTTCAAATAAGAAAATGTGTATGAGAATCAATGATAACGAGTTATTTGACATATGTTTGATTACATAATTTTTTTTAAAAAAAATAAACATACAAGTTTTTCAAATGTTTTTTTTTTTAAATTTTAATTATAAATCAAAAGACATGCATTTAATTAAATACATGTCTAGCCATTTATACCAATAAATATAAAAAATAAAGTGTTAACGTGTTTATTAAACTCATCTCGCTGTACGTCAAATTTTTTTTTTCTAACACAAAAAAATTAATGTCTAGGTGTTGTTAATGCATTTTTTAACATCAAATAAAAAATATAACCGTGAATCAAAAAGTCGATTCTTATTTATAATAAAATATAATAAATATCATATGTATTAACAAAAACATGTAAGATCTCAAGCTAATTTTTAACATAACAGAAAAATTGAACAATGTTGTAATTGTTACAGTGAAACATTATTTCCTTATTTTGTGTATAATAACATGTAAGAATAAAAACATGTAAGATCTCAAGCTAATTTTTAACGTAGCAGAAAAATTGAACAATGTTGTAATTATTACAGTGAAACATTATTTCCTTATTTTGTGTATAATAATTTTTCAAGAAAAAAATGTAAAGAAAAAATTACAAGAAGCATTCAATTATGAAAGAAGGGTAAAAACCTCATTTCGGTTTAAAATTTTAATCCTAGATGGAAATACCTTAAATGCATTTAAACTTATCGTCCCTAAACCCTAGCCAATTTTAGTTTTAAGCCTTTATGATATCAAAAAATCTATATATATTAGACGAAGCGCCTTATAAAAAGTAGTTAAAGACTTGTCTCGGTGCACACACTCCTCTGCATGCTAGATTAAAAATTAATTTAAATGTAAAAAGAAGAATATGTATGAATTGTTAAGGATTTTTTTAAAAATAAAATATGATAGAAATTTTGACAAGTGTGTTTAATAAATTTGTAACATCCCATGTCTTTTAATGTAATTACAATCTTTCTATTAATCATATATGAGTAAAATGGAATGGATTTTATATATATTATCAGAGTCTCCCTTATACAAGGGCCCTCTCAATCACAATACAAAACACAAAATATATATTAAACATCTTTATCATACATGCAAGGGATTTTTCATTTAAAATAAAAATTTATTTAATTTGATGAAATCTTGACAGGGTCTCCCTTGCATGGGGACTCTACCTAAAATTTTATCTGCATTAATACTTGTAAGCACAACAACCAAAATCGCATTAAGCTCACACAACTAATACATATGTAGCCTCAGGGATGCCACCAAAACAATTTCATCAATTACACTCATTCATAACATTTTAAACACAAATGGAGATTATATTATTTTATGAGATATATACAAATATTTTTATATAATGAGATCCATAATAGTTAATAACTAGTTAGATGACCCGCGCGATGCCGCAGGTCAATTTGTTTGCATAAAAAATATGTAAAAAAAGCTAAGATTTAAAAGTATTAGGTCTTTCTGCAAAACTATACCCGAGAGTCTTGGGTTTGACTGCAACGTCTGACCAAAGAGTAATATTTATAATATTAATAATAACATTAAACTTGCATGACCCAAGTTTAAGTGAGTTTGACTGCAATACCAAACCCAATAACCTTGGATGTGGGTCTGGCTGCAAGGTCGTATCATAAAAGTGTAATAATTAAATAGATTAAGTAAAAAGAAAAAAAATATAGAAAAAAAAACCAACATGAAGAAAATAACTAATGAAGAAAAAGAAAAAAATCCGAATTAACTGGGTTAACTCTTCAAACCAGGTTAACCCGTCAAACATTGGATTGGTGTCGTGAAAGTTTGATAACTAAATAGAAAAAAACATTTGACGGATTACCCCAGAATTAACTGGGCTAACCCGTCAAACCCGGGATTCGTGTCATAAAAGTCTGATAATTAAATAGAAAAAATTTAATATTAAGAAAGTAAATTAAAAAAAAATAATTAAAAAAAAAGCCAGAAAAAAAC
>Ga0307507_10011409_pt1 | contig 11217 bp, 8 predicted proteins | sample 7_EM_MG_FD_207223 | JGI IMG/M metagenome (GOLD analysis project Ga0307507, IMG submission 207223) | Populus trichocarpa ectomycorrhiza microbial communities from riparian zone in the Pacific Northwest, United States - 7_EM | ecosystem: Host-associated > Plants > Roots > Unclassified | place...
TGCTTTCACTGCTTTCAAGTTGGGCAATCATATTTGACGTCTTTTATTGTGCGTAATTCTCTGTGACAATTTCCTATTTCGTTTCCTTGCGTTTTAAAAGGATTACACATTATCTTTACACTTGGGGGTGATTGACAAAAATAAATATCAGTTCGAGTCACGGGTTCGTCACACCATCGGATTGCCTTGAACTTGCCAACCACTGAACCAAATATTGAATAAAATTTTCTGTGTATACAAAGGCAGATTTATGACATACTCCGACTCAATGACATCGAAAGAGTATTAAAAAAAAACCGATGAGGCCCCAATCACGTTCAGGTCTGGATGCCTTCCTCCATCCGTATTATCTTCGCCTTTAGGTAAGGAATGAATGCTTCTTTGCCAAGGCTCTGTACGAGGTTCTCGTCTTTCCAGTCTGAACCGGTTACTTTGTGTCGGCAATTCTTCGCCCCACATTTACATTCAAGTCGGATGCCAGGCCCGCAAGATGTGGCATAATCAAATGTGCTGGGATCGTTGAAAAAATTGAGACAAAATCTGACATCGACTTGGGAAAAATGGAGGCTCACAGTTCTTCACCTATGCTTATATTCCGCAGAGCAATCATCACGTCATAAGAGTCGCGGTATCTAATGTTTGGCGAACAAGCGTGGTTAAGGAAATAACTGATAAGACGTTAAATATGAGTCTGATAACATAAACGATGCATAGTGACGTACAGCACGTCCTCAAGCCCCTTGCTTGGACCAGAGAATATTTCCTCGTGCGGTCGCTCGCCGAAGTGATCCATGTGAGATTTCTTCCATGCTGGGTATCGTTTGTATTCCTCAATGTGAATCGCTTCCGATTCTACTGGCCCTCTGAAAATCACCTCATCTTTCAATATCTCTGCATTTGCCCAATTTCCAGACCCGCCTAAAAGCGATTTTCGAACATCTATTTTCGGTGACGACCAATAAGGGTCATCCAGCTTCCAATGATAGACCGAGCCTAGCGCGGCATCCCCGAAATGTGAGAGGCGCTCGTCAAATGTGTTAGAATGTATAAGAGGTGCTGGACCGGAATGTATGATGCCGGAAGACCGTTCGCAGTGCTGAATGTCGCCTAAAGTATCCAGGATATCTTCCGAGGAAACCCACCCATTCGAGTTCACGATCGAGACTCTAGAAAGTCCTAAATGAGGTAGGACATGGAAAGAAAGGCTTCCTCCGTCGAAAATGGCCATCACGATGATCTGAGCAGGAGTAGACGAAAGACTAGGGGCTGAATTGTCGAGAACAGGACTCGTTTTGACTGCGGAAATATCAAGACCGGATGGAACGGCATACGTCGAAGTATTCTGGTATGTATTCCAAGAGTAGGATAAAACGCCTCTCGAAATCCCCTCGCCATTGGTGAGTGATTTGAGAATAAACTGAGTCGCCTCTGCTTCAGACAGTGGTGGCCGTCCACAAAGAATGAAATCCCGCGACTGTGAGATTATCTTCGGATATACTACGCTAGAGGAGTTATTCTCATGGAGGAAGGGCGCCAAGTTTGTGGTGGATGAGGTGGATGACCTATTCGCAAAGTTAGAGTATATTTCGGTCAGCTGGAGTCTAATCTGGCGTCGAAGAAGAAACATTCGTAGGTGTGTTTCTCCATCATAATGTTGAAGCGATGATTTGTGGACAACACGACGGCCGATAAGAGTGTTGACGTATGTAGCCGAAAGATGAGTTGGTGGGGCGTAAGCATCCGAATTTGTCGCAATGGCGTAGCTATAACGTGCGTTAAACAAATAATTAGTGTGGAGAAGACAAGGTCGTACTACTGTGATTTTCCAGCTGAATCGTAAGGAGTGAATAAATGGACGTGTTTGAAAGCAGCCAACGCCTCTATTAGTAGATTCTCCCATGTATCAGGAAGAATAAAAGCCAAAACTCCTCCCGGTGCCATCCTCACTGCTGCGCTAAGGACAAGGCTGGGCGACGGAACCCGATCCAAGATGACTGCATCGAATGTGAAATTTTTGGCAATGAAAATGTCCACGGAATGTTTTGGGTGTCGTATGACTCGAGAGAGTATGTCAATATCTTTAGGAATATGCGGTGAGGTCGAGTCAATCCAATGAATAGGAGTTGTTGCAATGTGGCGAAGGCATTCCTTTACCAAGGCCTGGGTTCCATCACCAGCAATTAAGACTTGCCGAGGGAATGGGTCTGGGAAACGACGAAACATGAAGTACATTAGCTCTGTATTGATTATGAATAGACGAGAGAAAAAGCCCACGCCATAGCAAAACGGGATGAACAACTGTCTCCGCCCAGCATGTATCCCTCTGATGACCTTGTCGTGAGAAGCCCAAAAACAAGATCGAACGCCACGGGTAAAAGAAAAGAATACCCAGGAATGGGACAAGAGCTGCAAGTGGGATGCACTGTTTTAATGGCGACGGGAGAATATTCGTTCGTTTCCTTTGGGTGGAGTTAGCGGATTGTCCGTTCATTGTCAAGAGGACCACGTCCTGGCAAGGAAGGGAATGGAGAGCAAAGGGAAAGCTTCTCAAAGCTTAAATTAGACGCTAGGAAAAGAGGTCCAATTCTATTTTCCGAAGAAGCTTGCATGGAACCAATCGGGTACTAATCCAAACGGCATTAACGAGTAGGGTTCAAAGTTCTAGTATTAGAGTGCTTTCCAATCGCCTCTCCTCCGCGATGCACTCCTCGGTTGACTTAAACCTTTAAAAGCCGTTGCAAAATTATTTGATTTGGGGAATCGCCCAAGGCTGATAGCACGTGCAAAAGCTTGTGCCAGAGCGCCTGCAGTGGGCTCAGAGGACGAACTGCTGGGATCGAGATCAGCACCTAGAAGACTTCTTCCGTCGCTTTGATAGACATTGTTATCTCGGGCCTAGTAATCGGTGGGTCGCCTTCCGGTCGGATATCACCCTCCGAGTATGCGAGAGAAAAGAGATTGGTAACGCAGATAAAGCTTTCCTATTCACCTCTCCAATTGCCAATTCCCGGGAGTTATGACGCCAAAGTGACAGAAGGGATCGAACAAGGGTCCTTTGTTCCATCAACAAAGACATCCTGGACTGCGTCATTAGGGAATATGAATGTGATACTGCAATGCTTCCACAAGGCAGAACATACCCTTTTGATAACCATGCGCTTTCCACCACTAAAAATGTCGTTTCCCTTAAGTATTGTGCTTTATGAAAGGCATCCATTCATGGCAGGAGCACGCAGGAGTCCAATGCCGCTATCAAGGAGGGCCTTTAGTGGATTTGTTGCGTGCAAGGTGTGTTGTGACTCACCCTCTGTAGGATCCACTTTGGTTTGTATCCGAGCTTGGAGCAGAAATGAGGACCTAAAAAAATCCGAGGCCGAAATTCATTGTTCAAGTTCATGTGCGTGACAACATGAACCCAGTCACAACAACCGTCACACCCGTACTAACTTTAAGCTTGTGCTTTACTTTTATTTTGGTTTTCCAGTCTGCCAATTGGCGCTCCAATGGACATCGGGAAAAAACCACATCTAATTGATGCGTTCTTGGCGACTGACTGGGGCAACCTCCGTGATCACGGAATTTAGTCCACACTGCTGATCGTGTCCTACTTTCTAGAGTCGATCGTGGACCCAAACGGGTTCCTCCTGAATACCCTAGGCGACATTCACTGCGAAGCACCTCCTATACCTTCCAATACACTCGACGAGCGCTTCTCACATTTCGGAGATGCTTTGTCCATAATTGGGAGTTTAATAACCTTTTTTGGACTTCTCCAAAAATCGACGTTCGAAAATCACTTGAAGCTGGATCTGGAAATTGGGCAAACACAGATATTCTGGTAAATTTCAGGGGGGGATTCGACCCAGATAAAGGATACCCGTTATGGAAGATCACCTTGATGAGCGGTCCAAGCAGAGGACTTGAGGATGTCATCGTTGTTTACTGTATGTAATTATCAGACTCTGATTTCAATCTCGGTTACTTCCTCAATCACCCTTGTTCGCCAAACATTAAATTCCAAGACGCTTATGACGTGATGATTGCTATATGTGAAGGTGAGGGACTGTAAGTCAAATTCGGGCATCTTCATGGTATAAGCTTCATCTGCGATCCCACGACATTCGATTAGGCCGCCTCTATCGGCCTCTATCTGACTAGTCGACTGGGTTGAGGGGCACAGAACACGTGGTAAGCGGTTCAGACCAGGAGGACAGGAATGTGGCAGTCTTGGGGAAGGCTTTCATTAGGGAGACAATAATAACACAAATGAAGGAAATCACGACATGTTCACTAAGGTCAAACGAGCCAACGTGCCTTCCGCAAGAAAAAGGGCACAACACATGAATGACGTTGTCGAAGCAAAATAATACGGATGGAAGGAGATGATCCTTGAGTACCACCGCGTTCTGAATTAGGATGGCCGTGTCCAATGACATACAAATTTGAAAATCTCAAGAAACCTAGGGAAATATCGAAACTTTCCTCATGAATGTATCTTATGAGACTTGGAAGGAAGAGCTACGAAATTACCATCATAGAGATCGAGCTCAGATGGATAACGAGCACCCGGATGTCACTTTTCGAAGGGCCAGTCATTTTCAAATGGATCGGGGATCGTGAACCATTCACCGAGCTTTAACCCAATTTGCGGGCAATAGCTTCGTCATTCTCAAAGGTTTTGAGAAGAGAGGTAATAACTTCTCTAAATCAACACATAAGTGCAGTCCGATTAAAAGTAGGAATTGTCATACCGAGAAGCACGTATCCCATAGTCTATTCGAAGCGTCTTCCGGATACCCTCTGCACCACGGGTAGGAAAATGCTTTCGAATTTCGTAGACGCTATCGTATATGGTCTCTGGTGTGTGCTTTTGCTGACGAGTTGAGAGGATGTTCCACTGCTTCCGCAGTTTTCGAACAGTAAAAACACTAGTAATATTAAAAAGCAATGAAATAGATAGCTAAACTACATACCTCAGCCCATATTTGTCAGTGTCGTAGTGTTGCTGAAGTGCCTCAGCAACTCTGATGTCCGTCAAACCAAGGTCGTAGTAGTGCTTGAGGTGTTCCTGAATGTATTCATCCGGTGCTATAAAAAAGTGAGAATCCATAGGATGACTTCTACTTAAAACTTACGTCGAGGTTTGTGTTGATTTTTTTGGGCTACTAACCTTGTGACGGTCTGCGTTCAAGTTGAATGCTGATTACTAATTACATAGCCACACAGAAATATGGACGGGAACATGCCACATTTGTACAAGAGGAGGCGACAGGAGCATGGGGCCTTATTTGTAAATGGGACGGTACTGCATTTGCCTATGGAACAAAAATTGGTGCTACATTTGTACATGGGAGGGAATCACAAACTTCGTCGAATAACACCTGGTCCCTAGGGGAATTTCTGCAGAATCAGACTGAAGTTGTCCCAAGACTCGTTCTTCGCATTAAAATCGACCCGTCGTACGAGAATGCACTCGCGTGCAACTTTCGTCGTCTAATAATGGTCAGTGTTGAGGGAAGGACAGAAATGAGGGAGGTACCTTGGGCCAAGAATCTGCTCTTTCGAGAATGGGAGTGGCTCGAACCCTTTACTTTTGCGTCCATGAATAATTTCCACAAGCCTTGACGGAGTTGTCAGAAATGGTGGGTTTTGGTTGAGTTCTGGATGAGCCCGCCTCCAATCATTAACAGCTGAGTCGATCTTGTTCATCTACCAAGCTATGGACCCCGACGCGCTTGGTTATAACGTCGAAATATGCCTCGTTATCTTAAGAACGTCCATTGACCGATGCATACCAAACCTTTCTCGACGCCTTTCAGCAGCAACAGCGGCTGCAATACCTCGGCTCTTCATCTACATCTGTTGAGGCAGTAGACGGTGATGCCTCATATGATTCAATGGGCGAGCATGTCGTGAGCCAATGGCGCGATGTCTTTGACAAGCGAGGCCGCCGCGAAGTTGATCTCATCGTTACAAAGAAAATTACAGGTGGCCCTCAAATTCCTCTAATTGTTGTCGAGATCAAACGAGACAATCTCAACTTACATCCGGCAATGAAACAAATCGAGGACTATCTGTTACGCATCGTGTCGTCCTTGACCTCAAGATTCCTGTGTACCAGATCGATGTCAATTATTATCAAAATACAATAAGTAACCAGACACTCACATTTGGGTACTCTAAACTCCGGCATTGTCATAGTTCCAATGTTGCTGCCCCCCCCCCCGAAATTGGTCTGATATTATCAATGGGAAAACCATTGTCTCTAGGTTATTTCAAGAAATTGAGTTGCGGTTTGATAAAAAAAAAGAATGATTAATCTTTGTTTGTGATGTTCGCCAAACCGACTGGGTGTTGGAGACTGCTCTGATCAGCGTCAAGTACCGCCGAGTCGAAAGACATGCCACTTCGTTTCTTGACACGATTAATCAGGGACCTGTAAATTGTGAGTACCTCCCCACTATTTTGTCTCTCCGAAGCCAGACACCAATAGCGATCGCTGACTTCATTGTGCAACAGCTGAGATGGAGTGCTAAAAGTGTACTGGCAACACCCTGTCGTCTGTTCGATCCGATCAACTACATATTTCCATGAAGTTGCGGTATTGAGTCCGCTTACCGAAAGACAGACATCAGTGAGTGAGTCCCACCTTGGGACAAGAAACAAATATAATTTGCCCTCCGAGAACGGGAGTGGCTTGAACTTGAAATACTTTTAAGAATTGCCACAAGCCCAGCAATTTTCAACATCTGCATATAAGTCATTGATAATTTATAAGACTGAGAAGAGTGAGTGTCGTGCATGAGGGCATATCCCGCAATCGCTCAGTTAAAACGTAGAAGAATGCCTCGTTCTGCGTCGTCAGAACACCCATTGTATAGAACAATGACAAGACTCCACAAAACAGGCTTCCTAGGCGCATTTCAGCTGCAAAGCCTCGACAGGGATCACAGGTCCTGCTTTAAGTGCTTATGCCAGAAGTTTTAATCGACGACTATAATGTGATGCAGGTACTTCTGCATTCATTAATGCAAGTCGATGTGGTCTTTGACAAGCAGGGCCGCCGTTAAGTTGATCTCCGAGTCAAACCCACAAATTCGATGCTGGTCAGTGTCAAACGGCTGCGGTCACTAACCATCTGCGTGACGTGACATTTCTTTATCTACACGTCTGTTTTTCAATATCCAAGAAATCTGGAGCATATGCTCTGGAGACGTGTCGAGCTAACGTTTTGTCAGTAATTTCTCCAGAATTGGTACTCGCATGGGCAGTACCGCAGAAGGAATCAAGACAACCATTATCAAGGTGTGCAACATCACTACACAAACGGTTAACGCAGTTGACGAGTTTTTTGGCATAAAGGGTTATCCGAAAGCAAAAAGTGGATGACGACGCATGTGCAATTACCCATGGGTGGATATACCATGCATCGATGCAGGAGGCAGATGCCGCACTTGCCTTATGCACGCCCCTCCGAACAGTTCTGTCATACGAGCGACTCCAACAAGCTCTGAGTCGAGACCCTGCCTTCAGGTTTCCGAATATTTCTGTCGACAGAATTCGGGATAAAATCAAAAGCCGAATTTCCCTCCAAGGCGACTGCGATTACCAAGATGTCTTCGTTTATCTTACAATGCATGGTATACATGTGTTCACATTAAACGAATTTGAGCTTCTGCCATCATCTACACCTTTTGGTGGCAGAAATCTTTGGTTCCAAACTGCAATCAAGATCTACTCGCGAGTCCAGATAGTCATCGTGGCCATATTTCAAGTTTCCTTCCATCGACGGAGGGATTCCTGATAGATCTTTTTATGACCGTTATGACCGTTATGACCATTTTGCCTCTTGCCTATGTGCTGGCCAGGTTCTCGCTCGTTGGGCAGGCTTTTGGCGTTGCTACGGACGCAACCAGCGGCCGCGTTCCTTGCAATTGGACAATTTTTATTTTTGAATGTTCCAACTTAGCTTTTTCTCCTTAATGCTCCCAGTTTTTCTCTTTCCTTTCACCCAGTGCCCTGTCTTTTGCATTTTTTGAACTTGTATGATGTCTCCACCTCTGTTTTACAGAGCGACATTTTCAATATTTTTTGCCCGAAGAGGGCCGGATTTGTGTTACCTATTCACGGACTTCTTTTGCTCTCACGAGAGCATATTGTCATTTGTGGATGGCATGCAGTTTTGTGTCTGGAGTGCCTAGTAACGGTCGTTTTCGGATCACAATGGAGAAATGTTGGCAAGTTGGATCCATGCAAAGCAAGATGCATCACGTCAACCTGCTTGGGCTCGTCGTTTCTCCCGAAATTGGGAATTATTCTCTGGTGTTGGCGACATCTTATTCCCTTGTAAAGCTTCAACGCAGTTGGACAGATTGGCGACCTTTGAGTAAGTTGTTGCGAACCCTTTATAAATAGGTTCTATAAAAATGCGCTGCAGGAAGCAATAGTGACGGGTGGGGTGAAACGCGAAACGGTGGTTCGTCATTAATAGACTGCCTTGTATGATGCTGATAAAATCTTCCCTGCCTTCGTTGTTCATTTCCTACAACGTCTCCATTACTTTGTGATGGCAGCAGTACAGATTGTGGACGACTCGGATCCAGCTGTGAGTTATTCCTCTGGCTGGCAGAAAGCGGGCAGTGGCAATGAATACAACACTACGACTTCATGGACAAACCAACCACACACGACCGCGACCCTCAACTTCGTAGGTGCGCAGTGTACTTCTCCGCTTTTGCAACACGTTCCTCAGCTCTTACTTTTAGGTATACAGATATCTGTTATGGGTTCGGTCGGGCCTGCCGTTTCCGGGACAGTCCCACCTCAGTCAAATTATAGCATCGATGGGGGGACGCCAACTACATATACAGCTAACCAAGATCAGGGTGTTCATTACAACACCAAGTTCTATCAGTCCCCGGTCCTGCCAGATGGAAGACACACGCTAGTCATAACAAACCTCCTCGTTTCCGATTCCCTTTATCTCGACTTCTTCCTCATTTACAAATCTGCTACCGATCCATCGTCGGCCTCTCCAAAGGTGTCGATGGTTACCGTGACGCGGCCCACTACGATACTATTTACTCCCACTCAAACCAATTCAGACACTGGGGTGCCTACTAGTACCGATAAACCGAGTACTTCGGGTTCAAATACTGCTGCCATTGCCGGCTCCTTCTTCGGTGCAGCAGTTTTTATCGTCTTGGCTTTTGCAGCCATCATCTATCTACGAGGTCGAAATAAAAGAAATAAACAAGACATAGACCCAGATGATATAACTTATCCAAAAGGTGAATCCTTATTTCGTCGATTTTTACGGTGATCTCAAACTTGAATCTCCCTGGTATTTTTCAGTATTAGAAGACACAGAACCGAAGTCACCATTTGATCATTCTGTTCAACCTGCCTTTCCGCCGACCTTTGTTGACGTCTCGCAATCTTACGGCCCAGGTTGGGGAACCCAGCAAACACACAATGGGACCTACAACGTTGACACAACTCAACAACATTATCCACCGAATGGGATGGCTCAACAAGCGCAAAATGGAACCTACAATAGTAACACACACTTCGTCGTCAACCCACCGAGTATGGTAGCCCAACAAGCGGACAACGGACCTTACGACCCATACGCCCCTCACCCATACTGACGTGACTCATTATCGCCATACGTTGACGAGGTGCTTGAGCAGTTGTACGTCAGCGTTAAAATATTTCAAGTTAGAGCTGCTCCAATGCTATGTACGCATTACATAATTCTTGTATTAGTAGTTGAACTCGAAGCTGTCCCTTCGACTCCCGACTCCGAGTTATATTTGTTGGAAGGAACTGCATGTTCATACATTTCTTCATGGCTACCGGGTGGAAACGTCCAAAAATCGGTGCCAAGACCCAGTGTGCACTGTGTACGTATACTGTACCAATCACTGGTCTGACGAATATCGTTGTTTCCTTTGGTTGGAGCTCTTCGAAACCGTCGTCCACTAAATGCGCTTGAACAATCTCACCCCGACTTGAGGCTCGAAGTCGGTTTCTCCGACGTGCGGTTGAGTTTGCGAGAGAGAGATCGGGCATAGGTCTTCGATCGGTCATATATGAAGAAATTACAGAGCCTTCTATCTTTGCATTCTGAAATTTGCGATCTGGTACCTCAAATCAGCAGTCCAATCTGGCTTCATTTGAACATGACGGGCCGGTGGCAATTTTTTTTTTGGGAGCCTACTATGACTCCGCAAACATCTGTGAGGCCATGATTACGGTTTGTGTCACTTCATATTCCAATATCGCAGAGAAACTTAATTGTAGATTGTACAGAACCAGAATACGCCTGTCCTCCCTCTTGAAATTCTTGACCGTATCTTCAGCTTTCTCGAAGACGAAAGGTCCACGTGGTCCACTCTCGAGGCATGTTCTGATATACGCAATCCAATTCTCCGTGCTGCAATCGACCGACGCATGTACACTCACATTTGCCTGTTCGAATGGATATCACGCCCGATCTCTTTCGATAAGATTTACGCATACCTCTCCAGGAATCAACACGTCGCAAATTACATTCGCACTCTGGATATTATCATAACAGATAATAAAATATCTACCAAGAGCAAACAGTGGTACAACCAGGCATCATCGATCCTGCAGATGCTCACATCGTCATTGGAAAAAATCACTTTGTCGGATCGGCATCATATCGACGCCACTGGCACTGAACCTAGAACAATACCGTTTGTATTGTCTGATTTTCCTGCAACATTCCACAAGGCCTTTCTCGATTGCCTTTGGTCGCCTGGTATCATCGAAGCATCCTTGAAGCTTATCGGAGGGTTTTCCCTATCCATTTTCAATCCCTGTACTCAATTGAAGAAGCTGTCACTCCTCCAGGCGACCTGCATCCCGTCCATTTCTGACGCACGATTTCCACCTCAAATTGATTCGCTCGTGCTTTCTCGAAATGGTAACCTGGCGACGATTGTATCCTGGGTAAAGACGGGCCATGGACTGCGCTCTCTAAATTTCAGTTTGGATAACAGAGCGGATCAAATAGTTGGATTTGGCCATCTCATTGAGCTACTCAACTTTTGCTCTGGTGATTTGACTGAGCTGGAACTGGATATTTGGTACTTAAGTAAGTACCCCTTCTATGCGAAAATTATATGACTAACTCATGCGCAATAGCCTCCTCTGACTTTGACCCTTGCAAGGGATTTTTAAAAATGG
>Ga0307507_10011410_pt1 | contig 11217 bp, 12 predicted proteins | sample 7_EM_MG_FD_207223 | JGI IMG/M metagenome (GOLD analysis project Ga0307507, IMG submission 207223) | Populus trichocarpa ectomycorrhiza microbial communities from riparian zone in the Pacific Northwest, United States - 7_EM | ecosystem: Host-associated > Plants > Roots > Unclassified | place...
GACGCCGTCGAGCAGCCGGTCTTCGACCGCGGCTGGTGGGAGACGTACCGCTCGGTCAACCGCCGCTTCGCCGAGGCCGCCGCCGAGGTGGCCGAGCCCGGCGCCGCGGTCTGGGTGCAGGATTACCACCTCCAGCTCGTCCCCCAGTTGCTGCGCGAGCTGCGGCCGGATGTGCTGATCGGCTTCTTCATGCACGTGCCGTTCCCGCCGCCGGAGTTGTTCATGCAGCTCCCCCGCCGGGTCGAGCTGCTGCGCGGGATGCTCGGCGCCGACCTGGTCGGCTTCCAGCGGGAGCAGGCCGCGCACAACCTCGCCCAGCTGGCCGGCAAGCTGCTCGACGCCGAGTACGAGGAGAACACCATCCGGTTCGGCGGCCGGGTGGTGCGGACCGGCGCGTTCCCCGTCTCGATCGACGTGGCCGAGATGGAGTCGCTCGCCGCCCGGCCGTACGTGCGCAACCAGGCCGGCAAGCTGCGGCACGACCTCGGCGGGCACAAGAAGGTGCTGCTCTCGGTCGACCGGCTGGACTACACCAAGGGCATCGAGCACCGGCTCACCGCGTACAGCGAGTTGCTGCGCGACGGCCGGATGAAGGTCCGCGACGCGGTGATGGTGCAGGTGGCGGTGCCGAGCCGGGAACGGGTGGAGAGCTACCGCGGGCTGAAGGACCGGATCGAGGGCGAGGTCGGCCGGATCAACGGCGAGTACGGCCGGGTCGGCGAGCCGGCCATCCACTACCTCAACCAGCCCTTCGACCGGGCCTACCTGACCGCGCTCTACCAGACCGCGGACGTCATGGTGGTGACCCCGTTGCGGGACGGGATGAACCTGGTGGCCAAGGAGTTCGTGGCGGCCCGCAGCGACGACGCGGGCGCGCTGGTGCTCAGCGAGTTCGCCGGGGCGGCCGCCGAGCTCGAGGACGCGTTCCTGGTCAACCCGCACGACCTGGACGGGCTCAAGGAGACGCTGCTGCGGGCGCTGGACGCCGAGCCGGCCGACCTGGCCCGGCGGATGGCGGCGATGCGCGCGCACATCACCGACCACGACATCCACGCCTGGGCCCGGGCCTACCTGACCGCGCTCGACCACACCGGACGGCTGGCCCGGCACCTGCCGCGGCAGCGGCGATCGCTAGCTCGCCGCTGAGATCTCCTTGGTCAGCCAGTCGAGGATCGCGTCCAGCGGTTCGGCCCAGCCGGCATCGAGCATCAGATCATGGCCCATGCCGGGGAACAGCAGTGGCGCGCCGCCATACTCGGTTGCCGTCCGATCCAGCGTCTTGCGAGGCACGATCCGGTCGTCGGGCGACCCGACGACGAGAACCGGCGGGTCACCAACCGGACGAGTCTTGCTTTTCCGATTTGTCGGGCGGCGGAACGTCATCCGCTTCAGGTACGCGTCCGCCTCGTCGGCCGGGAGCTCGGCGCTGAACAGCTGACGCCGGTTGAGCCGAAGTCGTCCGCCGAAGACCGCCGGCAGCGTACCCAAGGGATTGGTCTTGAAAGCGGCCCAACGGCTCGGCGCCGGCGCGGCCAGGACGGCGGCCCGGGCCGGATAACGGCCGAGCGCCTGCGCCACCACGGTCGCACCCTCGCCATGTCCGATCAGCACCGCCTGCTTGGGCAGCGAGGCGGCCACCTGCACGACGTCGTGGACGTGGGCGCGCAGATCGCCTTTCTCGCGCGGGGTCAGCGCGTACGCCGGAAAACCGCGCTGCGCCGCGTGACCCAGCCATCGCTCGGCGAACGCCCAGGCGCCATGGCGTGGCCCGGGGACGAACAGCAACGGTGGCTGGTCGCCCTCGCCCTCGACCAGGCGGGACACGACCTCGCGCTCGACCGGCGGCACCGGCGAGATCCAGTCGTCGAAACGCAGCAGCCGATCGCTCACTTGACCGGCTCCATCTCGCGCAGCAGACCGTCCACGGCCTTGAGGTAGTCGACGTGGTCGACCTCGAACCAGTGCCGGCGGGTCGGCACCACCTGGCGGCGCGACCAGCCGCGGACCGGGCGGGCCGACTCCTTCTGCTGCACCGCGGCGGCGCGCACCGGATCATCCTGGCGCAACCGCAGCCAGCGGGCCACCGCCACGCTCTGCCAGTGGGCGAGCGGGAGCAGCCCGGCGTCCGGCTGCAGCAGGCCGACCACGGCGAGCGTCGGGTGCTTGCGGGCGAACGCGTGCAGGTGCAGGTCGGGGCGCCAGTCGTCCGCGCAGTCGAGCAGTTCGGGGGCGAGGAACTCGAAGCGGGGCAGGTATCCGGTGGCGGTGATCACCAGGTCGGGTTCGATGCGGCGACCGTCGGCCAGCTCGACCTTGCCGTCGGCGTACCGGGTCACGTCCGGCACCGGCTTGATCCGGCCGTGGCCCAGGTAGTACGGCAGCTGGGAGTTGACGATCGGGTGGCTCTCGTACGGCCGGTGATCGGGCGCGCGCAGCCCGAACCGGGTCAGATCCCCGGTGGTCAGCGCCAGCGTGCGGCGGTACAGCCACTGCCGCAGGCGCAGCGGCAGCCGCCACTTCAGCAGGCGGTCGTTGACCTGGTCGGCCGGGCGGCCGAAGACGTACTTGGGGGCGTACCAGTAGCCACGCCGGGTCGAGTGCCAGACGGTGGTGGCCTGCTGGGCGGCCTCGACCGCGAGGTCGCAGCCGGTGTTGCCGCCGCCGATCACCAGCACCTTGCGGTTGCGCAGCTGGGCCGGGTCCTTGTACTGCGCCGAGTGGATGACCGTGCCCCGGAACTCGCCCGGGATCTCGGGCTTGGCGGGGGCCCAGTTGTGCCCGTTGGCGACGACCACCGCGGCGTAGCGCTGCACGCGGGACGAGCCGCCGCCGGTCGAGTGGGTGGTCACATCCCATCGGCCGTCGCCGACCGGTACGCAGGACACCACCTCGGTGCCGAACCAGATGGCGTCGGCCAGCCCGAAGTGCTTCGCGTACCGCTCCAGATAGGACAGCAGCTGGCTGTGGTGCGGGTAGTCGGGCCAGCTGTCCGGCATCGGGAAGTCCGGGAACTCGGTCAGCGGGCGGGACGAGATCAGGTGGGTGGCCGAGTACACCGGGCTGCGGTCGTGCCGCCAGTTCCACGCGCCGCCGACCGACGTCTCGCGCTCGTAGCAGTCGACGGCGAAGCCGTGCTCGCGCAGGTTCTTGATCGCGGCGAGACCGCTGGCGCCGGCGCCGATGACGCACACCGCGTCCCGACGGTCGGCGATGTCCGGAGTGTCGTGCACGCGGGGATACTGCCAGAACCTGACGCTATGCGGAAGGGAGGGTCAGGTCCGCCAGGACCGGAAGATGATCACTAGCCCGGCGGGCCAGGTCGCTCTCCACCACCTCGTACTTCTCGATGGTGATGTCCGGGGTCACGAACAGGCCGTCGATCAGCCGCGCGGGCAGCGTCGCCGGATAGGTGAACCGCCCGGCCGCCGACGACACCAGCCCGTCCTCGACCGTCCGCCAGGCGCCGCCGCCCGGCCCCTCGTTCAGGTCGCCGGCCGCGATCACCGGGCCCTCGATCGCGTCCAGCGCGTCCTTCCAGAGCGCCGCCTGGCCCGGTCGCTCGGCCGGATCGGTGGCCAGGTGCGAGCCGGAGACGGTGAACCGGCCGCCGCGCACCGAGCCGCGCACGAACGCGGCGCCACGCAGATGCCGGCCCGGGGTCAGCGGGAACCGCACGCACCACGTCTCGTGCACCTTGACCCGCAGGCTCACCAGCACCAGGTTGCCCAGCGCCGGCAGCCCGCCGGCGGCCACCACCATGCCGGCGTCGTCGGCGAGCGCCGCGCACTTGTGCCGCCAGCGGAACCGGCGCGGCGCCTCCTGCACGACCAGCACGTCCGGGGCCAGCTCGCGGACCAGCTCGATCAGGGCCGCCCGGTCGTCACTCAGGCCATGGACGTTGTAGCTCATCACCCGTAGCGGCACCCCGGACACCGTTGTCCCTCTCTCGCCTGGCTCGACTCAGATCCGCCGGGCGAGGTCGGCCGCGCCGACCACCCCGGCCGTGTTGCCGGTCTCGGCGGCCACCACATCGGCGACCGGGAACCGGCCGCGCTGCTTGAGCTGATCCCGGTACGTCGTCCGGGTGGGGGTCATCAGCAGCTCCCCCGCGTCGACCACGCCGCCGCCGACCACCAGGATCTGCGGGTCGATGGCCTGCGCGAGGTCGGCCATCGCGACGCCGAGCCAGTAGCCGATCTGCGCGAACGCGTCCCGGGCCACGCCGTCGCCGGTGCGCGCCGCCTCGGTGACCTGCCGGCCGGAGATCGCCAGCGGGTCGCCGCCGGCCAGCTCGAGCAGCTGCCGGGCGCGCTCCGGCTCCTGCCGGGCGCCGGCCCGGGCGAACCGGACCAGGGCGTTGCCGCTCGCGTACTGCTCGAGGCAGCCGAGCCGGCCGCAGCCGCACGGGTGGCCGTCGGGAACCGACTGGATGTGGCCGAGCTCGCCGGCGATGCCGTTGGCGCCGCGCCACAGCTTGCCGTTGAGCACGATGCCGCCGCCGATGCCGGTGCCTACGGTGATCATGACCATCGAGTCGTCGGCGTGCCGGGCCACCCCGAACCGGAACTCGGCCCAGGCGGCGACGTTGGCGTCGTTCTCCAGCACGGTGGGCAGGCCGACCGCCTTGGCGACGTAGTCGCGCAGCGGCTCGTCCCGCCAGGCCAGGTTGGGCGCGAAGAGCACGGTGGCGCCCGGGGCGTCGATCCACGCGGCCGCGCCGATGCCGATCGCGGTGGCCTGCGGGAACTGCTTGGCCAGCTCGGCGGCCACCTCGACGATGGTGTCGCGGGTACCGGCCGGGTCCTCGGCGGGCGTGTCGCGGCGGTTCGACGCCAGCACGGTGCCGTGCTCGTCCACCACCCCACCGGCCACCTTGGTGCCGCCGACGTCGACTCCGATGGTCAGCGTCACGCTTTCTCCTCCTGCTTACCTGCTCAGCTCACACCGTGCCGTCGCCGGTCGCATCGTCGCGCTCCGCGTCGCTCGGATCATCATTCTCGAGGCCATCATGATCCAGGCCATCATGATCCACCGTCGTGGGTCGCGCCACGTCGTCAACACCCGCTTCGGCGGTGGCCGCCGCCCATACATCAAACCTTCGAGGGGTACGAGTGGGGCGCCCGCCCCCACGCTCGGTGTCCCCGATCTCGTCCCCGGCCTGCGCTACGGCGCGTGCCTTTGCCGCCTCGGCCGCGGCTGCTGCCTCCGCGACACGCTGGGCCGCCTCGGCCGCGGCGGCACGCGCCTTCTCCGCCGCCTCGCGCCGCGCGGCCGCCCGCTCCTCCTCGGCCGCCGCCGCGCCGGCCGCGGACGCCGCTGCCCACGGGTCGTCCGAGCGGTTCGCCGGGTTTGTCGGGAACTCGCCGGATGAGTCCGCTCGGCGGGTAGCGGTCGACCACGCCTCGTCCGGCGACGGGGCGGGGGCCGGCCGGGGCGCGCGCGAGGCGGGCCGCTTCGATCGGACGCCGGCTAGGCCGGAAAGCCCGCGCATCAATCCCGCGAGGCCGGTGGCGATGTCGCCCGCGCTGGTAGCGATCCGCACCGCCGTCGCAGGGCTTGGGTTGCGCGCCGCAGCGATCGCCTGGCACACCGGGCACACGCAACACTCCGCGCTCCCGGTCGCCCAGCCACCACCCGGCTTGTGCCCGCTCCCCGAGGCCGGTTTATGCGCACCCACGCCGACCACCGTGCCGGCGCCGGGCGGCCTGTCGGCGGCGGCAGAATCGTCTGCAGCGGGCGGCTTGTTCTCCTGCGACGAACCGGGCGAACTTCCGGCGACGCGGCCGACCGCATCGCGCACCGAGTCGGCGAACCCGCCCAACCCCGCGGTGTCGGCCACCGCCAGCACGGCGGCGACCAGCCGTTCCGCCTCGTCCCGAGCCGAACTCGGCATCGAACCCACCCCGCCTAGCTCGCCAGAAGGCTCTCGACCCGGCGCTTGAGCTGCTTCAACGCCGTATCCATGATGATCTTTTCGGCCTTGCGGCGGAACATGCCGAGCATGCCGATGGAGAGCTCGACCGCGAGCGAGTAGGTCACCGTGGTGGTGCCGTCGCCGTTGTCGGCCAGGTCGTAGGAGCCCTCCTGGGACTTCTGCGTCTTGGACGGCTCGACCAGATGCCACTCGATGCGGGTCAGGTCCTCGGCATACGCGTACTCCAGGGTGTAATCGTCGACCATCACCGCGGCGTCGATCACAAACCGGACACGCGCGGCATAGCCGTCCTCATACTCCTCGAGGACCTCGATCTGCTTCAGCGCGTCGACCCACTCGGGGTATCGCGGGAAGTCGCAGATCACCGCCGCCACGCGGTCAACGGGCGCATGAACCTGGATCGACTGCGTCGAGGTATCCGCCATGCACGGAGGCTACCCCGTCGCTGTGACATTCCCGATGACCGGGCCGAGCCGTATCTTGCAGCGGCGACTACCATCCGTCAGGTGCCGGTGCTTGCCAGTGTCTCCACGCGTGTCCAACCGCTCGCGGTGACCGCGCGCGTCATCATGCTGGTGCTGATCGCGGCCCTCACCCTGATCGTCACCCGGGATCCGGCGCAGTTGCGGTGGATCGCGCTGCTGGTGGTCGCCGCGCTGCCCGCGTTCCTCGCGCCGGAGCATCGCGTGCTCGCGCCGCTGGGCCGGTTCGCCGAGGTGGCGATCGTCGGGCTGGCGGCCGGCTCGGTCGCCGCCGCCGCCGATCGCACCGACACGTTGCCGGCCGGCTTCGGCGCCTGGGCCGTGCTGCCCTATCTGGTGGTTCCGCTCCTCTCCGCCGCGCTGCGCCGGCGGTCGACCGAGGGCGCCGCGCTGCTCGGCGTCGCGGCCGTCTCGATGGTGGCCGGCGGCGTGCTGCTCGGCGAGGTCAGCCCGATCACCCAGCCCGGCTTCCTGGCCGCCTGCGGCCAATGGCTGGTGCTCGGCGCGATCGTCACGTTCGCGGCCGACGCCATGCGCCAGCTCATGCAGCCGGTCGAGCCGACCCCGCAGCCGTACGCGGAGGCCACCCGACTGCTCACCCAGCTGCGCAGTGTCGCCCGCTCGCTGCCGGGGGCCACTCTGGACCCGGGCGGCATCTCCGAGCACCTCCTGGAGGAACTGCGCCTGGTCGCCGTCGCCGATCGCGCCGCGGTGCTGTCGACCAGCGGCGGCGGGCGGCTGGTGGTGCTCGCCCAGACCGGCGCCGACCGGGTCGACTGGGAGACCACGCTCGACTCCGACTCGGCGATCGCCGACGCCTGGGCCACCCAGCAACCGCAGGTGGCCGGCCGCTCGCAGGGCCGGTCGAGCCGCCGGGGCGAGGTCTCGTCGCTGGTCGTCCCGCTGGTCGCGGGCGTGCGGACGATCGGGCTCGTCATCCTCGAGGCCGATGTCTCCAACGCGTACCCTTCATCTGTGGTCTTCGATGTCACCGGGGTGACCGAGCCGGCCGCCATCCGTCTCGAGGCCGCCCTGCTCTTCGACGACGTGCGCTCGCTGGCCACCAATGAGGAGCGTCAGCGCCTGGCCCGCGAGATCCACGACGGCGTCGCGCAGGAGCTCGTGATGGTCGGCTACGGCATCGACAACGCGCAGGCCACCCTGCCCGAGGGCGCCGAGGAGACCGCCGAGGAGCTGCGCACCCTGCGCAACGAGGTCACCCGGGTCATCACCGAGCTGCGGCTGAGCCTGTTCGAGCTGCGCTCCGAGGTGGACCGCAACGGCGGCCTGGCCGCCGCGATCGCCGAGTACGCACGCACCCTGGGCACCTCGGCGGGCCTGCGGGTGCACTTCACCTTCGACGAGTCCACCGCCCGGCTGCCCGCCGCGACCGAGGCCGAGTTGCTGCGCATCGCCCAAGAGGCGATCACCAACGCGCGCAAGCACGCCGGAGCCTCTAACCTGTGGGTTACCTGCACCGTGGACCCGCCGTACGCGGAGATCGAGGTCTCCGACGACGGCAAAGGCTTCGCCGACGACCGCCCGGACGGCCGTTATGGCCTTACCATCATGGCCGAGCGTGCGGAACGGATCCGGGGCCGACTGAAAATCACGCCGCGACACCCCAGCGGGACAACCGTAGCCGTAGTGCTCGGATCGCCGGGGAAGCGCGATAGCGTGCGGGATAGCGTTTCCGCTCCAGAAGGGGAGTAACCCAGGCATGTCGACCAGTCCTGCGCCGACCGCGCGCACCAAGGTTCTCCTTGTCGACGATCACGACCTGATTCGTAAAGGGCTGCGACACGCATTCGAGCGCGACCGGCAGTTCGAGGTCGTCGGTGAGGCGGCCACGGCGGCCGAGGCGGTGCGCCAGGCGGGCGCCCTCCAGCCCGACGTTGTGATCATGGATCTGCGGCTGCCCGACGGCAGCGGCCTCGAGGCCACCAAGGCGCTGCGGAAGAACAACGCCAACATGGGCATCGTGGTCCTCACCATGTACGCGGGCGACGACCAGCTGTTCGGCGCGCTCGAGGCCGGGGCGAGCGCCTTCGTGCCCAAGACCGCGCCCGCCGACGAGGTCGTCGCGGCCGCCCGGCACGCCGCCTCGGCGCCCAGCGCGTTCACCGCGGCCGACCTGGCCGAGGCGATGAAGCGCCGGCTCGCCCCCTCGGGCCCGCAGCTCTCCCCGCGCGAGGGCCAGGTGCTGCGCCTGCTCGCCGACGGTATGAGCGTGGCCGGGATCGCCAAGCAGCTGTTCGTCTCCGAGTCGACCGCCAAGACCCACATCTCGAAGCTGTACGAGAAGCTGGGCGCGGCCAACCGGGCGCAGGCGCTGATGACCGCCCTGCGGCTGGGTCTGCTCGAGGCGCCGGACGCCCCGAAGTTCTAGACGGTCGCCCGGATCCGCTTGATCAGCAGGTAGGCCTCGCAGCCCAGGCAGAGGCCGAAGGCCGCGTTCAGGAACGCCGCGAGCAGCCCGAACGCGGTGAACACCACGCCCAGCGCGGTCAGCCCGGTGAGGTATCCGACCGTGGCCACGGCCAGGAAGCTGAACCCGACGGTCTGGGCGAAACGGACCGGGGCGGCGGGTTCGCGCTCGGCCGGCGGCCCGAGGCGCGGCAAGATCAAAGCACGATAGGCGTACGCGTAGGGGCCCTTCCGCGGATCGAGGGCCGTGATCGCGAAGACGACGGTCTGGGCAAGCGCCAGCCATCCCCAGCCGGTGGCCAGCACCACGATCAGAACTGCGCTGGTCGACGCGGCGGCGAAGCGCTGGCCACGGGGGTCGAGTTCCATGTCTGACATTAAAGACGAGTGCGCGCCTAATCTCTACTGGCCCCATCAGCTTTCCGGGGATCGCACCACCTTCCGCTGCGGTCCGTTGAGCTGTACCAGCTCGTCGTGCGTGAGGGCGCCCAGCAGCTGCCGGTCGCGCTCCATGCCCTCGAAGATGTGCTTGTCCCAAGCCTCCCGGCCCTTGGCCGTGGGCCGCACCAGCACCCGCCGCCGGTCGGTCGGGTCGACATCGCGGGTCACCAGGCCGGCCGCGACCAGCCGGTCGAGGCGGCTGGTCATCGCCGCCCGGGTCACGTGGGCGGCGTCGGCGAGCTGGGCCGGGGTCGCCTCGGTCGGGTAGGGCTGCACCATCAGCGATGGCCGCCTGCCTGCTGCTGCTGCTGCGCGCCTGGGCCACCCGCGGCCCGCGCTCGCCGATGTGGCACGAGCTGCGGGCCTGGGACACGCTGACCTCGTTCATCGCCATGCCGATCGGCAACGCCCTGGCCGGCCCGCTCTCCAGCCGCTTCGGCGTCAACCCGGTCCGCACGGTCTGCTCGGCGATCCTGCTGGCGTCGGCGGTGTCGCAGTTGCTGATTCCGGGCACGCGCAAGCTGACCCGGACGGCCGCCGCTCCCCCGGCCCACAACCCGCCCGAGGTGGTCGAAGCCACCACGGTCTGACCACGTCAGTCGGTGCCGGGCAGCAGCTCGCCGATCGCGGCGATCAGCTGGGGCTTGCTCGGGACTCCGGTGGCGCGCTTGGCCACCCGCCCGCCGGAGTCCAGGACGAGCAGCGTCGGGGTGCGCCAGATGCCCAGCTCGCGGACCTCGTCGAGATGGCTCTCCGCGTCGATCTCGACGTGCTGGACCCCGGGGAGCAACTCGGCGACCTCGGTGCTGACCCGGCGCACGGATCGGCACGGCGCGCAGAAGGCCGACGAGAACTGCAGCAGCGTGACCTCCGCCGCGCCGATCCCCAGCCGTTCCAACAGCCCCGGCGCGAGCTGCGCCCCGGCCGCGCTCGGATCGGCAGAGTCCTCGACAACGCCCGGCTCCTCCTCCTTGTCCGGCACGATGGGCGACAAGTCCGATTTATCCGGTGAAAGATCCGGGTCGCCGGCGGATGTGACGGCCGCTAGGGGGCGGACCGGCGGACGCACGACGTGTGTTCCCTGCAGCGCGACGGCCGCCGCCGTCGACGCCGCCTTGGCCGCCGCCGTGGCGGTAGCCGTGGGCGAATGGTCGGGCAGTTCGACCACCTCGAGCCCGGCCGCCGCCAGAATGTCCGCGCGCCGCTTCTTGTCCTCGGCCTCGTCGTGGATGATGCCGTCCGTGCGGCGCCGCCACAGACCGAACGTCGTGGCGACGAGCAGAACGGCGACGATGACAGCCACGCCCAGCGGGTCCATGAGAAAACTCTGCCACGCGAAAGTTGCCGCGCAGGCCGGTGCGACCGGACTCACGCCGATTGATACGCGCTGGCCTGCAGGGTGAAAAGCTGGGAGTAGATCCCGCCGGTCGCCATCAGCGCCGGATGGTCGCCCTCCTCGACGATCGCGCCGTGGTCCAGCACGTAGATCCGGTCGGCGTCCCGCACGCTCGCCATTCGATGCGTGATCAGCACGACCGTACGGCCCGCCGCCAGCTCCCGCAGCCGCTGGTAGACGTCGTGCTCGGCCCGGGCGTCGAGGTTCGCCGTCGGCTCGTCGCAGATCAGCAGCGGCGCGTCCCGGTAGAACGCCCGGCTCACCGCGAGCCGCTGCCACTGCCCGCCGGAGAGGTCGGCGCCGTCGGTGAAGTGCCGGGACAGCAGCGTCTCGTACTGCCGGGACAGCTCCATCACGAAGTCGTGGGCGTCCCCGGCCCGGGCCGCCTCGTGCACGGTCCGCAGGGTGACGGCGCGATCGTGCCGGCCGATGGTGATGTTGGCACGGGCCGACAGCGGCCACCGGGTCGGCTCCTGCATGACCACGGCGACCCGCTCCCGCAGGGTGTCCGGGTCGAGCCCGGTCACGTCGTACCC
>Ga0307507_10011411_pt1 | contig 11216 bp, 7 predicted proteins | sample 7_EM_MG_FD_207223 | JGI IMG/M metagenome (GOLD analysis project Ga0307507, IMG submission 207223) | Populus trichocarpa ectomycorrhiza microbial communities from riparian zone in the Pacific Northwest, United States - 7_EM | ecosystem: Host-associated > Plants > Roots > Unclassified | place...
CGCCATTGACGTGCGGGAGGTCCATAGGGCGTCGGTCGGCCCGGGCGCGGGACAGGGTCTCCGCGAGCTTCGCCATGGCGGGGGATTGGGCCGTTGTCAATGCCGTGAGGTTGCATGGGGGTATGAGCAATCAGGAGCTGCGTGCCGAAGCCGACGCCATCCTCGCCGAACTGGTCGGTGATGCGGGCGGCACGGCGCGGCTGCGCGAGGACCAGTGGCAGGCGGTGGCCGCTCTGGTGGAGGAGCGTCGGCGCGCGCTGGTGGTGCAGCGCACGGGCTGGGGCAAGTCGGCGGTGTACTTCGTCGCGACCGCCCTGCTGCGCCGCCGCGGCTCCGGGCCCACGGTGATCATCTCGCCGCTGCTCGCGCTGATGCGCAACCAGGTCGAGTCGGCGGCGCGGGCCGGTATCCGGGCGCACACCATCAACTCGGCCAACCCGGAGGAGTGGGACACCATCTACGGGGAGGTCGAGCGAGGCGAGACCGACGTTCTTCTTGTCAGTCCGGAGCGGCTCAATTCCGTGGATTTCCGCGACCAGGTGCTGCCCAAACTCGCCGCCACGACCGGCCTGCTGGTCGTCGACGAGGCGCACTGCATCTCCGACTGGGGACACGACTTCCGCCCCGACTACCGTCGACTGCGGGCAATACTGGCCGAACTGCCCGCCGGCGTACCGGTGCTGGCCACCACCGCGACCGCCAACGCGCGCGTGACCGCCGATGTGGCCGAGCAGTTGGGCACGGGCGCCGGTGAGGCCCTGGTGCTGCGCGGTCCGCTGGAGCGCGAGAGCCTGCGGCTGGGAGTGGTCCAACTCCCGGACGCCGCGCACCGCTTGGCCTGGCTCGCCGAGCACCTGGACGAGCTGCCCGGCTCCGGGATCATCTACACGCTCACCGTGGCCGCCGCCGAGGAGGCCACCGCCTTCCTGCGTCAACGAGGCTTCAAGGTGGCCTCGTACACCGGGAAGACGGAGAACGCCGACCGGCTGCAGGCCGAGGTCGACCTCCAGGAGAACCGGGTCAAGGCACTGGTCGCCACGTCGGCGCTCGGCATGGGCTACGACAAACCGGACCTGGGCTTCGTGGTCCACCTCGGCTCGCCCTCCTCGCCGATCGCCTACTACCAGCAGGTGGGGCGTGCGGGGCGCGGTGTGGCCCACGCCGACGTGCTGCTCCTGCCGGGCAAGGAGGACGAGGCCATCTGGCGCTACTTCGCCGATACGGCCTTCCCGCCCGAGACGCAGGTTCGGCAGACCCTCGCGGCCCTCACCGACGCGGGGCGACCGCTGTCCGTGCCGGCCCTGGAGACGGCGGTGGAACTCCGCCGCAGCCGCTTGGAGACGATGCTGAAGGTCCTGGACGTCGACGGAGCGGTCAAGCGCGTGAAGGGCGGCTGGGCCGCCACGGGAGCCGAGTGGGTGTACGACGCCGAGCGGTACGCGTGGGTGGCCAAGCAGCGGGCCACCGAGCAGCAGGCCATGCGTGACTACGTGAGTACGTCACAGTGCCGGATGGAGTTCCTGCGCCAACAGTTGGACGACGAGGGGGCGGTCCCGTGCGGCCGTTGCGACAACTGCGCGGGCGCGTGGGTCGATTCCTCTGTTACGGCGGAGACGTTGACGGGCGCGACCAAGGAACTGGACCGCCCAGGAGTGGAAGTCGAGCCGCGCCGGATGTGGCCGACCGGGATGGCCGCGCTGGGCATCGACCTCAAGGGGCGTATCCCGGCCAAGGACCAGTGCTCCACGGGGCGTGCCCTGGGGCGGCTCTCGGACATCGGCTGGGGCAACCGGCTGCGCCCGCTGCTGGCCGAGAACGCGCCCGATGCTCCGGTCCCCGACGACGTCCTGCGGGCCGCGGTGGCGGTCCTCGCCGACTGGGCGCGCTCCCCGGGCGGTTGGGCACCCAATGTCACCGACGCCTCCGCCCGGCCTGTGGGGGTTGTGGCCGTACCGTCCCTGACCCGCCCGCAACTGGTCGGTTCCCTCGCCCAGGGCATTGCGACCATCGGCCGTCTCCCTCTCCTGGGCACCCTGACGTACACCGGACCGGACGGTACGCACGCGGCACGCCGCAGCAACTCCGCGCAGCGACTCAGGGCACTGTCCGACGCCTTCACCGTCTCCGGCGAACTGGCAGGTGCCCTGGCCGCCTCTCCCGGCCCCATCCTGCTCGTGGACGACTACACCGACTCCGGCTGGACCCTCGCAGTCGCCGCCCGCCTGCTCCGCCGGGCGGGCAGCGAACAGGTTCTCCCCTTGGTCCTCGCGGCGGCGGGCTGAGATTCCCCGTCGGCGTCTGTCTTGGCGGCCTGCGGTCGGGGTGATGCCGGCCGGTTTCGGGACGCGCCCCCGGTTGCGGGTGCTGTGCCCAGAGCTCCGGAACTGAACCTGGAGTTCCGGTCCTTGGATGTCCCCTTCAGATAGGCCGACTTGGTCGTACCGAACGCCATATGACGTGCCCCTGACCGGACTTATCCACAGGACCAAGCGGAATGCTGCGATCCGCGAGATCGTCGACGCATGACGAATCACAGCGAAACGACCGGATCCTCCGAAAACGGCGACATCGAACCCACCGCGTACGACCGGCACGGCGCCGAGCACCAGGTCACCCTGCGCACCCCGGCCGAACTCGCCGACGCCCTGCCCTACCTGCTCGGTTACCGTCCCGAGGACAGCATCGTCCTCGTCGCCCTGCACGATCGGGGCGGCCGGGGCCGGTTCGGCGGACGAGCCCGGCTCGGCATTCCCGCCGGCGCGGACGACTGGGCCTCCGTGGCGCGGCAGTTGGCCCACGGCCTGGTGACCGGCAGCGAGCGCAGAGGCACCCGGCCCGAGCAGATGATCGCCTACGTCTGTCAGGAACCGGCACCGGGAGAGTCGGGGCGTCAGGTCATGGAACGCCTGCGCCCGCTCGTGCAGAAGCTGCGCACCGAGTGCGGCCGCCTCGACGTGACCGTGATCGAAGCGCTCTGCATCTCGGACGGCCGCTTCTGGTCGTACTGCTGCCCGAGCGAGGGATGTTGCCCGGTCGACGGAGCTCCGATGGGGCTGCCCGGCACTTCCGTACTCGCCGCGGCGGCCACCTATGCGGGACTCCAAGTGCGGGGCACACTGCGCGAGTTGCGGACCAGGCTGCTGCCCTGGGAGACGGCTGCCGCGCTGGAGCAGGAAATCGCCCTGGACACCGCCGGTATGGCCATCGTCCCCAGGATTCTCGACGACACCAGCCGAGCGGACGTGGCGCGGGAGACGCTGGAACTCGCCCAACGAATCCTGAGCCGCTTCGCCGCGGCACCGCCCCTGTCCGGTGCGCTCCATTCGGACCTGCGGGACGACGAACTGCTCGCCCACGACGAAGCCGCCACGCTGATCCTCGGCCTTCAGGACCGCACGACCCGCGACCGTGCGGCCGAATGGATGGAGGGCGAGGAGGCAGTTCCGGCCCTGCGCCTCTGGCGCGCGGTGGCCCGTCGCTGTGTCGGGCCGTACGGCGAACACGCCGCGGCTCCTCTCACGCTCGCCGGTTGGGTCGCCTGGTCGACCGGCGACGACTTGGAGGCCAGGGAGGCACTGGCCATGGCACTGGGCGCGGATCCCGACTACCTGTTCGCCCGCCTCCTGCACCAGGCCTGCAACGAGGGCCTGGACCCGGAGTCGATCCGCCGCTGCCTGCGCGCGGAACGGGTGGGCCGTGCAGGAGGGGAGGCCGACGGGGCGGGCGACGCGGAGGTCGCCGACGGTTCCCTACCGCAGGGTGCGAGCGATCCCGACGACAATCCGGCACCGGTGGCATCACCTACGGGCTCCCGTCGTCGACGCCGGGCGCGTACCGCCGACGAAGCCGAGGGCCGTCCTCGCCCCTCAGGAGCGGACGGCCGTCGGTCGGGGCCGGACGGGTCCCGTCCTCGTACCTCGGCGCAGGGCACCGCACGCCCTGGCAGCACGCGTTCACGTGCCTCAGGGAAGAGCGGTTCGCGGCGCTACGACACCTGCTCGGAGAGGCCGCGGCCGGGGAGCAACGGCATTGAGGGGGACGGGTGATGAAGGGTTGGGGGAGTGCTGGGCAATCCCTTCGGTCAGCCGGACGGCGTGGTGTGTTCGGCGTCTGGTTCCGCAAGGTCCTCGGGTTCCGGGTGGCGACCCCACAGGTGGTGACTGCCCTGGGTGCGCGGGTCGGCACGGCGGTGGCCGCAGGGCACACGCACACAGCGCGAGGAAGGGGCGCGTGCGGCCGATGGGCTGTGCGCCGGGTCGTCGGCGGCCAACGACGGGCAACTGGCATTCCCTGTCCGTCTCCTTCGCTCCGCCGCCATTCGGTCGGCTTCCCAGGCCGCGGGCGTGACCAGGAGGAGCCCGGCTCCGTTCACCTGAGTGGCGGAACGCCTGAACGGGTCGTGTCGCTGTACAGCCCTTGTCCTCCCGGGACCCTCCGTCCGGCGCCGAACACGTCCGAGGCGCACAGAGCGCAGAAGAAGCCGCCCATGCATCAGCCGACGCCGCCCTCCGCCGCCGATGACCGCCCTGGCTCCGGTGTCCCGGAGTCGTCCCCGAGCCGGGGCACCGGCCCGTTGCCGTACACGCGCACCGGCCATCCTGAGCAACCCGGGAACGCGAGTCGTGCCGACCGCACATCTCGTCGACCGGCGGAAGCCTTGGCGCCCGGCCAAATCCGTCGCCCACCGCCCTCCTCACCCCCGTCCCCACTCCAGTCCTCTTCCCTCTCCCCACCTCAAAGCTCGGTGTCATCCACACCTCGGCCGGCGCCCCGCCGTTCGATCGAACTACCTCCCACGCACACCACCCTGATCTGTGTCGCCCTCCCGGGCCTCGCCGTGTCGACCGAGCAAGGCCAGCTGAACGGCCGGGGACTGGAGGGGTTCTACCGCGCGGGTCGGCGGATCCTCTCCCGCTGCCAGGTGCGGGTGGCCGGACGTGAACCGCTGGCGGTGCAGGCCAGGATGACGGCGGCCGACCGTGCCCGTTTCGTGGGAACCCTGCGGGTGTCGCCCGACTGCGGCCCGGACCCGGACCTCGTGGTCGAGCGGACCCGACATGCCGACGGTACGGAGCGCATCACGCTGCGCAGCCGGTCCTGGCGCCCCCTGCGCCTGCCGGTCGAGGTGGCGCTCGGCACAGACCTGGCGGACCTGGGCGCCATCGCCGCGGGCAGCACGGGACCCGAACTGCCCGCCAGCGTGCACGACTCCGGGCTGCGCTGGTCCGGTGCCACCGGGAACTCAACAGTCACCGCCGACCCGCCGCCCGTCGACGCGCTGGCCTCCGCGGGACTGCTGCGCTGGGAGTTCGAACTGCCACCGGGCGGTACGGCGAGCATCGAACTCCGGGTACGGCCGGACGGTGCGGGACCGGTCCGGGCTGTGGGCCACGCGGCGACCAGCCCCCTGGCCTCCGCACGGGCGACCGGTGACGACCACCGAGTTCAGGCACTGCTGCGGACCAGCATCGAGGATCTCCGGGCACTGTTGTTGCGCGACCCTGCGCACCCCTCCGACACACATCTCGCGGCCGGGGCACCCTGGCGCTGCGGTCTGGCCCCGGCGGAGTCGCTCACGGCGGCCCGTATGACGCTGCCCCTCGGCACGCGGCTCGCCGCGGGCACGCTGCGGATCCTCGCCCGGACCCAACTCCCGGGCCCTGGAGCACAGTTCGGAATGATCCCCGGACCGCGCCGCGATGCCGGCGCCCATCTGCCACCGGGCTGCACGGGGACAGAGGCGACCCTGCTCTTCCCGGTGCTTCTGGCGGAGGCCCGCCGCTGGGGGCTCCCGGAGCAGGAGACCGAGGAGTTACTGCCGGCCGCCGAGCGCTGCCTGACCTGGCTGCGGACCACCGTGGGCGACGGCACCTATCTGCGCGACCCGCACCCCAGTGGTCCCGTCCGCTGCGAGACACAGGCTCACGCCCACCGGGCGGCGCTGCTCGGAGCCGATCTGCTCGACGCGTTCGACAGACCCGGCGGCGCCGATCTGCGGCAGTGGGCACAGGAGTTGCGCACCGCGTTCCGCACGGACTTCTGGATCGGGGACCTGAGCGGCGGCCGCCCGGCAGCGGCCCGGGTTCCGGACGGACGCCTCGTACCGCACCTCGGTGCCACGGCGGCCCATCTCCTCGACACCGGGCTGCTGGGCGGCGGCGAGCACGCGCCCGGCCTCCTCGACAAGGCGCGGGCCGAACAACTCGCCCGACTGCTCGGCGGCCCGGCCATGGACTCGGGCTGGGGACTGCGTGGGCTGGGCGTGAAGGAGCCGGGGTACAACCCGTTCAGTCACCGGGGCGGAGCCGTACGGGTGTCGGAGACGGTGATTGCCGTCGCGGGCCTGGCCGCCGGCGGTTACGAGAAGGAGGCGGCCTCGCTGTTGCAGGGCGTCCTCGCCGCGGCCGAGACGTTCGGACACCGGCTCCCCGAGATGTACGCGGGGGAGCAGCGCACGGACGGGAGCGCTCCCCTTCCCCATCCGGCGGCCTGCCGCCCGGCGGCGACGGCAGCGGCCGCCGGAGTACTGCTGCTGACCACCCTCGCGGGCATCCGACCCGACGCCCCCGCCCGGACGGTCACGCTCCGCCCGGTACGCAGCGCGCCCCTGGGTGAGATCGGCCTGACGGGGCTGCGGATCGCGGGCGCACCCTTCTCCGTACGGGTCGGCCGCCTCGGTGTCGCCATGGTCGAGGAGGCGGCCGACGGCCTGCAATTGGGGGCGTGACCTCGTACGGGGCGACATCGGCCGACGGTCGGAAGTGGAGGGCGAGCCGCGCATCGTACCGAAGTGGATCAGTCATGGCGGTACCGGCGAAGGGAGTGTTTATCGTCAGGCAGACGACTATGATCGCCGCATGTCCTACGACCCGTCAGCGTATCCGCCCTTCGCCGTCACCGTGGATCTGGTCGTGCTGACCGTGCGCCGCCATGCTCTGTGCGGGCTGGCGGTACGCAGGGGCGAGCCGCCGTTCCAGGGGCGCTGGGCGCTGCCCGGTGGCTTCGTGCGGGCCGATGAGGATCTGTCGCAGGCCGCCGCGCGCGAACTGGCCGAGGAGACGGGACTGCGCGCCCACGATCCAGCGGTCCCCGTCCAGGACAACGGAGCACATCTGGAACAGCTGGCGACTTACGGCGACCCCAAGCGTGACCCCCGGATGCGGGTGGTCAGCGTCGCCCACCTCGCACTCGCTCCCGACCTGCCCGCCCCCCGCGCCGGCGGCGACGCCAGCAACGCGCGCTGGGCGCCGGTCGAGGAACTGCTGCAGCAAGCGGGGTTCGGGCGCGACGGCGATCCGGTGGCGCCGCTCGCCTTCGACCACACACAGATCCTGTCCGACGGGGTGGAGCGCGCCCGTTCGAAGATCGAGTACTCGTCCCTGGCCACAGCGTTCTGCCCCACCGAATTCACCGTCGGTGAGCTGCGCCGTGTCTACGAGGCGGTATGGGGCGTCGCACTCGACCCGCGCAACTTCCACCGCAAGGTGACCGGCACGCCCGGCTTCCTCGTCCCGACCGGCGGTACGACGACCCGTCAGGGCGGCCGCCCTGCGCAGTTGTTCAGGGCCGGAGGGGCCACACTGCTCAACCCGCCGATGCTGCGCCCCGAGGTGTGACGCTGTAGCACGTCGACCGAGGCGATCAACCGTTGCGGAGTGGGCCATTCGGTGCCCGAAAAAACGGACATAGCGCGCTATCTTGCTGTGGGTGATCCAGGCCTTCGGACTGACCAGCAACGCCCGCAAGGAGCACCCACCCGCCGTCGACGACGTCTCCTTCGAGGCATGCGCGGGGCGTGTCACCGCGCTTCTCGGAGCACCGGGCGCGGGGAAGACGACCGCGCTCAGGCTCATGCTCGAACTCCAACAGGGACGTGGAATCACCTACTTCAGGGGCCGCCCCCTGCACCGCATCGCCCACCCCTCGCGCGAGGTCGGCGTACTCCTGGGCGACGTGCCGGGACATCCGGCCCGATCGGTCCGTGGCCACCTTCGAATGCTGTGCGCCGCGACGGGCGTTCCGGCCCGGCGCGCCGACGAGGTCCTCGAAGTGGTCGGCCTCGTCAGCCTGCGCGACGAGCGCCTGGGCAGCCTCGCGCGCGGCATGGACCGTCGCCTCGGCCTCGCGTGCGCCCTCCTGTCCGACCCGCACACCCTCGTGCTGGACGAACCCGCGGACGCCCTCTCCGCCCGCGAAAGCCGTTGGCTGTACGGCATGCTGCGCGCACACGCCGCCCAGGGCGGCACGGTCCTGTTCACCACGGCCGAACCCAAGGAAGCCGCCTGCAGCGCCGACCGGGTCGTCACCCTCGAACAGGGCAGACTTGTCGCCGACCAGGAGGCCGGCGACTTCGCCCGCACCCGACTGCGCCCCCGCGTCGCCGTCCGCAGCCCGCACGCCGCCCGCCTCGCCGCCTTCCTCACCAAGGAGGCCCGCACCGCGCACCGCTCCGTCGAAGTCGTACGGGAGGACGGCAACCGCCTTTCCGTGTACGGCAGTACATGCGCCGATGTCGGCGAGACGGCGTTCCGGCACGACATCCTCGTACACCAACTCGCGGACGAGATCGGGGACATGGGGCCCGGTGCCGGAACGACTCTCCGAAGTGAGCCGGAACCCATTGATGAGCCGCGGGTGCCGGACACCTCAGCGTCGGCCGAGCCGCCCGATGCCGAAGAGTCGACACCCGCGGTCGGACCCCACCCGCCGCACGAGCCCCACGCAGCCGCTGTCGGCCCCCGTACGACAAGCCCCGCCCCTTCCCGACTGGTTCCCCTCGTCGACCCCGAAGAGGCGGCCGGTAGTCATCTCCGCGCGCGTGCCGCACGCCCCTCCCGAGCCCTCACCCTCGACGCCATGTCCCCGCTCCCGCCTCCCATCTCCGTCCGCTCGGCTCCCAGCCCGCTGCGCCCGCTCCGCTACGAGTTGCGCCGCGCCGTCGGTATCGGCACCGGGTTTCTGACCGGGGCCGCCGTGCTCGTCGTGTCCGCCCTCACCGCACTGCTGTTGGCCCGCATCGGTCACACCCCGCAGCCGCGCCTGTTGGCCGCGTGGCCCCGGGAACTGCCCCTGCCACCCGCGGCGCTCGGCGCGGGACTGCTCGGGGCGTTCGCCTTCGGTGACGAGTTCCGCCACCCTGCCCTGGCGGCGGACCGCGGCACCGTGCCCCGCCGGATGGGGCTGCTCGTCGCGAAGCTCCTCGTCTCCGCGGCCACCGCGCTGCTGCTGGCCTTCCTCACGGTGGGCTGCGACGCCGAAGTGCTCTACCTCGTCTACGGACGGGAGCTCGCACAGGTTCCCGCCGACTGGCTTTCGATGAGCGCGAGTTGGATCGGCCTGGTCGTCGGGTGCGCCTGGGCCGGTGTCCTGGCCGCGGGCATCTTCCGGTCCACCACGGCAGGGCTCGCCGCGGTCGTCGCCGTACCGATTCTCGTCGTACCCCTCGTGCACAAGGCTTTGGAAGGGCCTGCCGTGCCGACCGCGGAAGGCCTTCCGATGCGGTTGCGGAAGGTGTTCCTGCTGCAGTGGCCCTTCGGGGGAGAGCGTTATCTGTCCGCGGCGGCGCGGGTGATCGCCCAACCCGTGGGCGGGGCGCTGACGTTGTCGCTGACAGCTCTGCTCTGCGCGTATCTGCTCACGACCCTGCGTAGCAGGGTCCGATGACGGCCGTCCGCCCCCTTCAGGTTCCGCTCTGCGCACAACTCCCCGTAGAAAGCCCATTTCTTTCCGATAAGGCGTCAATTGCGACGGGGTGAGCGATCACCCTTTCGTGTGCTTTTCACCAAAGACCTCAAGGGAGTTGGAGCCAGCGCCGACAAAGGATCCGTGAGTACCCTTGCGCACACCATGATGACCGCCGCCCGCTCCGTAGACTCCGGTCTCGCCGGCCCGGGCGAACTCGACCGCTACCCCTATGCCGAAGCGCCCGTCACCGAGCGCCTCGGAGCCCCTTCCTGGGACGGTTCCGACCCCGAGCTGGGCCGCGTCGGCCGACGTGCCGCGGGCAGCCGCGGACGTGGGCTGCACGGCCAACTCGTCCAGCAGCTCGGTCAGATGATCGTCTCTGGCGACCTGGGCGCCGACCGCCCGCTGGTGCCCGAGGAGATCGGCCAGCGTTTCGAGGTCTCCCGCACCGTCGTCCGCGAGTCGCTCCGCGTCCTTGAGGCCAAGGGCCTGGTCAGCGCCCGCCCGAACGTCGGCACGCGCGTGCGTCCCGTCAGCGACTGGAACCTCCTCGACCCGGACATCATCGAGTGGCGCGCCTTCGGCCCGCAGCGCGACAACCAGCGCCGAGAGCTGAGCGAGCTGCGCTGGACGATCGAGCCACTCGCCGCGCGCCTCGCCGCCGGGCACGGGCGCGAGGATGTCCAGCAGCGCCTCTCCGACATGGTCGAGATCATGGGTCACGCGATGGCGCAGGGCGACGCGCTGACCTTCTCCCGAGCTGACGCCGAGTTCCACTCGCTGCTCATCCAGGTCGCGGGCAACCGCATGCTGGAGCACCTTTCCGGGATCGTCTCGTCGGCCCTCCAGGTCTCCGGCGGCCCGGTCACGGGCTGTGACCGCCCGACCGACGCCTCCCTGGGGCACCACGCCCGGATCGTCGACGCCCTCGCCGCCGGTGACGGTGCGGCGGCCGAGGCGGCCATGCGACAGCTGCTCATCGTGCACCCCGAGGTGGAGCGCGTGGTGCCCGCCCCGCGCGAGCACTGACCCGCGCGGGTGGGCCGACGCGGTCGAGGTGCGCCGCGTTCTCGTGGCGTCGCCGGGCCTGGGCGCCGATTCCCGCCGGACCCCGCAGGATCCTCCAGGGAACCGGCGGGGTCCGGCGGTGTGACGGGGTGCCGGAGCGCCTTGAGGAGTGCCGGTCACAGCCCCGGGTGACCTCCTCTGTGCATGTCTGACCGTTTTTGAGCGCTTACGGGGTGTGACTCGGGCCACGCAGATTGGGCGTAACGCTCGCGGGAACTGCGCGATGACCTAAGAGGTGACAGCCGCGGAAGGGAATACGGACGCCGTTCAAGGCGCTGTGCTTCTTCCCGGCCCCAGCCCGCGCCGTCGGCCCATCCCCAAGTCGGCGGTCGTCGGCTCCTGTCCGTACCGGACGGGGCCGGAAGCCGTTTTCCATCGTTCCGAGAGGTTGTTCGTGTCGGCCAGCACATCCCGTACGCTCCCGCCGGAGATCGCCGAGTCCGTCTCTGTCATGGCGCTCATCG
>Ga0307507_10011412_pt1 | contig 11216 bp, 2 predicted proteins | sample 7_EM_MG_FD_207223 | JGI IMG/M metagenome (GOLD analysis project Ga0307507, IMG submission 207223) | Populus trichocarpa ectomycorrhiza microbial communities from riparian zone in the Pacific Northwest, United States - 7_EM | ecosystem: Host-associated > Plants > Roots > Unclassified | place...
AGCTACTTCGGTGCAGAATACAATTACATCGATCCCTATTCGTGCGATGCAAACGGTGTGGCCTTTATCGGCGTGTGATGATATCGATATGCCGGCTAGAGGTTTTCTTCAGGGAAAAAAAGTAGGGGTCCTGGGGTTCATCTTCTGAATTGGGATACAGTAACTCTTCCTACGAAGCTTGGTGGATTGGATGTTCGTTAGGCTGGAGAGGTTAATACAGCCTTGATTAGTGAATTAAGTTGGGAGCTTGTGAGCGGGTATGATGAGCTCTGCATGAAAATTATGGGTGCTAGATATGTTCATGGGTCTGATTTGTGGCCTCATGTTTTTTCTTCCGGCGCGTCACCACCATGGAGAGGGATTATGCATGGATTTAATTTGCTTAAAGAAGTTACATTTTCTTTTGGTTTGACACGTGGCTTCCTGCGGTCCGACATGCCTGCAATTCAAAATTTAGCATAGATTATTTAGGTTGACATCACAAAAACATGCTAAAACAAATCATCTAAGAAAAGACTAGAGTTTTTAAAAGTTTAAAACTATAATAAAAAAAACATAATTTATGACAAACATACTATGAACATAAAAGAAAAATAAAAATAAAAATTCTAGCATGTATATCAAACTTGCAATTGATATAAAAATAAAGTTCAAATATGGATATTAATCATACAATAAATCTAAGTTTAAAATAAAATGAAAGGTGCTTGCTAGTACTTCAAAATAATAAAACTTCTATTGTTGTTAATGATGAATCCTTTATCTTTAAGATTTTATGACTTATCTCTTATAATAAATCTTCTAAATTCCAACAATACGATCTTCATTTACATACATTTCTAAATAAAGTCTTTGAACTAAAAAAAAAAACTCAATTATCTCTCAACAAAGAAAACTTAAGCTCTAGATTTGAAAGGAAAACTAAAATATATAAAAAAGAAGGAAAACATTAAAAGTGAGGCGAGAAAGAATGCGTAAAAATATAGAAAAAGTTGCAGGAAACTCTTCTTTCACCCTCTTTTTATAGTGGGTCTTGGAAGCTAAAAAGTCAAATAATTGATTTTGGTAATAATTAAAATTAATTTTCACTATTATTAATATTTGATTAGCCACTATAAATCAAGAATTAAATCTAAATGTTTTAGCTATAAATACAAAAATTGTTCAGGTTTGTAGAAAATACTTTTGGAAAAGACTCTTTAGGTGCTAACATTTATGGTCTAGATTGGACAAAACAAGGGGTTGAAAGAAATAATTCTTCATGGACCAAACCCAGGCCCAACTTTTCAGTTGGTGAAAAAAAAAATCTGTAGCAATCTAAAATATTATTTTATAATAAATCCAAGCCCAGGCTCAGGCCTGACTCGAAGCTCAAGCACGAGCCAGGCTGGGTCGGGTGCGTATTTGTGTGGGTTTATACTTAAAGTTCACTTTGCTTAGGACCCATCTCCTCTAAAAGCTTGGGTGTTATTTAGACCCAATTTTAATTTCTCAACTTTCCACTTTATAAACAATAAGAAAATTTTGTTTATTTTCTACGTGGGATAAAATATTTTTATAGAATTTTGAATTTCATCAAAATATATCAACCAAGAGTTATTTGACATTAATTTCTCACTCATTTATAATTTATTTAAATCTTGTTAATATTTCATATTAAAAAGCATATAATAGATATTAGATTCAAACAAAGTTTTAACTTATAAAATGAGTGAAATCATTTTTAATTTGGTATTAAATGTGCCTTTTAAACATGCACTTAAAAGTCACGTTTGTTTTTCAATTAAATCTTTTCATTTATATCACATATCTTTGCATTCATCAATGTTTCATATTACTAATATTGATGTTTTATTTTTGTCATCCTAATCTTATATCTTTAATATTTTTTCAATATAATCCATAAATAATTAACTCTAGGTTAGGTAATCGCAATTGACTAACACAATTTAATTTGACAGGTGCGATAAATAAAAGATTTCCTGGAACAAAACACATTGGATTTTCGCACAAAAATTGGGATTAGGTAGAGCATATCTTGAACGCAAGTTAATCATTATTTTTTAATACGGAATTCAACCTCAAGATTAAATATACACGTTTCTATGACATCTCCTGCATGGTACATTGATTATAATTCTTAATAATCAAACGCCATGTGTAACATGAGCATGAAACACACTTGCCATTCTCCCGTCCTAGCAAGTTGAGACTTGGGATTTGAGGGTGTCCAGATCATGGAAATGTAGTGGTTGGCCACCATGGATGGTTGGAGGATTATGAAGACCAGATCAATTGAATTGACTTTGGTGCCTGCCTCCAGATTGTCCAGATAACGATATGTCTACAACAAGAACAGTTCTAATATTCTTTGGTTTTTTTTTTTTTTTTTTGCAGTAGTGGGCACATGATTTTGTGGCCCCTTTCAAATCTCCTGCTATGCCTTTTCTTTCGGTTTAAACATCTGTTCAAAGTATATGTTTGGGCTTCTCAGTAGCTACTCGGTTCTACTCTGCACAATACCCAGTCGAGCCATTTGCCTAAAAGTTCCTTTAATCGGGAGCCGAGTTTGGAGCCTTAGTGGGCCTAAGAACGTGACAAAGGAAGACCAGAAAGGTCTTGTTCTGCAACTGAGCAATTTAAATTCGGCAGGCTAAGAAAAAGCAGGAAGCAGGATCCGAAAGCGCTTACTTTTCTATACTGGGGGAGTTAGGTGCATTAAAAGTACCAAAGCACTAAATGGAGCAATCATTAAAGGGAAAGTTTAGACTTGACAAACCAGAAGACCTTTGGAACATATTCTCCAAATTAAAGGGTGATTAGGAATACGATTCAAATTATGTTTTTTTTTTAATTTTTTTAATTTTTAAATTGATTGTTTTTTATTTTAAAATTATTTTGATATACTATATTATGTTAAGAATAATTTTTTAAAAATAATAAAAATATTATTTTAATATATTTTTAATAAAAAAATACTTTAAACCACAATTAACACTGCAATCCTAATCATATAAAATTGTCACAAATGCGGTCGGAAGAACTCTTCAACTAGAACACTCTATCATCTTTTTTCAAGTGGATGGAAGGTGTCAGGATCTCACCTTATATTTTTCTTCACCGGCTATGTTGCCCGCTGACTCTGAAACATTCTTATTAAGAAACCGCGTTTCCACAAAATTTATTTTTTTTGTTATAATTTAATATGATTTATAAGTTTTGGATTGTTTTGATGTGCTGATATCAAAAATAATTTTTAAAAAATAAAAAAAAATCATTTGCATACATTTCGGCACAAAAAGTTATTTGAAAAGCAACCACTACCCTACTGTTAAAAACGCTTTTTAATTCAAAAAAACCTCGGTTTTCATGATCACAAATTTTATGTATATCTGTGTGTTCCATACCTCACACAATGCTTGCTAAAAAGAAGACAAATAAATAGCATCAATTATCGATAAAGTTGAATTAGAGCTTAGAATAGCATTGTCAACTGGCTGACCTTGCAAGTGCAGCAACAAGAAATTTTATACACTAATTGCAAATTGCCCATAAAGACTGTTTAATTTGATTCGGTAAGTTAAAGGGAGATCGATAGGATTAAATATATTATCCTGATGTAATTTTGTGATCAACTCATGATCAAACCATGTTCTTAATATTTTAATGGGCTCTACAGTATAAAATATAGTTTGATGTATTATTAAATAACTAACTATATTTTTTACACTATACAACTAAATAAAAATTCATGATCAAACCATGTTCTTAATATTTTAATAGGCTCTACAATATAAAACGTAGTTTGATGTATTATTAAATAACTAACTGTATTTTTTACATTGTACAACTAAATAAATGGAACCTAAATATATGACCCTGATGTAATTTTGTAATCAAACCATGTTCTTATGATCAAACCATGTTCTCAATATTTTAATGGGCTCCACAGTATAAAACCTAGTTTGATGTATTATTAAATAACTAATTGTGTTTTTTACACTGTAAACATAAAAGTTACAACTAAATAAATGGAACCTAAATATATGACTCTGATGTAATTTTGTAATCAAACCATGTTCCTGTAGGGATATAGACTGACACTTCTTCAAAAGAAATATGAACACTTGTTTTCTTCCAAACTTTTTAGTTCATCCCCTTTTTTGTACTAGGAGGAAGTGTCATGTCAGCCAAGATTTTATGAAAAACTCTTTCCATACTGGTTATATTTATCGATTCCATATAACTATACCTTCAGTCACAGTTATTTTTATTTTGAAACTATTATTATAATTGAAACTTTTCTGAATGATTAAATTAAAAAAAATACTTCTTGTTAAGTTATAGATCAACCCTTTATTATTATTATTATTATTTTGTTACTTATTTCTTTATTTGTTTGATATGTGAAATACTAGAACTTATGAATTTGTTAGTTTTATACTTAACTCTAATTTTAGAAAAAAAGATATAATAATTACTAATCAAGAATTAGTTCTTACAATTTAATGAAAATCACTATGTGTATAATTTATTAAATGACACATTGCTTACATGTTATTCATTTTGATTTTAATTAATAATTGAATTATTTGTTTTTTATGACTTTTAGCATTAACTTAATTTATATTAATAGCATTTTAAGGAACAAATTTTTTTTTTCTAATTTAATATGATATGCCTTTTACTTAATTTTATGTGGACACCACAAGGATAATTGAAATTGGTTGAGAATTTCATTGCTTGTATCAACACTCATCACATTTTCCATTAATTAGAAAAAGAAAAGAAAAGTTGTTTCAAAAAGTTAAAAGGATTATCTTGATAGTTAAGAATATGTATTTTTTTTCTATTTAAATTTTGAAATCAGTATTTTATAATTTTTTTAAATGTACATTAACGATATAATTTCTCTTAATTTACATTATATATAGAAACGTGTTTTTAATATCATTAGAACAAACAAAGAATTTGATATCGATTAACGTTTTTTTACAAGGCAAATATATTGATAGTTTCATCTCGTCTCTAGATACTGGATTAAAGGTAAATCATGGGTAGTTAATTTCTTGTAAGTAAAGTGTCCTGTATATCTGTCTATATTCTTAGCTTCAAGAAATCGAATCATATGCAGGTTTTGAAAGGCAAAAATACACATGAACTTGGAGTTATATTGCATCCTTTTTCTTTTATTGGATAAACTATAGGAGTTACGAGCACTTGAGGTTAATCTGCAAGCATTAAACTGTGGACACATTAGACAAAAAGAATAGCATCGATTCCACCAGTATATAATTATTGATTTGATTTGATTCCACTAACTATATATCATTTACTTTTGCATGACGGGACACACAAGTTGGGATAAATTAACTGGGTTTCAATGGAATATTTGCAATTATTTCATCGAAATGAACTCAATGGGATATTTGCAATTATTTCATCAAAACAAATTGAAGAAAATAATATAACAGAGTTTTATGTAAATAGGAGGTTTTGCCTAGTATAACAGTCATCTTCTGTGTGTGTCTATGATTAAGACAATATATAAAAGATAAGGTACATTATATTACACGAAATAACTCTATAAAACATAAATATATTATTTTCTATAATACAACACATTCTATAATACATCCTCTCAAACTGAAGGTGGAGTATTTACATAAAGCTTGGATCGTAGATGAATAAAGGTAGAGTGGGGCAGCAGCTTATATGAACATAAACTAATTGGTCATTGAAGGATATGAAGTGAATATGAACTTCTTTTTTGGCTACTCTATTACAAAAAAAGTGATAATCAACTTCAACATGCTTTGTATGGGTATGAAAAATCAGATTAGGTGATAAATAAGTAGCATCCAAGTTGTCACATCAAATAATAGTGATAAAATTAGAAGAGAAACATAAGTCTGACAAGAGATAGTGAAGCCAAAGAACTTCAGCAGTGCCATCAGCTAAAGCTTTATACCTAGCTTCAGTAGAGGAGCGATCAATAATTCGTTACTTGCTAGATTTTCATAAAATAAAAGTGGTGCAGAAAATAAAAGGTAAGCCCTGATAGACTTATAATCACCAATACTACCAGCCTAATTAGCATCAGTAAAACCATAAAGTGCTAATGAAGAACGACAGGTAAGGTGCAAGCCAAAATAAATTATACCTTTAAGATGTCACAATATGCTTTTAACAACAGCCCAATAGCTCTCAATAGGAGCATGCATAAATTGACAGACCTTGTTCACATCATAACATATATTCGGCTTAGTAAATGTGAGATATTAAAGAGCACTAATAATTTAGCAAAATTGAGTGGGATCCGAAAAAAACTCATCAGACTGCAATCCAAGCTTAGAAGCAAAAACTGAAGTATCAACAGGTTTGCGCGGTGACATACCAACTCAACAAAGGATATCAATAACATATTTGTGTTGACCAAGCATGAGACCTATACTAGTAGGAGCGACTTTAATTCCTAAAAATCAATGAGCAACACCCAAATCACGAAGTTTAAACTCTAAACTCAACAAGTAATGAGACGTTAAACCAAAGTAGAGTTAATTCCAGTAAGTAAAATGTCATCAACATATACAAGAAGATAACACATATCACACCCCACATATAAAAAATATAAGTAGGTATCAACATTAGAAGACCGAAAACCAATAGAAAGAAGAAAGTTGCTCAACCATGTGTACCAAACATGTAGGGTTTGTTTCAAGTCATAAAGAGACTTGTGGAAACGACAGACATGAGTAGGCAAAGTAAGAACCAAAAACCTCATGGGCTACTTCATATAAACCACCTCCCTAAGTGATCGGTTGAGAAATGCATTTTAACATCAAGTTTCCGAATCTGCCAGCCTTTAGATATGATAATAATGAGTACTAACCAAATAGTAATCAATTTAACCACAAGGCTAAAAGTTTCTGAGTAATCAATCCCTTCCTACTGAATGAACTTTCTCGTAACCAAGTGAGCCTTATAGCGGTCAATATCACCATCAACTCATCGTTTTATTTTATACATCCACTGAAAGCCAACCACATTCATAGTAGGATCAAAAGGAACCAATGAAAAAATACCATTTTCATTTAAAGCAGCAATTTCAGATTTTATTGCATTATGCCAGCACACAAACCAATTAGCTTCCTTACAAATAAATGGTTCAAGATCAGGAGAAGAAGTTATCCATGATGTTGAAGACAACAAAGTGTTAGAAACCAAACTTAAATTAGCAGACCTGTTCTACCATGGATGTAAAACCATATGGTGCTTTCAAGGTGCTAAAGGGACATCAGACGAGACTGACATGAATTGTTATGGAAGAGAGTAGCTAGAGAAATCAACAACGAGGTCTAAACAAGACGTGGATTGAGCAAAGGTACTGGAAGGAGAAGAAGCACCTAAAAGTGAAGTTAGAGATGCAGTAAAATTAGGTGAGTCAAATGGAGACGATGCCGTTACGATAAAACCTGAACCTTAAGAATGATCAAGAGACAAGGATGTAGGTGGAGATAATGAAACCGATGGGGAGGTGAGGGAGGACCGAGGGGCTAAGGTTTTTAGGATCGGGAAGGTAGCAAGGGAAGAAAGGTTTATAGTGAGTGTAGGTGTAGACATAGAGGAACTAGTATGGAGAACTCGATTAGACTCAATAAATGGAAAATGATGTTCGTGAAAACAAACATGATGAGAGATGTAAATACAATGAGATGACAAGTTAAGACAACGATAGCTTAAGTTAGATGAACTATATAGCCTAAAAATACACATGAAGTAGAATGATAGTCTCATTTATGAGTATTATAAGGACATAATAAAGAAAAATAGAGACACCTGAAAGTATGCAAAAGGATATAATCAAGTGGTTGAGTAAATAAACATTCAAATGGTGATTAATTATGCAAGATAGGTGTTGGTATATGATTGATGAGATATACAGATGTTTCAAAAGCATAAATCCAAAATTTAAGAGGTGTCTTACATTGACCAAGAAGAGTAAGACTAATTTCAACAATATATCGATGACGCGCTCAACAATGCCATTTTATTCATGAGTATGTGGACAGATTAAGCAATGGTGAATACCAATGTTTTTTTAAAAAAGAATTTAATTTGTGATATTTACCACCACAATCAGTTTGAACAGATTTAATTTTGCGAGAAAATTGTCGCTCAACTGAACTTGAAACTACTGAAACACATTAAATATATTAGATTTGACAACAATAAGATAAAACCAAAGAAAATTTATATGCGCATCAACAAAAATGACAAAATATAAAAACCATTAAAAGATAAAATAAGGGTAAGTCCCTAAACATCACTAAAAATCAACTTAAAATGAGTAGAATTTTTGTGACTCGTAAGTCCTAATGAAAAATGCAATGATTTCCCTAATGAACAATCTTGACATTGAAAATTGAGATGGCAAGAATTACAAATGACCTTTTATTTTATTATAAAAGACTCAAAACACATGAACTAGGATGACCGAGTTGACATTGTCAAACATCAACAGAGGTAAACATTACAAATAATTATGTTTTTTTTTAACTTACTAATTTCCTTTTCTTTTTCCAGTATTCATCATCTTTATCATCACTTGACCACTATTGCCATACAAACACATGCTTATCACCAAAAGAGGCTCTTCAACTTTAATTAATATGATATGGCCATTAGAATTTATATTTTCTTAGTTTCAATGCTTCTTCTTCTTCTTTTTCTTTTCCTTTCTCTTTGTTTTTTTTCTTCAAAATTATGATTTTTAACCATGTTTGACTTTGATTTTACACGCATCTAGAAGGTCCACAAAAATACAGTGCAACCGAGTCCAATTAAAACTTTTTTTTTTAGATTTCGTTACGGAAGAGGACATGCTGAATGGATTTAATTGAATCTAATTGGTTCCTTAAGAGCAATTTTCTGATTATAGTTTTAATGGACAATTAGAAACTGAAAATGGTTTGTAATCCACTTAATTATAGTGTATAAACATCGCTAGCTAAGATTAGCTTTAATGATGAAACTGCGATCTTCGAAGACGACTTCTTTTTAATTCTATATTATTTTTCAAATTAGCTTATGTCTACATATAAGTTCTTTATAATTACTGGAACTAATTTAATTTTGGGGCTTGAAAATATTATATATTGGTCTAACACCACCAAATCAAGACTTAAATGTGACGCATTAGCTCCTTCCATCATGATGCTTTCTTTTTTTTATTTGTATTTGTTAGCTTTATATCTTTGCTAGTCAAATATGAAATAGAAAAGTTAATTAAATATTATCCAAAAAAATGATTCCATGGGGATATTTATTTGCTTCGCAAGGTCATTATCTCAGTGACCAGAAATCATGAAATGGGAAAATACGATGAAGTCCTTGTCCCTACTAATCTTTTAATTAGGCAAATAATTGAAGCTTTATCTATTATACCCAAATTACCAATGACATTAAGCATATCCAGAACAGTCAAACCCCACCACCGGGCCCCACAATGCTCTTTTTTAGTCTTCAACGTCTTGGAGCTGTAGCATTTGTGTACAGCCAAAGATGCCAGTGAAACTGTGTCGTTCCCGAACCATAATCTCCAGCCCTCAATAAATACTACACTGTAAAAGGTTCGAAATCGGTGCTGTTTGGCTCTTCTGTTCAAGGCTTCCATGCAGAGGTGCGTCTGTCCTACAGGAACTACTTGTGATATTCATCAACCGAAAAACTTACCTTACGTGGAGGGCACAAACCACTGGCTATTTCTTGACTCCATAACCCTCTTCACCTACCCAATTCAATGCGGTCCAAGGCTCCAAGCAGCAGCATCAACTACCGTATTATTTTTTTATATTCACTCACGGTATTTTTGCCAGCGCGGTCCAACCACATGTTTTTTAAGAGTTTTGAATATTCTTTATTGGAAATTAATTTTTTAGTATTTTTAAATTATTTTGATAATGTTAAAAATGAATTTAAAAAATAAAAAGATACATTATCTTAATATATTTATAAACAAAAAAAACATTTTGAGAACAATCTGTATTCAAAGCACCCCCGAGCGGTTAAGGTACTTTTGCGCTGCAGTTATGGCTCCATGGATCAACTCTATCCTTCAATTCAAAAAATCATGCTGATTATTCTATCCTTTTACCTTTTCCAATGTATACAGGTAAAACAAACCACTAAAGATTTTGAAACTGCTTGACATTATCGTTTCATTTCCTTTACGGGATAATCCACTATAATTAGTATATTTCATCAAATTAAAAGGGAAAAAATCCTTTGGTAATAAATTCAAAAAAATCAAGAAAGGTAATTATGCGTTAATTATGGTATAGAATAAAGTTTACCGAGTACAGGAAAAGTCATTGCAGATACGTGAATAGAATTCTCGGTCTGTCATTGTTGAGTGCTGCGTCATGATTGTTATTGTATCCAATATATGTTCAGCGTTTGTAAGCGATCATTACTGAACTAAGCAAGCAAATTTAAAGTCTTAAAGAAACTTCTATGCATGGCCCTACCATTGGTTAGCCCTGTCTATTCTCTCCTTTCCCTGTGCTGTACAAATGATGCCATCACCATTAAAATTTTCAAAGGGTCATCTTCAAGAAAGGAAAAGAAGGGAAAAGAAACGAAAAGAAAAGAAAAGCATTTACTTCTGCTTTTTCGATCGCACATTTTGGTTCCTAACAGAAAAGAAACGAAATCAATTATACAATCGCAACATCATTTTGTCCTCGTCATGATCACACATCATCTTTATCAGCACCATCAACTTCCTCCTCGTCTAACCATCAAGGTCTATCAAGAACCAGAAAGAAAGAAAGAAAAACCTTAAAAAAGGAGGTCCTAAGTACTCTAGACATCCGAATAAAAAGACTGGACCTAATTCATGGGGTTAGGCCTGTTTGGCACCACAACCCGCCACGATCTATTCATGATATACTAATATCAAACCCTAAAACATCCAACATGGTGATGATGGATGGGCTTTTCCTTGTCAATCATGCCTTGGACGTACCTAAACTCCTCCACATGACAAGGGATAGTGATGGTGCCTTTTTGATCAAAACCATATTCTTCTTCTGCTTCCTTCAATAACTGTATGAACAGTGGGTGATTGAAGTATATGACAGGCACCACAAATCTCTGCTGCTCCTCTCCCTGGCCCACCTTGATTGCCAAACACCCTTTCGGAACATCTCTCG
>Ga0307507_10011413_pt1 | contig 11214 bp, 13 predicted proteins | sample 7_EM_MG_FD_207223 | JGI IMG/M metagenome (GOLD analysis project Ga0307507, IMG submission 207223) | Populus trichocarpa ectomycorrhiza microbial communities from riparian zone in the Pacific Northwest, United States - 7_EM | ecosystem: Host-associated > Plants > Roots > Unclassified | place...
CATAGTCCACCAGGACTGCAGCCAGAATGCTGGACTTTACCCAGACTGCAGTGGGAATACCAGGGGGAGAGTTAAGTACAGGTCATTGCCTGTCATTCTGTTGTTGTTTTCCTCTCCATTGTCCACCCTGCAGGCAGGGGCTCACAGCAGTGGTGTGGGTGTAGGGTGGATGGTGTTGTGGAGGATGGTGGTTGGATGGTGGGAAATGTTCATTTGTTTGGTAAGCTGTTCTCATCAACAGAATACATAAATCATGTGGTGTATTAATTTGTAAGATATTTCTTTAAAGGAAATGTCAGAGTGGGGGAGGGCTAGGTCAGTTTAATCTCACAATGCATTACAGGAGGTCAGAACCTGTCATGGAACCAAAGCTAAGCCAAAAAAATGAACAATGCACAAACTTTTGAAACTGATACCCTCAGCATCAATCTATAGTATGGAAAACTCCAGTAAATGATGTAAGCTTATATTCCTGCCCTATCAACATTTAAAATACTGTAGTACCATAGAAATTAATCAGTCACACATACTTGCAGCAAACTTGCAATTTACTACAGAGGTTGAATCAGGGAGGACTTGGAGACACTCTGAATGATCAAACAAAACAAATATCTGCAGCACATTGATATATGGAATTTTACACATCCAAATGGTTGCCTTTGTGGGCTAATTATCACTTGGTTGTTGTTGGTCAAGTTGACTAATTAAGGAAAAAAATCAATGCCTCTGAAGATGATGTAATATGACCATATTTAGAAGCATTCCTGATTATACAGTCAGTTAGTCCATGAAAGTTGAGGGGAAAAAAAATCTATCCCAGGTCTTTTTTTCTCTCTCAATGCTGGATCCCCCTTGAGCTTCCCCCACCTTGACGTATACAGCGAGATATGCAGAACCTGCTACCAAGACCAAGGGGTATGTTGGAAATTGCTGAGGGAAAAAGAGTACAGGGGACATGCGAGCCTTAAACAACTTTTTTGACACTGTCCAATGGCTTTGAAAGTCTAATGCCTAGTGTTTGCAGGTCCAGTTGACTGGACTGAAAAAAACTGTAGAACTGAACTGGACTGTACCTTGGTCCAGTCTGTTTTTTGGTTGCAGTTGCACTCATTTTAGGTCACTTCAGTCACTGGTGGAGGGGGCTGAGCTGATACAGAGGTCACATAGACACAGGCGAGATGGTGGTATTGGACTGAGGAATGTACAAATACAATGCAACATGATATCTACATGAATGATGACCCTTGAACCCCAGTGAAAACCTGCTCTGGACAGATCTGGATAAACATGGGTATTACTGGCTGTAGCTGGGGTCTGACAGACACAAAAAGCAGGATGCACCCATTTCCAGGCCCAGCTGGAAACTGCTGGAAGGTCTGGATTTCCAGCCCCATTGATGACATCATTGGACAGCCTGCCCTCTGTTCAGCTATCAGTCTTTGTACACATGCTATAAATGACAATAATATGTTTTATTTATTATTAGGCAATGTAGGGCATGGCACAAGGTGTCTATCAAGTAGTTATCTCTGTAGTGCTTGTAATTATTCTGTTTCATCACAAAATCATTAGCCCATGTCTTCACTTTGTAAAATCCATTACATTTCCTAAGCCCATGATAGTAATGCAATTTTATTCCCTGCATTGGGTGTCTACTCTAGAGCACTTTTGTACTCTATTTCATGTTCCTAACCTAACCAAGAACATGCTATCATGTGAGGAGAAAAATGTCACCCTAACCTCCTAACCCAATGTATGAGTAAATAAAAGGCAATTGCCCCAAGTGCAGCAGAAAATAATTACCCCAGCAAGAATTGAACCCACATCATATTGAGTATTATGACTAAGCAACATCAATGTTTCAAGATTTAATCATTATACCATTCTGACATTTGTTTTTAGCCTGTGGCATGAACTACAGTGACTATGCAAAAGTTTTGCACCATACAAAAAATACTATATCTTCCCCAAGTTCTGGGGACTAATTACCATATAAATATGATAATACACAAATATTCTATATACATCTTTGACATGAATATGAGGTCTGGATCTCATGCCCTGCTTCATGTAGGAAAAAGTAAAAAAAGTGAGGTTTTGACAGCTCCACAAATACTTTATGTGAGGGTCTGAAAAAATATGAAAATTAAGTATTAGCCTACTCAAGTATCAGAACTTTGAATCATTTCAATTGGAGTAGCAGTTGTTAAGACATAGGTGTAAGAAAGGGGTTTGTTTTGGATAGAACAAAAATGAGCTTTTGACAGTTTTACAAATACTTCATGTGAGGGTTGGAAAAAAATATAGTACTAGCCTACTCAAGTATACAGAACCTTGAATCATTTCAATTGGCATAGTGGTTGTTGAGATATAGGTGTAAGAAAGGGCCTTGTTTCATCATCTACCCCAAAACAAGCCTCTTTCTTATGCATATATCCCAACAACCACTACTCCAATTGAAATGATTCAAAGTTTTGATACTTGAGTAGGCTAGTACTTAGTTCCCTATATCCCTTCAGACTTTCACATGAAGTATTTGTGGAGCTGTCAAAACCTTACTTTCTTTACTTTTTCCTACATGAAGCAGGGCATGAGATCCAGACCTCATATTCATGTCAAAGATGTATATAGAATATTTGTATATTATCATATTTATATGGTAACTAGTCCCCAGAACTTGGGGAAGATATAGTATTTTTTGTATGGTGCAAAACTTTTGCATAGTCACTGTATGTCTCATAATATCTCTGCTTCATGCCAAATTTAGCAAGATCTGAGTGAAGAAGGTCATAAGAATTGTCATACCTTCCTTTTAAGGAAATGTAAGAGTGGGGAGAGCTGGGTCAAACCTTTCATTGGCCTCAAACCCCAGTTTCTGGGAAGCTGAGTTGAGGGACTGGAACAGCATCCAGTGCTCAACTTTCATGCAGTTGTCAAGGCTCAGCACCAATATCTTCTCTAATCCACTAGTTCTCTCACTTGAGACAGGGCCCAATTTGTGACCAGGACAAAAGTACCTGGCCACTTGTAGAATAATGAAGGCAATGTGTATTCTGAAAACATCAATTCTCAAAATTACAAAATGAAGAACAATAAGAGCATCAACCACATCTAATTTGCATATTTACACAATTTCTTCAGAAAATAGTCTTTGTCACCATGACAACACCACTCAGCTGAAGAATATGTTAAAGAATAAAACAACTGAAATGACCAGTCAATATGGCTGATGTTCTTATTGTTCATTCATTTGAGATTTTGATAATCAATGTTTTTGGGATGCACATCAGCTTTATTATTCTACAAGTGTCAACAATTATGGAGGTACCTTTGCCAGGGTCACAATTGGACCCTGCCTCAAGTGTCTCCTCACTCTTCAGCCAGACTAAGTCTGTATCATGGGATGACATACCACCTGGCAGATTGCCTAAATTTGAGTCTATCATTTAATGTGTCAATTGTCTAGGTGCTTTCACCCTCACACATTCATTACTTACATCCTTTCCATGATGGGTTTCTACACCTTCAATGCAGTGGGCTTCCTCACCTTCTGGAACAAACTTGGTTTGTTCCAAGCACTACACCCAAGCTCAGAATTTGTTCACTTGCTTGATCTTGGGTGGTTATGGAATACCTCAAGCTGATGTCAATCCAATTTTGGTCTCATCTCCTTCAGGCTTCTTTTATTTGAATGCTTGTTAGTTACTCTAATGAACTACAAACAGCATAATAAAAAGTATTTCTGTTGAGGCAGACATCCTACTACTCCCCAATCCACCATTCAGGACCATACTTATTTTTCTGCAGGTCCCACTCATAGAGTGTTCCTTTACATTCAGCATACAGAGTTCCCCCACTTGGATCAAAGAAAAGTGCACCCACTCCTAGGTACATTCCAATTTGTTCTTCTGTCTCAAATGACCTTGCATCAATCACATGAATGATGTCAAGATGGGGCTGAGGATTCAAATTACCTAATTGAGAAGAGGTAGGGATATCAGAATGTGAATGTCAGACATACCTCTACAAATACCAGAACTTCTTTTCCTGATTTGCCACTGCTGAATTGAAGATATTTCACAGGTGGGGCATACTCAAACTTGGGGACTTCCATGAATGTCTTTAAAGGAAGTTTGCTTCGGGTGTCCCAAACAGACACTCTGCCATGATTTGTAGTGATAGCAAACTTAGACCCATCAGCAGAAAATGCATGTCCTGGTGGGTCAAGAAAAGGAAACCCTTTTGGAGCCCTGGGGATGGGAATAGACATGCGGGAAACAAAGGAAAAGTTCATATTGTTTGTGCCACCAGAATCCAAATAGTGAATGTCAATCATTTCATTGTGTCATCCATTCTCCAAATCCACATTTAGGAGAATATGCCTGTCAGGGGATAATATGACTTGGAGAACACATTAGAGCAGGTTCAACACTACATAAAATTTTCAGACAAACCATTATTCCCAGCCTGCCACTTCCAATTGAACTTCAGATCAAAATCTATTCTCCCAGACTCAGTTAGAGGAAAATTATCCGAGGCATCAATGTCAGTGGTAGAGATGTCAAACAGCTTCCAATGGTCGACAAACCGCACCCCACAAGTGATTCCCAATGCATTTTGGGTTGATTTTATCAGCTTCAAATGAAAACTATTCAAGTCACCATGACTACCGTGACCGCGGAAAAACCACAGAACAGGACCAACACGATTATCGGAGCAGATTTCGTGGATTGATAGGTGTAGATAGGGTGGAAAGTACCGGTAAGTTTCTTTTCTCGAGTACTTTGCAAATAGTAGGATCCGATTGCCTTTGATGGGGACAAACGAAATTTCTGCTAAAAGCAACGATGGATATTTCGGGACAATGATTCGTGGCTTGAAGGCATAGTGAGTTGTCTTTCTCAATGAGCAACATGGAATCAACCTCATGTTTTCCAGAGGACGGGATGTTGCGCTCGAATATCGCACCACCCTGGCGATAATAAATGATTCCCCTTCGAAGGGGACAATGAAGGTCATGAATTCGAGATTCAAAGTCATCTGCAAATCTGCAAGGTGGATGATAGTGTTCAAACTTAGATAAATTTACAAAAGACTCTCACAAGTTGCAGTCAACGATGATGGTCTCTCTGGGAATCCTTGACTTTAGCAATGGTGAAGGCAGTTCATCCATCGATGGCTGGTGAGAACACGGAAAAAGTAACGCTCTGCCATTATAAGCACGTGCTGGGCTGAGCAAAACTTACCGCAATTTGCTGACCACGAGGGTCCAGCATAACTTGAAGCTTTGAAGCTGAGCACTGAGCTCTGATTGTGGTGGAAGTTGGAGTGGTCGCCGGTAGTTGGTAGCTTCCCGCCAAATTTTATTCAAATTGGGTTTTCACTTTCTCCCCACGACGACTTCTCAACTTACTATCCCAGTTTCTTCAGAAACCACCTAAATTTCTGTCAAAATGCCTATGGCTGTCCGAGTCTCTTCAACTACATCCGATCCTCATCGTCACCGCGTCCGACATTGGGCCAACAAACTCGAAATTTCCGACGAGTGAGCTTCCAGAGATCGGAAGAGGGAGTGTACGTAGGCAACTTCCAAGTGCTACTACGTAGGCTCACCCACCAGTCATTGCAGGACGTGAATCTGCTTACCTTACATTCCAATTCTGTGCCAGAGCCGACATCGAACACATCTCTCATCTTCTCCAGCCTTGAAAGCGATTGTTTGAATCGGCTCTTCAGCGGTTCAGCTTCTGAGATAACCTCAAAGACAGGACGCCGAGAACAAGCGAGAAGAACTTTGCATTGAACACGGACCTTGCTACGTGGGAAACGCTTCCCCGCCAATATACCTTGGTCCCGCCCACAAGGATCGTCTCATGTCCCGCCCCCTCAGACTATCCCGCCGCTTCTTTTCCCCGGGAGCTTCAGCATTATCCATGCCTCGAATGTTTCCACCCTCACCAAACAGCCATCTGCGTTCTGCTTACGAGGAAACCAATTGGTGAGTTCGTGCGGAACTAGCATGACGACCGATGGGGAGGGACGTGGACCTGTGAGGAGGGTTATGAGAGGGTGAGGTGAGAGAATTCTGTTGAATCTGCGGAGCGAGGATCCAGGAAGATGGCCATGGAAAATGCCAGCACAACGAACGACGAAGGTAGGTTCAGGCTGGGTTTTTGCGAACGAGTCGACCACATACCGCTATGGGAAAGCCCCTCCAACTTCAAAGCCACCACCTATGCCCTCCCTCTTCCAAACAAAAACGGTCATCTGTGTTCTGCATGCGAGAAGACATGTTGGTTCATCCGCGCAGACCTTGCAAGTGGGCGTGGCGAGCGACGGGCAGAGCCATGAACCTGTGAGAAGGATTGCGAGAGGGGGAGGTGGGAGCGCGCTTCTGGAGGGAAGGAAGATGAGGCCGAGGAGTTGGGAGGATGGCCGTGAGCGCGATGGAAGACAACGATTCAGGCCAGGTTTTTGCAGACGGTTACGGAGTCCTCTATCGCACCTATCCTTCCCTTGCAATGGGAGTCAATATAATGCCGACTGTGCTGGCCTCTCACACCTCTTGAGCACAGCATGAAAGCTCAAAGTCGCCACCCACTTACTCCCTCTTTCCCGCTCACAATCTCAACCGCGTCATTCCCCCTCTTTCCTCACCCTCCTCACACGCCAAATCCTCAGAACCTGTCACGAAATCACTGAGCTGATGATAATCAAAAGATCAAATTTCGTGTTGCGAAGGAGCTACTTGTGCATCGTCGTCTATATATCCCACTTTTCAACCCTTACTCACTGGTCAACTACCTGCCCAATATCAAACTCAATCGACGACCATCAAATCTTTGCTCATGTCACATCTCATCCGCCCTGCATTTCGTCGTTGACAATGTGCACACTGGGATGTCCTGGGACGCAGATGTTGGGGTGTGCCGCGCTCTGATCACCTCAAACGAATCATTGAGCAAAGAGGCAACATCGGGCCTGCGCGGGTGAACCTGTTGCTCAATTGGGATTGTTTCGGAGGGATTCACAGGCGCTGCCAAGTTTGAATGGAGACCGGAGGACGCTGCCTCTACTGAGCCTATTGGACGCGCTAGATGTTCTCAGAGCCTTACTTATCATTCTACCCCTTACTCCTTGAAACAGCTTCTCGACGGTATTCTGGCATCACGGCTCGTGCTCGTGGGCATGCCGCGGCCCGCCGATTTTCTGGGGTTTAAGAACATGTCAACTTTGGGGTGCTGACTCTGCTTGCATCACCTGTCCAGGCGGACGACGAGTCGGACTGCAAAGCAAGGCTGAGAACCGCGACGACCCCAGTCCATAGGGAGAAGCTCAATTACACCCGTAGTCCGAGGGTTGTCCCCAAAACATCGCCATTTTTACACGTACTGTCGTGTCTCTGCTATTTGGGGAGACAATTTAAATTTTGAACAGGAGCCGAACTTGTTATATCCACGTCACTCGGAAGATAGACACGGTCTCAGCGCCAGCCGACCTCGACGAAACCATGCACCTCGGCCAGACGCTTCATCCCCTCCTCCTGCACCCTAGTAATCAGCGTAGCCGACGATGGTCCCAGCGTAAATTTCAGATCGGCAGATGGACTTTCGTTGGAGAGTTTGTTCACGAGGTTTTCGGGGAAGTTGCATGTGACGCTTTATGCAGGGGTTGACGTTCGAGGCAAGATGGTGAGAGGTAGGATTTAGAAGGTTTGTCGAGATGGAGGTTGTATATAAATCTCTCTGGGCCATGACTGGAATACATCACGGGATCTGTGCGATGATGCAACATGTGCATGAGCGCTTATCATGGCGCATTGCTTCTTCCTTCCTCCTATCGGAGGGCGAGTGCGGTTCAAGGTTCCTCAGGTCAAGGACATTCGGGATAACAGCTCTTCATGACGACAATTAGAAACCCTCTAACCCTTCTTGAGCAATACATCTCCTACCTCATCTCCCAAACCCACTTCCCTCCCCATCGTCCCATGCACCCTTATCCTTGTTCACAAACCTGCGTAAACCGCTCCTCGCCGACACGAAGCGAAACAAACATTTCGCCTACGTGTTCGACCCCACAAGTTGTGGGTCGTCCTGTCCATCGCCGCTGCCCAGGCGCACTGTCCTTACATTTCTGATGTGAAGGATTTACGGTGTTGGACTGCGGTGACGGGGATTCCGATTAAGGACATGGGGGGTGTTGCGAGGGCGTATATGATCGTGACGGGACCAGATGCGGTTTTTGACGGGCGAGAGGTTGAGCGGATGACGGAGAAACTCCTTCGAATGTTGGGCGAGAACGCTGATCCTTCGCAAGGTCAAGCGACGGGGAAGAAGTTGTAGTACCTTGTTATGTAAGAGAAAGTCAGTGAAACACTCTGATTGACGTTGGTGCTTGATTTGTTGATACTTTTGCACGTCTTGTTTCTATTTACTTGCTACGAATCGATTGCACCATGTTTCGGTTTCTTATCACGTGTGAGCTCGTCAAAATATATTTGAATACGGCTAAGTTTTTCAGAATATAGGAAATACAGAAGCTGAGGTGGACAAAACGACGGATTGGAGATGAGAAGAGGGGAGAGAGAGAGACGAACAACGCATCCGAGTTTTCGTTCACGCCTACAAGACTTATTTCAATCAAAAATATCAAGGAAGAACTGGCCTTGGATAGGCGTATAGATTTGGTATGAGGGAAGGGTGACCCCAGTGCCGAAGCGTGGGGAAAACCCTCGGCTCACCAGCTGCACAGCGCATTTCAGAATCTTGGAAACGACCAATCTGATTTTCCCTCACTTGTGACACCTTTCCCCAGACTCTCCCCTTCATTGTTGAAGAAGATTACCTTCATATATAATGCCGCACTTCGAGAACGCTCAAATTCGTGACATTAAGGGAGGGACGTTCTGCGATATCAGGGGCGAGGCTCATGTCCAAGTGTCGACTGGTGGAAGTTTTTCTGGTACGTAACGAAATATACTATCTGTAGCATCTCATTCGTCTGTCTAGCATTTGAAATTCTTCATCGTCATGTGGCCGAGAGCGCATTTCATGATTCGAGCGCTCGATTCCCGCCACCGAGATGCCACCCAGATACGCGTAAGGGTGTTATCAGTGAGATCATGGCCTGGCATTATGAAGTAGGTAAAGATAGATGTGGAAGCCAAAGTTACAGGGAGGAGCAGGTTCAAAAGAAACCAATCCTTTGGTTGCATGCTCCAGCTGGGGCTGGAAAATCAGCCATAGCACAATCGATTGCAGAGCATTGCTCAGGGAAACCCTCATCCCTAGCTGCAAGTTTCTTCTTTTCGCGTGGCGTTGCAGAGAGGAACACAGAAAAGCATCTTGTGGCAACTCTTGCGTACCAGATTGCACTCTCCATACCAGCAACAAAAACCTTCATTGAGAATGCTGTTATGGACAATCCGTGCATATTCTCTCATTCTCTTGAGACCCAGTTTTCCAAACTTGTTGCTGAACCACTGATTCAATCTGCTGTTGAGAGCCTATCTATGTCACAGTGGCCAACTCTAATCCTGCTTGATGGCCTTGATGAATGGGATAAAACTATTTAGAATCCCTCCCTCCTCCGTGAAACCTAAGGGATTCTAAATTAGTTGTATAGAAACCTGGGTTTCAATAAGGAGTGGCTGTGAGCCAATGATCAACATATTTGAAGTCCAACCTTCCTCCGCAGTGGCTCACTTGCTGCTGAAACGGTGTACTACCTCGTAACTACTTATGATTTTGACCAGTACCTAATAAATTGAATGCATTATGACTCAGAGGTAATCCTAAATAGGTGAACTCGGAAATGTTATGGTAGGGGGATTAATGGGCAGGTGGAATGTGTATGACCTTCCTGGCGGCATACCCCACACTTTCCCCCAGAGCTCCCTACTTGCCCACACACTGCAACCGCATGAGCAAGGAATAACGCCGATTGCGCTCTGGGATGTTCACGAGCCAACATGAGGCAGTCGACAAAGATGCACTTGCAGGAGGGTTTGAGGATCGTTGTTGAGCAGATGTACAGTGGGGTATCGTAGTGGGGTAGGGTGGGAACTCAAGTACTCAAGCTTGAACTTGTTGAGTAGATAACGACGGTCGTTGTGGCTAACAGAAAGGTGCAGTAGTACACGGCAGGTGTTCGGCACAGCTGGATTCATCTCCGACACAGGATTCTGCAAGCATAACCAAACAACCTCCCTCAGCTGACTGAGGCCGGGTTTCAAACAGACGCAGAGAGACCCCAGGGTTTTTACTGAAAATGGGGTTTCTGATTAGAATTATCCTGATGAATGTATTGGCAACATAGATGGGGAGCAGAAACAATGTGCCATTATCAATGCAATTTATGCCACTCTAACCTGTTTCAACATTCCCCTTCAATTCCTCATTGCTAGTCGCCCAGAGCCTCACATATGGAACATTTTCAAGCAGCCTGATGTTCTCTCCATCTCCTGTTATCTTAAACTTGACAACTCATTTGACTGTGATCAAGATATCATGGCCTTTCTTCATGCAGAATTTGCCTGCATCTGCACATACCATCCAGCTCTGATTTCTGTAGTTAACTGGCCCTCTCAGAAAGTAATCAGGCATCTTACTGTCAAGTCATCCCAACGGTTTATCTATGCTGCAACTGTGGTCAAATTTGTGGGTGATCCACGGTACAATTCTATTCAGCGATTGGATGCCATCCTATCCACCTCAACTGAAGCACCACTTTCCCCATTCATCAATCTTGATACTTTATATCACCAGATTTTAGGTGCTGCACAACTTGAAAATATTGATGCCACACTCACTATTTTTGGCATGTTGGAGTTTTGTCCAAAGCCTCTAACATTAGCCAACATTGCAGGCTTTATGGCATTATCCATTCAAGATGTAAATTTACTGCTGTACAACCTACACTCCATCATCAAAATTTCTGACTTAAACTCTGAAGTTAAATTCTTCCATGCATCATTTTCTGATTTCCTCACTTCAGGCCTGACGCTTCTGAGTGACAGAAGGCCTCAGAGGCCAATTCTTTTGATGGTGGTAATTGGCCTCTGGGGCTGTTTTCGCTCTGTCACTGCACTTCCAAATCCAAATTTGGTCGCTTCTTTTACTAACGTCTAAAAATAGCCCGTGCGTCAAGGTGACAGGGCGCTAGTGACTGAAGCGCAAGCGCTCTAGCCCTTGCCGCTACCGCCAGTAGCCAGAA
>Ga0307507_10011414_pt1 | contig 11214 bp, 15 predicted proteins | sample 7_EM_MG_FD_207223 | JGI IMG/M metagenome (GOLD analysis project Ga0307507, IMG submission 207223) | Populus trichocarpa ectomycorrhiza microbial communities from riparian zone in the Pacific Northwest, United States - 7_EM | ecosystem: Host-associated > Plants > Roots > Unclassified | place...
GGTGATAAACCATATATTACAAGTTGCGCACCAGCCATAGACAGCAACAGGAAAGTTGAAAGCGGATAAAACGGCAACCACACCTAGAGGATTAGGAACTGAGGAAAAAATAGGTAAAGAAAATAATTGACATTATACGATCTTTACATACCTTCAAGGATAGAATGCCCAGGTCTTTCAGACGCAACGACACGTCCATTCATCATTCTCGATAAGCCAACAGCGTAATCGCACTGGTTTTACCGTTCATATTATGGAACGCAAAAAATGGATGACACACACTATATCAACAAATTCCTGAACTTCACCTATTCCCTCTGTCTTTATTTTTCCCATTTCGAGGGAAACCAACGCGCCGAGATGTTCACGCTATCAAAATATTGGTGTCTCCGGATAGGAGCTTGCTTATTTCACACCTTTAATGCAATTCCCTCCCTTATTTGTCTAAGAATTTCTCCACGTTTCGGGGCAGGACAATCTACCAAGAGACTCAGTTGTGCGTCACTGCTCAATACGAGTTGGTCACATACTTCGGAAGATCCTATATGCTTCTCGTGACTTCTGGATGGCGGTGTGTACCTCTTGAGAACTAGCTGTCCTCACAGTAGCTAGCAATTCTCCTGTAGTAGGACATATTGACTGCGTAATCTCCCCAGAACCCTTCCATTGCCCGTCGTACACGCCTTTCAATTCACCAGAAGTAGGGAGCCCAAGTGCATGCAGGATATTCGACGCTCGAGAAGACAAAGTACGCGTCAAGTGATTGTTGAAGGACAAGTGTCGAAAGGATAAATGGCGACTTGATAACATGAGCAAACCACTGCTGAACGACGGCGACGCGTAGTGAGAGTAAGAGAAAACAGCTAACACTGGATCACAGTGATCAAGAGCCGTATCACGTGATTATTAACCTGTGGGGTACTACCAAAAAGTCGTGTTTCATGGAATAAGATCCGTTCCCATCAGGAATGAGGCCTACATGTGAGGTTTGTCCCTGGTTGTCCATGGAAATATGACGTGGAAGAGAAGACCTCATCCGATGCTAGATCTCGTCAAAGAAAGACCCCTCCACTACCATCGCATTCCTCTTTCCCTTCTTCTTAGATGTTGAAGGTTCTTCCGTGTGACGCTTCCGTTTCTTCGCTTCATCCACGCAATAATTTTCTATAGGAGCTTTTGCCTCGATTTCTTCAGGATTCCTGTCATTACTGTGAAGTGAAATATCGTCTTCGTCGCTTTGAACATCAAGATTTTCTCCTTCATCCTTCTTATCATGGAAAAACTCCCCGAGGTCAGTCAATCTGAAGACTTCGTCGTGACCTACACTGCCAACCCACCATCTCGTGTGGGGATGGGGAAGGTCTTCATCCTGATTCGAATTCAATGAACCTATTTTCGTAGTTTCTCCATCCTTCCCCATTTCTTCCGAATCATCGATAGTAATCCGGGAGAGACCCACTCCAACAGCAATACGTTCAATCGGCCAATCTCCATGATCCGCCACAACGCCGTGTAATTTCGTGGGTAAAATCTTCACCGCACGGACAAGACCGTCAGATGAACCGGTCAAAATCGTACTCTGCGTGTCAACGCCAGGCAAGTCAGCTGGAAGAGGACACAATGCATCAACCGAAAGAGGGTGACTATAAAAGATCAGTCACAGTTGCTTGCAAGGGCTATCGACGAACCCTGGTATACGATCAACGCAGTCACCCCAACCACTGCTGCGATTGAATACAGATAGCATACCGAGCTGAGTTCCTACGACTATCTTTGTGTCTCTGTGATAAGATCTCCATGACATTATTTGAGAAGCAAAGGACATAATTACAAACCCTTTGATAGCAACGATGGATAGCAACTCATCCTCCTGGTCCTCGGATTGAGCAACAGGAACAGATTTCTTCGCCCTCACGTCCATTACAGAGAGTGTGCCATCACCACTGTATTATATGTTATCAGTTAACAGGTCAAAGAAACTTGCGGCTCACCTGGTTGCAATCACTTGCTTTTTGTCATCCAGCCATAAGAAGTCCGTGATATAATCAAAATGTTGTGTGTAAGATCGTATAGAATCCCGCTGGCGTGGATCCCAAAGCTGATATGCTCAATCACGTCTCAAAAAAAGCATCCTATTCGCAACTCACTTTCACAACTCCATCATCGTCCCCTGTAACGAGCAACCATGGCATCAGACATTTAACGCGGTTGATCGTAGAACTTGAAGCTTTCTTCGTCAAAGAAAGTTATTGGCATAGAATAGTAGATAAATACACACTCGTGGGCTCTTTTCCGAATATCTATCGCCTCTGTTTTCGTATCGATCGAACTGAAGTGGTGTTCACAAATCCGTGGAACGATAAAATCAGTCAACACACCTGAGAGCCCGTCCTTTTCCCACAGCATATAGATGCGACCCATCTTGATCTACAGACAACCCTCGACAAGACTTCTTAACTGGCCGCAGAGAAAACAGGGGTTTGTGATTCCCTTGTTCATTGTAGGCAAACGCCTTGATATCTCCATCTAAGAGAGAAATGTAGGATATCGAGAAGGTGGGGTGAAAAACGACATCGAATATCTGGCTGCCTACTTGAATGGCAGGCATAAAGCTGACAAAGTTCGGTCAAGCTGAAGGAGAAACCTTGTTTGTCTATATTGTCCCTTGTTCAAGTCGGTGGATCAATTTGGTCGGACAGTCTTCCATACCCCGGTAGATCGCCCAAGCTATGGGTTATGAGAGGCTTGATGAGAGGTTATGAGAGTTTGATTTGAGCGAAATTTGTATTTGATGGACACCCGAAGGTAGGGGTTATGAATTATCTCGGGTCTGTCATTGTAGTATCCCATCCTGACCATAGTCTGCAAAGGTCTGAATTTGTAGATTATGTGGACCCCAAAGGTGTGTATTGTCAGGATTTCCGACTGTAATAGACGCCAGCGCTAATTAAATTCTTGTAAGCTAATTAATTAATATAATCCCAAAGGTAAGGTCAAAAGTCGGAATCCATGGCTAAAGCGTGTAGTCGATGATAATGAGCAATCAGAGGATGATCAAAATTCCACGTATTCCGATACCGAGCAGGCCGAGTTTCATCGACATCATCGTCCTTCAATAAACGTCGGACATCACATACAAGATGAGCAACGACCGTCCGGGCATCGTCAACCGATTTCTTCAATACAAATTCGCACTGATTGATGGACATACTACGAAGGTATAGCCCCAGCTCTCGTCGTTCGCAGAGGCTTGCATTAATAACGTCAAGGAAGCGGGAATCGTCGAGATCGGAATATGAGTTGATGGCAGCGGTTCGCGATAACATGTAGCCGCCACTGGAGCAGTCGACGTCGCGTAGATATATGTCGTTTAGCCGGGGGATGAGCAGTCCATGATTCCAACTGCCATCAGGAACCATGCACTCCGGGTTGTGCAGTCGTGCATTCAGGAGCAACGCCCACGCTAATCCAGACGGTGCACGACCTGCAATGTCCAATACACGTAGATACGACATCGAACGAAGGAGCTGTGTCCAAGATTTTTGGGTCACGAAATCGAGGTCCCGCACCGACAGCGTATGAATATCTGCCAATGGCAAGCCCTTGAGGATGAGGGTCAGGAGGAAGACAAGCAATTCATCATCCGCGATGTGTTCGTAAGGCTCGAAGGCCACATCAAACATGACATGGCCTCTGGAGTTGAGGGTTTGGATTCGAAGAGATTGTCGATAGTCAGGATTCAGATCAAGGCTGTCTGCCATGAAGCGAGTACCGGTTTCCCTCCCAGTCAAGATAATCTTTTCCACACGCTGCACTCCCTCGCCATGACCGCGGGAGCTAATCCACTGCGATAGCTTCCAGGCATTGTTTCGCGAATCCGAGAGGGTCCAAATCTTGATAGAAAGACGGACCGAGGGTGGGAAGGAGAGGCACTCCAAAATATTCGCAACCTCGATGGTGGAGCCAACAAGCGATATGGTCTTCAGTTTCGGTAATGTGCATCGTTCCAAAAACCCCGCTTCAACCAGTTCCAGGTTGATAGGAAAGGAGCGGTCGATCGTAAGGTGTTCGAGGTCTTGTAGTAGCTCGAGCATGAAAAGGAATGAACGAAGGATCGGTCGTTCCGTCAGAGGTAGGTCGTGAAGATGGAATTGGGTCAAGTGCGTGCAGCGTGGAGTAAGAAAATAGAAAGGAGCGGAATGTAGTTCCATATACTTGAGGTCCTCAAGTGGCGGGCCACAGGTAGGAAACAAAGGTCGATCATACACTTTGCCAAAGGGTCGTGATTTAGGGATATCGACCTCGACAATGAGTGATTCCACTGCAGGATTAGGGTGAGTTAGAAGTTCTAGGAAGGGGTATATGTCTTGCAAGGAAGCCCTAATGTGGATGTCCTGTATCCGATGGGCAAGCTGCAGGGTTCGTTGGACTAATCGAGTATTGTGTTCCTTGACAAAAGCGTCGAGATGCAAAGGGGACATCTTTGCTCGCTCAAAAGTGAGAGCCCATGACCAAGGATGCGAGAAATCGATAAATCTCCACAATTGTGCGCATGAGTGTGCAACCGTCCTCCAAAACGAGCAAACTTGAGAGATACCGACCCAACTCCAAGAGTTGCACTCGGAGTCATGCGAACCGATGCTAAGGTGAACGCATTCGAAAAAAATATTGCGCAAGACTGCTTCTGGAAGGCGACATGCCACCTGTTTTGAATTATATTGCTTTAACACAACACCACCGAATTGGCGGCTGGCTTGCGTTAGGTAGCCATGTTGAAGGAGGTATGCCTACAAGACAGATTAGGTCCGATCTGATCACCAAAGGAATCCAAGAGATCGTACCGCCTTAGCTTTGAGACGAGGCAGGTGAAGTTGTCGTGAAGGTGGGGACTCTCTTATCGTGTTACAAAACCCCGAAACTGAGGACATAATGGAAATAGCTTGAACGGGCATCGACAAGCAATCACGGAGAGCAAGATCAGGCAAAACAAGGAAGGAACCCTAAAAGTACAGAACAGAGGGAGCAAGTATCGCCAAGTCGGGTAGTTATATACAGCATCTCCTCTCAGTTCTCAGGGATAGTCAAACAAACAACTGAGCCCGGAAGCAAGAAGGCAGTGAGCGTGATTCAAAAAGACAATAGACACAACAAGATCTAAAACCGGTATGGTTTGCAAATGTCAACATCTCATCATTGTGTCACAAAGATTCAGAACAATAGACACAATTAGGCAACAACTATAACGCATGTTCTAGCAAAACAAGAAGCATCGAGAAGTTGACTCATGCTGAGCCGTGTAGTATATTAATTATGTAATGCAATATACATAGAGCAGATAAGAGCGGCGAGGTGTGAATGTATTCAGCGAAACTCCGTACCAGGATCCGCGCAGTGGCCTGTCAGTGTCTAAGAAAGTTCCTTCCTGGTGATGCCATTCCAACCAAACTGCAATCCACAACAAAATACATCTGGTAACCCAGCTTCCCCTATTAGTACTTTTCCCTTACCACTCGATCCATTCTCCATACATGTTTGGCCTCTCTCCCCGTATATATGCTTCAAAGGCCCTTTTCAGCACTGTCGACCAATCTAGATCCTGCTTGTCCCGTCCAATCGTGTTCAGTTCTTCATCAGCATGCTCATTATCGTCTAATCCACTAGTAACGGCTTGAGTGCGTTTCTTGGCTTTAGACACCAAGATTTTCTTTAGCATTTCCTTTCTCAACTGTGAATGTGCGAGCTCTTCGCCAACTTTGAATCGAGGTCCAAGGTCAGGGAAATTGCGTGCAGAATCAAATGGTTTCCACCTGGAGTGAATAATCGCTTCATCAGGGATCAATTCATAAGAATCGACTAGACGTACCAAAAGTTGTGGAAGTGATAAGAGTAGGACCCTCGGAAGAACCCTCGGAAACCGAGTGCTTGTGGGGCGGCACTTGCTTGTACGGGGGTATCGAAGAAATTTGAAAATCTAGACAAAAAAGGGTGAACCTCAGATAGTGATGCAGGAAACGAGGCGTACTCGGTGAAGTATGGCTGCGGTGGCCGATCCCTTTGATATTCTTCGGTATTTAACCATGCAGCATCAAATAAAGCATCCGGCAACCTCAGAAGGAGGCCCTGCAAATGGGCATCCCTCATATATCTTCCAATTGTCATTGGGTGGAAATCCAGCCCATTCTTTAAGGCCGTGCGGAAAAGGAAAGTGCCCAAGGCTGAGTTCTTGCTCATCTTGAGGATAGCAGTGTTGTAATCTTCCAAACGTGACCAACGATAGGCAAAAGAGCCGGACCAACCCCATAGTTCCTCCCAATCTCGCAAAAAGATGGTGTCTGCATCGAGGTATATACCACCGAATCGATGAGTCAGAACAAATCGAGCCATGTCAGAAAGAATGACCGATAATCGGTCGTAGGACGACGAAGACTTGGATCCCAAACGGTTTAAGATGTCGTCGTCGTCGTCACTACCTGTTGAGGAAGATGCAGCGGACGTGGTGTTGACAGCAACAACAACAGATGAGGTAGAAGCGGATTTCTTTTTCTTGACGCTGATGATATACCCGCCCGAATTAAACAGACTGTCGCTCAGCTCCCTCCATTCTGCTTTTATCTCAGGAATACCATCAAGTTGCTCGGTCGTGTTCCATAGCTTGAATTGAATAACGTCCTTGAATCGTGGATGAAGAAACGGAGAGGCCCAGGGACTCGATTTCAGCTGTGCATACATGTCCCTCATAGCGTTCGGATTTGGCACAGCGGCAGCGGGTCCTGGATTGATCCATAACCAGAATTGAGGTCGGCAGACCTTGGCATCTTCTGGCCACTCTTTTAGGTGAATGCCAGTGTTTTGAGTGAAAAGGAACGATAGTAACGCCATATACGGTTTGTCTGTAAAAGGTCCAGTCCAGAACATATGGAAAATCCGGGCATTCTCGGGATCACAGGGATTGGACAAAGAACTTGTTGGGTTATATTGTCGAGGAGGCGGAAGTACCAAGGATTTCTCCCATTCAACCCCTTTTTTCTTGACAAGACCTTCACATGGGTCGTCGTCGTCTTTGCGTATCCTATTGAACGTTTTCGGGTAAAGCGGAATCTGAGATTCGTCCTCGTCCTCCTCTTCCACAGAGGCGGTGCCATTGCCTGCCTGCTCCAAGAACATATATCGATAATCCAAGAAAGCAGGATCGCGTCTAAACCGCTCTCCGTTATCCAGACCTCCACCAAGACGCAACATTTCGAGGCAGTCCCGAACGTACTGAGATTTTAACCGCCACGTCCGTCAGAATGCCGTTACTGCGACAGCATGAATCATACCTTTGCTTGACCAAAGTCACAATGCGCCATAACATGATCCATGTCCGCCACGCTGCCGGGTACAGGTCGAGGAGGGTAAGCGACGTTTGGTGGATGACTCTGTATGTCCAAATAAGTTCTCTTGGCACCCCTGCCTCGGCTTTCGGTGACCACGTCAATGGATCCAGGCTGGCGAAATCGTGAAGGTTTTCGACTGCTTCGTCGAAGAGGAATAGCAGGATTGTTTATTTTTTTCGTAAACGACAGTTTAGCTGGTACTAGAGTCGGGATGGGACTGTTAACCGCAGCGAAACAAGGCACAGGCGAAGATACATACGAGGTTGCAGGCTAGGGTAATGACCGCTCTCAATTTCCCACTTCCATATCTTCTGCAAGTCCTCTCTCTTATACACGAGTGTAGATGGATCGCCTGAGGGTGTATCCCAGTCACCTCGGCGTGTGCGACGGAGGATAGTCTTTGTTAAGAGGACAAGAGCGAAACAGGCCGCAATGCAAACCAGTGCAACAAATGCAGGACCTCGCTTCCGTCTCATGCGCGACATTCGGAGATTGTTGAATGAGCCAGCGACGGCGGTGGGTACCAGGATGCGAAGTCTTCGTGAGCGTACTCCGGGGATAGGAAGCGAAACAGGACGTGTCCAAGTTGGAAAGGAACTACTTGCTCGTTGCTGGCGTTCCAGTTTCTCCTCTACGGCGGAGGAATGCGTTGGAAGGGTCATTTAGCGCCCCTGCACAGATCGTAACTTACAGTGAAGTAGCAACAACCACTGGATAGTAAAACTCCCACACGCAAAATGCCGAAGATGACAGTCAGTATTTACTTAATAGCTCTGTAAATATCTACTGTTGTTTCTTTTGCGATCCTTTTGGCAATTCCTTCGCGAATGGCAAGAAATCCCGTCCTCCCATGTACGGCCTAAGGACTTCCGGAATAACAAGACCCTAACCGACATTCAGTAGATTAAACGGAGGAAATTTCGGCCGACATACGTCAGATGTTTGGTAATTCTCGACAAGACAGCAAAGAGTCCGTTCAGTGGCACAAAGTGTGCCATTCAACATATGAGCATAAACCTTTCTCGTCTGCTCCTTCGCCTTGAGACCACAGCGTACCTCAAGCCTTCGCGCCTCTAAACGAAGAGTAAGGAAAACATATCACCAGTCAAAATAGAATACTGACGATAATCCGTACAGTTCGAGCACGAAACAAGCTCTTTGAATCCTCTCTGGAAAGGGAACCATGCCTCTAGGTCATATTTTTGCGACGCCGCCAAATTTAAAGCTCCCGAAGCAATTGCAACGACACGATATCTCAACCCAAGCGACTGGTAGAATTCCTCGCTGACACCAACCATCGAATCGAACATCTCCCAACTCTTATCGGGCGAGGTAAGCACAAACTGCTCTACCTTCTCAAACTGGTGGACTCGGAAGATACCCCACATATCTCGTCCTGCCGATCCAGCTTCTTTGCGGAAGCAAGTCGAATATCCCGCGTATTTGATAGGCAACTGCGTCTCTGGGCTTTCGAACCACTCATCCGAGTGAAACGCCGAGATTGGCTGTTCCGAAGTGGCAATCAGATATTTCTCATCGTCCGATGCTATCACCTAACAAGAAGGGGTTGATGATGGTACCCATGGCAGTTAAAATGAAATTCGTACCTTGTATAATTCCTCATCAAACTGTTCTAGTTGGGCAGTCTTCGCCATCTGATCCTTGTTCATGAAGAATGGAGGCATGATCTTTTTGTAACCCTTTTTTCTCAAAAAGTCCAATCCGTACGAGATAAGCGCCAGGTTAAGATCGATACCATCGTTGGTGAGGTAATAACCTCGGTGCCCAGCGACTTTGGCTCCTCTTTCAAGATCCATGGCATCCAAGCGAAGGAGAACTTCATGGTGTGCGAGAATACCTTCTCTAGCAGGAGGTTCGTCAGGATTTCCGTTTGGATCCCATGTTCTCAAAGTGACATTATCATCCTATCCAGCCCAGATTTCAAAAGTTGAAACACTATCAAAAACAATTTGCTCACCTCCGTCATGCTGACTGGCACATCCTTTCCCACAATATTGCCAATCGTGCTCACTTTCTGTCTCATCAACACTTCAAAGCCCTTCGCCTCCTTTTTCTTGGTCTCGACCAGCGCATCGATCTCTTTCTTCTCTGCAACAAGATCATCTGCACTCTCTTTCGCCTATCAAATCCTAAGAAAACCTCAACTGAAGTCCGATCATGAATTCATACCTTCTTCTTAGCCGAAATTGCCTTCTGCACCTCGTTCACTTTCTTCCTCGTTACGTTTATCTCGTAGTCCACTTTCAGATGGATTAAAAAACTTGTTGCAGTTGCCATGGAAGAAATAAAAAGACATACTTTTCACCCAATCCGAGTACATCTGAATAATTTCGTCTACCAATTCCACTGGATGTCCTCTCTTCCGCTGCGATTCTCTAATTTCCTCCGCATTTCCACCCTTGTTGTCAATGAATTGCAGTACGTCTAGTGTCATTGTCCGAGGGCCCTTTTTGAAAAAAAAAAGTATTTGATAGTGAGAACGGTGGAAGTGGTGACTTGATCGGATTGGAAAGACCTGACTAGCATAGTAGCAAAGCGCCTTGTGAATCGTGATGCGACGCGCATGTGACACTTAATAGTAGTTAATAATATTTACATATTCCGATGCTCGTCTCCTGCCTTCTTCATTGGTCTTTATTACCAATAATAATATTAATAAAACACCCAGTGCAGCTTTTCTCTCTTTACTTACATCAAACACAACTTGATTGTCTGTTTTTTGTGTCTAGAGATACATAAACTAACACTAGAAAGTAGTCTACTTGCATAGAAAGGGTGATGGTTCAAGATTTCCCTCAGGAGCATGCTGCGAGCCTTCCGAGGTCTAAACCCTCCTTCCCTACATTACGTGCAAGTGGACTTACCGTTAGCTTTCATTAACAACGTGCAAGGACCACAAGCACAAGAGACAATCGCTGATAAATACTGCTAAACAGGGATGAATGAAATCGGTATTTTACCATGCAGAGGGTGATATAAATTATAGCATATTACTACATACAATACAAGTTGAGGAATAGTGGATTGCTGGACAGAAGGATACATCAGAGGGAAAATGCAGAAAAGAAGTCGAAATGCAAATGACAACAAAAGAGTATGAAAAGAGTCAGCTTCGTGGTAATTCTGAACGTACAATTGACAATAGATGTAAAGGGTGATGTGTCTTGACAATGGCTATGAATCAGGGAGTTCAAAGTAAGTGCGGAACATCGGCTCGCAGTGTAAACCGGTCTCTTTGATAGTAGTGTGGACATGTAGGAAGAGTTGGGGATATCGTTTGGTGAAATACGAAAGAAAGCCTTCAGGCATAGGCCCAAGATGACGCCTCACGTTGTCGGGAAGGTCTTGATAGTGATGTTTCTGTTCACACCAAAAACAGTCACGACGACGAACTTTATGCAAAACATGACTTACTTTGTTCCGTAGGGCCCTCAAAAGATCTTGTAAGCTTTTACCATCATACTTTCTATATTTCCCCAGATTCTCAATAAAGACCTTATCCAATCGCGTATGCCAATCAGTCCCAACAACAGAAACAACGCCGTCCTCCAATGCGAGTAGATTCGGATCCTTAGGGTCGCGACACATGATTTCGAACCGATCTGAAGCATCTTGCAGGAAGTTAAGCCTCCTACCCGCGTCCCAGAAGTAAGGATGTAGCAAGCATGTTGTCGTATCGGGCCTATTATAAAATTAAGAAAAACCCTGAACCAAAATAATAAAGACTAACCTTTGAGTAGGATTGGGCTCCAACATCCTCATAATCAAATCTTTCGCCTCTGTACCCTCCTCTCCAAACCTCTCCACTCCACTCAAG
>Ga0307507_10011415_pt1 | contig 11214 bp, 7 predicted proteins | sample 7_EM_MG_FD_207223 | JGI IMG/M metagenome (GOLD analysis project Ga0307507, IMG submission 207223) | Populus trichocarpa ectomycorrhiza microbial communities from riparian zone in the Pacific Northwest, United States - 7_EM | ecosystem: Host-associated > Plants > Roots > Unclassified | place...
TTTTTTTTTTGTGTTTTTAGTTTGAAACTTTTGGTTTTTGGTCCAAAACTTTAATCTACTCATGTTATAAGTCCTTGTATTTGAGAGAAGAGATAAATAGTCACATATGAAATGGTGGAGCAGAGATAAAGTTTTCAGTTATCCATTTTCCAACAACCAAAATATACGATATCGGTGTCATTGGGTCCTATTTGGTGAGAGAAGTTTCATTTAGGTGTCCTCGTCTTGTCAAAAAACTAGATTGGGCCTCAATAATTTTATTTTTATTCAAGTTTTTTATTTGAAAAAACAATGTTTCTGAAAAAAAATGTTTTTGTTAAAAAAATAGCTCATGTGATTTTTTATTTATTTTATTAAACTCAAGCATCAACTTTTCAATTCACAATTGAATTTTAATACGATGCAAAAAACATGTTAACAATGCTTATTTATATTTTTAAAATCAACTTTTAATCTTATCCTAGTAGCGTCTCTTTTTCCAAAAAAACTCTTTCATACGAGAAAGTTAGCTAGTAATAATTTAATCAATAAAACACTAAAGGATGTGACTAAATCATCATAGCCATATCCACAAAACACTATTTATTATAATAGTATTTTGTGTTATTTTGCTTTTTTTGTTTAATGTTTTTTTTAATTTAACCTTTCAACAATCTAATTTTTTTTTTCAAATTCATCCTTTAATGTTATATTGTTTTGGAAATTATGCTTTGTAATTTTTTTTATTGGATTATGTACTAGTCTTATGAATTTAATCTTTTTTCTCAATTTCTACCTTCAATAGTAGATCTGTTAGAAATGGGCTTCATAATTATTTTGATTTGCTTTCTGTGAATTTATCTTGATCTCATGACCTAAGTTGATTCGAGTGTTTTCTTTGGGCTACTTTATGTAATTAATTTTTTTTTATTTCACCCTTTAACATTGAGTTAGTTGGAAATTGAGTTTTATATATTTTTTATTTGTTTTCTATAAGATTATTTTAATCTCATGACCCGAGTCATGGGTTTGGCAAGTTGAACTTTATTGACTATGTTTATTTTTCTTGGGTCCTTTTTTAATTGAATATTTTTTATTGGGCTTCGTGATATCTTTTATTTGCTTTTCATGGAGTTATCTTGAGCTCATGACCCGAGTCGTGCGTTTGGCTTGTTGACTCTATTCATTTTTGGGGTTATTTTTTAATTGAATATTTTTTCCCAATTTCACCCTCTAACAAATCGATCCTTTTTTTTATTTAGGTTTTTTATGCGAATCTATTGAACATACGATCAAGCAACCCACACGCAAAAACACCAATTCCTGGAAATTCAAGTAAATCAGGTTTGATAGGAGTGTGACACAAAGATAACTCGTATTTAGGCACCAACACTATTGGAAACAAAAAGCTCCACCTAATATATATTGATTTGAGAACGAGAAGTATAAGGATGACTCACTATGTCAGTTGTTTTTTGATAAGTCGTTTTCAGTTCTTTAAAGAACCAATGAAGGGAAAATATCTCACCAACTCACACAACAAGGTGCAACAAAGAAGTTTTTATTAATCTCAATTTCATTGCCCCTCACACATTTGATTATGACTTTATTTATAGTGACTCTAGACTGAAATAAACCCTAATGGACCCCCCCTCATATGGACTTATATGAGGCCCCTTATAATTGACCTAAATAAGTAATGATAAACCAAAGATTAAGAAGAAAATAATAAAATTAATACCCTAGATATGCTAGAATCAGATTTGCTACCTTTAAGAAGTCCCAAATAGACTAAGAAATCTGATCTGAATGTGGAATTAATTCTGAAGTCTTCTTTCCTTGTTGTGCTTAGTTTTTTTATTTTGCATGGACAATTAATGAATAAAATCTTCCTACCAATTTAGTTTTCTTCCTAAACTAGGAGAATCATTAATTAATCATTCCTAGGTTAGAAAATCATATATGGCAACCCTTTGATCCATAAGACCAATACACCTGAATAAAGAAGAGGATGGAGTTGAGAAGTTGAAGTCTACATAAGAAAGATAGCGGTTCAACCAACTCCTAGCTTTAGCCATGATTCGGTCCACAAGAATTAAACAATCATAAGAAGATAACTTTATAGTAATAAGAGGAACATCAAGATACTTAACCGATAATTTTCCTTCCCTATAACCGAGAGCACTAAGAAGTTGCAGTTTAGTATTAGACTCAACACCACACAAGAACATAGTACTCTTATCAAGATTTGGGGATAAACTTGAAGCAACCCGAAATTGATCAAGGCAATTCCTAACCAATGAAATCGAGGCCACCTTCTTTTTATTTGCCTCTCCAACTTCATTGTCATATGGTCCACCATGTTCTTTAATTTCACGTAATATTGTAATTCTACAACATTCACAATGTCCCTAATTTAACCCATCAAGAAATCTAACCATAGTAGCTTCTCTATTCTCAATCACATTGGCCTCAATCATTACGATCTCCATCTTCTTGAAATACTCATTCTTAGACTTAGAACCCTGATTCAAACCATGGAATTTCATATACAAATCTCTATAATAGTTGTTAGGCACAAATCACCTCCTCGTCAACACTTTCATCTTCTCTCATGATGTTATTGGCCTTTTGTCCACTCCCCTTCCTACTAATCACATTCTGATCCCACCAAATCAGTGCGTAATCCGTGAATTATTGACTACCACTTTCACCCTCTTTGCCTCTGAATAGTTATGGCAATCAAGCATCCAATCCATCCTTTTCTCCCACTTCAAATACATCTTGGGATCATTTTTACCTTGAAAAGTAGGTGTTTTTAGTTTGATATCATCTAAATCATCATCATGTCCCCCAAAGTTACAAAAATTTCCCCTTTGGCCGAATTAGCCCTCGCTTCTATTCCTAAAATCCCTCCAATTTCTAGGCTACCAAAAACCTTCTTTATGGCCTATGATCTCATCCTCAAAACCACACCAATATCATCAACGTCCTCCTTAAAATCCTCATAATCAGCCCACCTTGGCCTTTTGGCCCTACTGTCATTGTTTAATTTTGGATCAGCCCCAACCTTCCTCATGTCTTGGGTACTTGTACCAACCTCGTTATCTCGTTATCACATTTCTCCACCCTCTGAAGGTTGTCACACACGTCCCCCATCAGAAAATTCATCATCTTCATTATCTTCGTCATAGCTTGAATTTGGAAATTAAGTTCACCATCAGGAGCGAGTGGTGTGTTGTTTTGATCTGACATGATAGTACCTACAAAAATTGGTTAGTATTATAAAACTATCCTCACGTCGCTCGTGTTTCACTCAAAATTAGGCTTTTCCCCTCGTCTCACCTTTTTTCAGCTCTTACGGAACTGAAACCAACACCAAATAGAACCAACTCAGTGGCGCAATCCAAATAGGTGTATATGACTTAAGAAGTAATAAAAACATAAAAAAACAAAACTGCGATGATAGTCTCGTGAGTAGCAAGCAAATCTATCCGAAATATGAACAAAACTGACTCAAATAAAAATATGAACGAAGTATGCAATATGATGGAACCAAACTCGAATATTTTAGATATAGTGTAAATATACTGCAAAAAACAAAAACAAAACGAGTTTCAAAAGTTGACGCAAAAACAGACCCGTTTACGACAAGTTAAGTCTGAATCTGGAACCTAAGGTAAATGATGTCCAATTGAGTTAAAAGTTTAGATATAGTGCTATTTCAACCCAAATAGATAGAATATTAAATTTGAACAATTTACAATAAGGTTTGATATGCTGACACAAAAACGTTATGAATCAGACCTGAGATTAAAAACCTAAGAAAACAACATTTAATTGATCCCAAAATTAATATTTTGTGTGATTAGGACCCTAATAATCAGAGTATTAAATTTGAGCTATTTCCAAGTTGATTGATCTAATTTCCTCTTGTTTAGTTTTCTACAGCAAAATCAAATAAGTGTCTTTTTGAACGACCTTTTCTCTTATATTTTCTCATTTTTTATGCTACTGATATATTTTGGATAGTAATAGAAATAGCCCTAATGGACTAAAATAAACCCTAATAGACCCTTTTACGTGGACTTATACGAAGCCCACTTACAATTGACTCAAATAAGTAAGAAGAAACCAAAGACTAAGAAGAAAATAATAAAATTAATAAAAATATAAAATTAATATGCTAGATATGCTAGAATTAGATTTTCCACCCTTAAGAAGTCTCAAATAGAGTAGGAAATCTGATCTGAATGTGAAATTAATTATGAAGTCTTCTTGCCTTTTTGTGATTGGTTTCCTTATTTTGGATGGACAATTAATGAAGAAAATCTCTCTTTTATACCTGCCAATTTAGTTTCCTTCTTAGACTAGTAGAATCATTAATTAATCCTTCCTAACTTAGGAAATCAGATTTGGCAACCCTTTGATCCACACGAATTGAGCTCTTCTTGGACTTGAATTAGATGAATTAGAGGTTGTCCTTCATGCTCCCTAGGCATCCCAAGCTCCTCTAGGTCCATCTTGTTCCATATATTCTGAACAAACCCATTCAATACCTTTTTAAGCTTCTTAGCTTCTTTACCCTAGCTCTTGTAATTGACACACTTGACACCTCTAATGAATCTTTGACATGATTAAGTTTGGTGTTGAGCTGATCCTCATCAGTTTTTTTTTTCAATTTTATCTTTTAATATTAGGTTGTTTGGAAATTGAGCTTCATAATTTTTTTTATTTAAGTAGAGTTATCCGGGTCTCATAGATTTAATTATTTTTCTCTTGATTTTGACCTTCAACATTGGATCTGTTGGAAATAGAGCTTCATTATTGTTTTTTCTTTTTATGAAGTCATCTCAGTCTCATGACTTAAGTCATATGTTTTATAGGTTAGCTTGAGTTGTTTTTTTTTCTTTTTGTTAATTTTTTTTTGATTTCATCATTCAACCTTGAGTTGGTTGGAAATTGGGCTTTATATTTTTTTTTCTATGAGGTTATCCCGATCTCATGACCCGAGTTACAAGGTTGGTAGGTAAACTCGGATAGTTTTTTTTTTTAATTGAATATATTTTTCTTATTTTTTTCTTTTAACATTGGGTTGATTAGGAATTGACCTTCATATTTTATTTTGATTTGCTTTTTATAGGATTATCATGTTCTCATGACTCGGTTCGTAGATTTGATAGGTTAACCCATATCGATCTAACATATCACAATCTCGATATTTAAAAACAAAATAACATCAAATATGTCTCGCCATATTAATATTTAAAAAATATATCATTCAATATGTATTATATTTTGAGTTTATAATTAATTTTTTTTTATTATAAAGCACATCAACAATTTTTTTACATTAAAAATAAAAAAATTTGACCCACGTGCCAACAGAGGCCAATAATGGAGTACAAATTCTAAATTGTATAACCTTTTGTCCTGCTGTTGCTGTAATGCACGTCGGCCTCGGACCTAGGCCGTAGGCCCCAACAGATAGAAAGCCCAAATCACTCAATAAGGAAAGCCCACTGAAGTGTAAACTAGCCTAACAGCAGTCTCGTCTAAAAAATCTTCAAGAACGAAGCAGCGTGTTTTAGAATTGGGAGATTTCGAAGCGCTATGTGTTTCTGCATAATTCCCAACTAATTTGCTGAAAGATAGATCATTCTTTTAAGGTAAATTGCATCTCTCAATTCTTTTAATTTGGTGGGTGTTTTTTATTCCTGTGTTTTTAACAAAGGTTCATAAAAATGAGCTCAATTTTACCTGGTTTTGATATGTTGAGTGGTGAATTTTTTAAATTCATGTTTATGAGATCGATGCATGTCCTAGTGTTCTTGATTTGGATAATTTCACTTCTCTACTTTCTGATGGATACTGTTATCAGTTGGCAGACTTGATTTTGGTTATTTCTTGGGACTTAAGAATAAATTTGAGCTTAGTGATCCTTTTTCAAGTATATTCACTAAAATATTGTCATTCTTCGATCAATTCCTCGCTGTTGATGACATGGGGAGACCACTTTATGCATAGGAATTGTTTCTTGATAATGGAGATTATGTAGTCCATTTATATTTTCGAAGTAAAATACTGAACATCGGTAATTTGTTTTGTTGATAACTTGTTAACATGATCTAGTAAAAACAAGGCAGTACTTGCTTTGCTGAAAAGTTAATCATGTGTTTAGAGTGGAAAAGTAGTTAGTAGTATTCAACTTTTTTACCTCTTACGTTCATGTTTAAGCTGATGGGCATTTGATATCATATCTCTTCCAATGGCCATTTAAAGGATGTGTTTTGAAAAATCTTGAATATTGCTCCATGTATGATCTGGGTTTTCTGTATAGCCTTGCAAAGTGTTGCCTTTCATGATCAGAGGTGTTTTTTTTTTTTTTAAGTTAAATTTTTTTAATGGAATTGGAGATGGTGAGTCGAATTATGAGGTCAAGGAGACAAGTACCTCAGCAGCCAGAACAACAACCACGGGCTAGATGGACAAATGGTGTCACGAAGGTATTTTTGGACATGATGGTTGATCAGGTTCAAAGAGGGAACAGAATTAGCAATTCTTTTAGCAAAAAAGCATGGAAGCATATGAGTGCTGAATTCTACCGGAAAACAAGTTTGAGATGGGACTTGGAGCAGTTGAAGAGCAAATATGCAGTCTTGAGGAGGCAATATGCTATTGCAAGCTCACTTCTTGAACGAAGTGAATTCAGTTTGGATGAATCTACAGGGATGATTAGTGCCAATGATGAAGCATGGGCTGCATACATAAAGGTATGTTCTTTCTGTTGTTGCTTTTTGCAATTGAAAACCTCTCCTGCCTTAGATTGAGGAAGCCTACTTGAATCCGTACTTTGCGGCTACAATAGATATATATTTATTGGATTTATGTCTTTTTTATTTAATTATGCTAAAACTGGTACCAATGACTACTTCCTTGATAATGCCATTAAATGATGTATAATGCAACTTCTAGTTCCAGTACTAGCCTGTGATGCATATTATTGGGGTTGGAGTTCCTCCAAACCTGGGGCAGGAGGCTGATTTATGTTCTTTGAATGTCAGCCTTAAACACTCTGTGAAATGTACACATTAGGAACGCCCTGATGCTGAGACTATAAGAAGCAGTGGCTGCCCTATGTACGAACAACTTTGCATGATATTCTCTGAACCAATGACCAATGGGAAGCATAGACAAGAGGGAGGGATTCCTTCAGCTTGCAGTAAGGTTCCTTTGAACACTATGGAAGAGGAATCATCCTCTTCAGAATCTGGTGAAGCAGATGATGTAGCAGATGATCAAGACACATATCAACCGCTTACATATGGTGCTTCTGCTACAACTTCTAATCGTAAAAGAGGTCGCAAGGGCATTGAAGATGCTATTGCTGCGGGTATATTTCAGATGGCAGCTGCATCAAAGCTGAGGACAGCTGCTATAAGGCAAATCAATGCGAGATACAGTATAGCTGACTGTATTAAGCAACTAGATGAGATTCAACGAGTTGAGGAAGAAGTCTACTTTGCTGCTCTGGATCTATTCAAGAAACCTAGTGCAAGGGAGATCTTCTTGTCTCTCAAAGTTGAGAAGCGCTTAATTTGGTTGCGTAGCAAGTGCACTGGTAATCCAGTATTGTAGGTAGAAAACAAGAGCTATTTATTTTGTCAGTTGTATACATTTGAAGTCTTGTATATATCTAGCTAGTTCTCGTTTATGTCATCTTTGCCAACTCAAACTGTGGGCATTTTGAAACTGGTTTCAAGTTGTCCCCTAGGCATTAGCTCAAGTTTAGGGATGTGCAGCAAATTGTGTTTCTAGCTGCAAATTGCAAATCGGCTCCTTTTCTTTTTGGTTATGTTTTGGCAGTCATTATGATTTAAAGGGTCAATTTCATTATCTACTCTCTCATTATCTACTATTTGAGACTTCTTTTGGTTCTCTATTTTGACATGTTTGACCATGCATGATATTTTTCGGGCTGCTGGGATCCTGCATGGAAAACATATTACATAATCTCGGGTCATCATCGAGAAATATTGCACATGTCATGTTGAAGGCCTAGTTCACCAAATAGACGGACTCATGGTAAGCTGGATTCATCTGATAGTTTTCAGTCATCTTTCATTGTTTTCGATCACCAATATCACCGCATTGCACTGTGATCGAATAATTTTTTTTTAATGTAAAAAAAGGTTCAAGCCTTGTTTTCATTGTTTTAAATATTAATAACTAGACAATGAATGATAATTTTTTTTCAAATATAGAGAAGATATTGAATCGACATTGATTAATTTGTTAAATTTACAACCAAGTCATGAAACTCTGATAACCTTATAAAAAAACAAATTAAAATAAATTATAAAAGTAAATTTTTAACTAATTCAATGTTGAATGATGAAATTAAAAAAAATATTAAATTTAAAAAGGAAAAGAAACTACTTGAGTTTACCTATTAAACTCATGATTTAAGAAAAATATTAAATTTAGGTTAACCTATTAAACTCATGATCTAAGTTATTAGATCGAGATAACTCTATAGAAAGCAAATAAATAAAAAATTACAAAGCTCAAACCTCATCAATTCGGTGTTGAATGATGAAATAAAAAAAATAATCTAGAAACCCCAAGTTAACTCGAACTAACATATTAAATCACAAAAGGCAAATAAGAAAAATTTTGAAGCTCCATTTTTAACAGATTCAATGTTGAAGGTTGAAATCGAGGAAAAAGAAACTAAATCCGTTAAACTAGAATAACTCCAAATAAAGCAAATTAAAAAATAAATTACGAAAAAATATTCCTTAACCTAACATTGAAGGATGAAATTAAAAAAAAAACTAAATAAAAAAAATAAGATTGAGTTGTTAGAGGGTGAAATTGAAAAAAGAATATTCAATTAAAAAAGGATTTAAAAATAAATCGAGTCAACCCGGGTCAACCAACTAAACTCGCAACCTAGGTCATGAAATTAGAATAATCCCATATAAAAAAAAATATGAAACCCAATTAAAAAAATATTTAATGAAAAAAGAACAAAAAAAAAATGAATTAAGACAACCTGGATCAACCTACCAAACCCGCTACCTTGGTTATAAGATCATGATAATCTCATAGAAAAAACAATTAACAATTATGAAGCCTAATTTCCAACTGACTGAATGTGAAAAAAAAAATTAATTGGATAAGGTGGCAAAACAAAATGACCCGAGTCAACTGAGGTTAACTTAAACATGTGACATGGTTCTTTAGATTGGGACAAATTCATAGAAAGAAAATAAAAACATACAAAGCTCTATTTCCAACAAATCTAAGGTTAAAGTCGAAATAAAAAAAAACTAAATCCATGAGACCCGTAAACACTTGGTCACGTAACCCACATGTAAACGATACAACTCCTAAAAAGTCAAGAAATCAAGTTTGAAAGTGTCAACAAAGATTACTTTGAACCTAATCACCAAAACTATTGAAATATGAAACCCCCACCCAACGAATAGCAATTCATAACCGAGAAGTAAAGGATGACGAGACGAAGACAATTATTCTTCGATAAGTCGATTTAGTTTGTTAGAGAACCAAAGTAGAAAAGAAAACTCACATTCACACACTCACAAAGAGAGATGCAGCAATCTAAAATTATTGTTAAGAAAAAAACATGAAACTGAAATGCAGGTCACAAAGATGTTTTTATGTGTAATAACCTAAGCTAAATCCTATAATACAAAAGATGTGGACTTGTATAAGGACTTGTTACAATTACACCCAAACCCTTAATTATGCAAGCCCAAAACACGAAAACAAAAATTAAAATAAAGGTATAAAGCATGATGCTGCAAATAACAAAGAAAATAACATAAAAGAGTCTTATTTCCTAACCTAAATAGTCTTATTAGCCAAGTAATCATTCCTTGTAGCTCTAGGATCAGTTGTCGACTTTAGAAATTCTAAATAGACTAGGAGAATCAATTCTTACTTGGAAATATTTGTTGTCGCCTCTAGCTTTTCCTTGTAGAGCTTGGTTTCCTTACTTTACTTCGACAAAAATAATGATTCATTTCTCTTTAGTTGCTGACTTTATTAGTTTCCTTCCTAGATAAGAAGAATCATTAAATAATCCTCCCCAGCTTAGAAAACAAATATGTTGCCCCTTAGTTTCCTTAGTACACTAGGAAACTTCTTTTGAATGCTAAGAATCCTCTCCCATTAAGGATATAATCTGGTTGAATTTACCTTGCACAAAAAGAAGAATAATTGTTGACTTTTAATCCTTGTTATATTAGAAAATCTTGCATAAACAAGGTTGTCATAGGGTCGAACACATCGGGCCCATGTTGCACATGGATCGGGCCTTTCTTGCACTTGGATTAGATGAATCAAATGTTGCTCTTTAAGCTCCATTGGCGCCACTTGATCCATTAGGTTAAGCTCCATTAGGTTCATCTTGACCCAAACATGATAAACAAGCTCATTCAATGCTTCCTTAAGCTTCTTTTCCCTAACCCTTTTAATTGGCCCACTTGACACCTCTAAATGGTCAATGGTGTGTTTAGTCATGGTGTGTTTAGTCATTTTAGATCCTCATCATCCCCTCTCTCTTCAAAATGATTCGATTTTGAATCATCACCTACATCAAACAAAGTAAGATTAGAAACATTAAATATAGCACCAACACCATATTCGCCTAACAAATCAATTATATAAACATTATCATTGATCCTCTCCAGGATCTAAAATGGCCTATCTCATATTGGTTGCAACTTGGATTTCCTATAAGCTAAAAACTTCTCTTTGCACATATGCACCCAAACCCAATCTCCAAGGTGAAAGACAACTTATTTGCGCCCTTTATTTGCTTTGGTTGTATACACATGGTTTCTTTTTTCTATTTCTTGTCGTACACACTCATAGAGTGCTTTCACCATCCATGCTTTACGATTACCATCCAAACTAACACTTTCATTAAGAGGCAAAGGAATCACAACTATGGGTACAAGGTTTATCTTATGTTCTATTCCCCTTAATGATTGTAATCCGCTAGGAATGTTTTCAGGAAATACATCATCAAACTTCTACAATAAAAATAATATGATCAAGATCATTAGCATTAAAATAAGCCTCCTTATACATAAGTAAAATCATCAGCTTGTTAGTATAAAACGTAGATTTGATCTCACCCTCTCTTGCATGGAATTTTAGTTGTTTCCTTAATTTTTCCACACAATGATCATTATTCACACT
>Ga0307507_10011417_pt1 | contig 11213 bp, 7 predicted proteins | sample 7_EM_MG_FD_207223 | JGI IMG/M metagenome (GOLD analysis project Ga0307507, IMG submission 207223) | Populus trichocarpa ectomycorrhiza microbial communities from riparian zone in the Pacific Northwest, United States - 7_EM | ecosystem: Host-associated > Plants > Roots > Unclassified | place...
TGTCCTCTAATACAACAGCCCCCCCCCCCCCCCCGCGTCTCACCCACATGCGCGCGCGTGCATGTGCTACTTTGCTAGGATTCTTTGTTATCATGAATATATATTTAATTTAGAAAACATACCTCTAATTTCATAGTAAATTAAAGATTTTTCATCACAAAACCTGAATTTCATTTTCAGTTGTATGAAAAGAAATAGAAACCATTGTTTCATAGAAATTTGATACATTGGCTGGAGTTATAAGGTCAATTATCAAGGAAGAGCCAACAATTTTTTTTTTCCTTTTGTCTGGATAAATTCAACATATAACACTGGAATGATCGTGCTGTAACTTCACTTCATATGTCATTTAAGCATCTTTGAATTGCAGAACACTCCATCTAGTCGTCGAGCTTCAACAACCATTTCAGTAACTATGAACCTTGCCTACCTGTTATTTTCTTTTCCTTTTTTAGAGCACAGGATATTAAAATGAAATGTTTACTCAATAGATCTGAAACATGAGTGTTCATTGGAGAAATTTGTTATTTTGGTTGGTGATATTGAATTGGTAAGGTACTCCCATGCATAATAACAGTTCAAAGTGTGTATGCCACCTGTTTTGTATAAAGTGTGAAGCAAGGAGAAAGAGTGAATAGACGAATCAAATTCCTATACATTCAAAAACCTTGATTTTTCCAGAAGTATATTAGCATAGAGTGGTATTGGACTTCAATTTTTGTAATTTGATCAGGAAGGAAATATAAAATCAAGTAGTACTTGTAAATGCTGTGGATAAAAGTCACAAACTGCTAACGGTGGAATTATGGGACTATTTGCTCAGGTTGTTGTTTGTCACGCTGAATGCAGATTTTGTGGTTGCGGAAGGGCATATCCCATGTAACATGTGTTTGTATGAGGGCATTTGACACATTTATTCCAGCATATGCTTAATGGTTTTTTTCATTTTGTTTTTTACAGGATTTATATATAAGATTTACATGTGGTTTCTGGCAATTTTCTGCACAAATTGCATTAACATTCATGCTGGTATAAATGGCCTTGAAGTTGGTCAAACCGTTGTGATTGCATCTGCGGTAAGCATAAAGATTTGTAAAACAACTGGATTCTGACTCTCTTAGGGATCTGACATGGCTTAGCAATTTTATAGATTTTGATACATAATGTCATGCAAATTGGAGCATCTGCGGATCCTGAGTATCAACAGGCCCATGCATTCTCTGTGTATCTTGTCCAACCCTTACTGGCAACCTCCATGGCCTTGCTTTCTTACAATTGGTATTGACACTTGATTCTATTTATCAAGTTATTCTTGTACTGTTCTTTCTGTGTATTGAAGTAACGTTTATGTTTTTTTTAATGTTTGTTAGGTATCCTTCTTCTGTATTTGTTGGAGATACATATACATACTTTGCAGGGATGACAATGGCTGTTGTTGGAATTTTAGGCCATTTTAGGTGCGTCCTGCACCTTTTCATCTTTTTGTTGTTTTATTTCACAATATATTAGGGGAATAATTCATTTGACTCATCTCCATGCATGGGTAAAACTCAAGAACATAGCATTAAGAGTTTTGACTAGTGAATGTGATTGACTACCTGTCCAAACTCTTGATGTTGTGGAATCAACGTATTCTTCTACTAAACGTTTTTCAAATAAATATAACTATCTTGTTAGAACTAGGTATACCTGTCAGTTTGCACATTAGAAAATACTTATTGCTTTTCTGTACCTATTTTAACCATGCACTAGTTTTCCTTTTCTCATTATGCAATCTCATATCATATTATAGCTGATCAATTGTGCTATCAGGACAAAAATTGTCACATTCATCAAATATCCTGGGTTTTTCTACTTTGCATTCATCGATATGCCTATTCATAACCCCATGATTGATATTTCCCCCCCATTCTTTGAACAGTGAAACACTTCTGATTTTCTTTTTGGCACAAGTATTAAACTTCCTCTTGTCAGTCCCTCAGGTTTGATCTCATAACTCGTCTTCTCTCTAGCTTTTAAACTCTAATTACCCACTAAGGCATCTAATTTGTGGTTCTGCTTCAGCTTTTTGGCTTCAGGCATTGTCCACGACATCGTCTGCCTAGGTAAATTCTCTAATCTCTTGCTGCAAGCTTGCGCTTTAGGGAATTTCATGGGCCTTTGTCAATCTTCCATGGATGTCTTACTTGCATTAACTTTTTTTAATCTTTCAGGTTTGATCCTCAGACAGGACTTCTTACAGGAACAGATGACGGTACACTTGTTAATTTTTACTTGAGAATGTTCGGCAGGAAGTCAGAAAATTCACTTTGCGTGCATCTTCTTCTTGTTCAGGTGATTTATTTCTGTGTTAAATTTTCTCTCCTTTTACTCATGCACTGCGGGGAAGGGGCTTTTTCCCTCGTTGATGCTGGGTTTGGACTTCACTGTCCCATGCTTCTCACAATTTTGGGACCAGTGAGCACCACTGGCCGTAAGCAGGAGTTCCAAGCCACTTGATAATGGCTGCTGACTGAAAACCCACATAAACCAATATGTTTGTATGATACAGATAACCATCTCATTCAGCTATAACTAGGAAGATCTGGCTGAAATTGCTAAGCTTTACCATTGATACCTGAGTTTGCGTCCTTCCATTTTAAATTAAGTTTGCCTCACTTGATTGTAAACATGCAGGTTCCAAAGCAAACCATATAGAAATGCAGTTGCATTAATATTTTGAGACTAAATTATAGTTTAACCCCCTTAAGTTTTTCCCTATCTGAGATCACCCTCTGAACTAAAAATCCCTGATTTCATGTCTAAGCATTGCATTTTTTTAATGTGGCTCATCCATTAGGTTTTTATTTTATATTAACTTTTTATGTATATTTATGCATTAAGTTTTTCATATAATTACTACGGATATTCATTAAAAGAATTAGGAGAAGCCTTCTACTCTATGTCTCTCTTATATACAAATAAGTTCTGCTCATAATTCTCCACACCAAACATGTTCACCACCTTGTATATTTTTCATTATTACAAAACCATCATCATTTTTCATTACCACAAATGCCAATCTCAGAACCAAGCATCCTTACCCCAAATACCTTATTGCTACTGCAAATTGCAACATGATTAGGCTTGTTTTGTTACTGAAGATTAAGAGGGTGATTGATGAATGATATATCAATTAGACATCATTTATTTGATAGGATAAAGAAATAGTTGCCGCTTGTTGATATTTTTTTTTGCTTGTTCGAGCTGATTTTATAATTACTACAACATGGGATTTTTTTTCTGCCGTGATCAATGTTGGGTTTTTGTAGAAATAATAGATTTATGAAAGAAACAAATGAGGTCTGGATGTCTTCACACCAGATAGATTTTCTTTTATCTGTTGGTTGCTGAAAATGCTGGAGAGAAATTAGGATCTCCTTATGGATTTTTCAGTCTTGTTTTCATACAAATATGTTTCATTGAATTAATATTGCCAGTATTTAAAAAAAAAACAGTATTTTGTCGTTATCTTGTTAGCAAAAACCTAACCTCACTAACATCAAGGATGGCATTTCAATATTTAATTAGTTTGCAAAAAAAATCAGGGAATTCTTGGTCCAGGGGGTTGAATTAATTACATTTTAGCCATACTTTCAATTGTAATGATTTAGGAACTGCATTGACTTCCTATCTTGGTCCGAACAAAATTTCGGCATGGGTGTGTCATGCAAGATGGTTAGTCAGCACATGCGTTGTGATGACGTTGGCATGTGTACTTATTTGCTAGCTGTGTTTACAGGCACTCGGATGCTGCATATGTTTTGGGCTGAGGTATTTACTTACCGGTTGGTATAAATGATGCAACATGGTCAAAGAAGCGATCTTCAAGCTGTATTCATTAACATTCTTAAGGTTTTGCTTACGGCATGGTTTGTTGTATGACTTGGCATCATGCTGTAAAGAGCAATACTGGTTACACGGAGGGCATGATTCAATGGAGGACATTTGCACTTCAAGCCGATGCCAGCATTTGTATGAAAGATGCATGGTGTTTTCCTGAGATTTGACTTTTAACACAATTTTGTAATTTGAATCTTTACGGGGAAGAGACCTGATAAAGATAGAGAAAGTGTTGAAGCTTGGTCTCGAAGTTACCATTGAATTGTTTCGGATGGTACACCTCTAGCTTCACCAACCCCATGTATTTTTTTTCTTTAATCCTTCTTTATTCAGAATCCAATTAGAAATACTATTGGCTTTGAGAAAGACTTGCTTAGATGTGTGAAAACAGCTGCTGTGTTCCGTTGCTATCTTTCTTCTTTTCTTAAAAACGATTTCCTCCGTCACTCAAAGACCAACTTATCAGTATCCTTCTTGCCCTGAGATCTCGTTTCTCTTTCTGATTTTTCCTGGAGTGAAATCATGAACATAAATGAGCAACAAGAATGAGAAGAGAGAGTCTAGACGTATCGATGACATTTCAGTTTTATGTACTAATAAAAGTTTACTGCATGATTTTTACTCGATAAGAAAAGGCCTATAAAAGAAGTATGGGTGCTGACACAAGGAATAAATCCACCAACATCCCATCACATATTGATTGACTACGAAGTCAAGGAAAAAAGGGAAGCAGAAACCCTATTTTGGTCACCAAGGATGATTTTAAACTATACTATGAAAAAAAAATTCAATGGTTACAGTGAAGCAAGATATACAGAACAGCTGCAAAATAACATTGAATTCCTCACAAATTCATGAGCATATTGCGGATAACATGCTACTATAATCGTAGAGGGAGACTTCAGGAGGACTGCACAATAAAGCCATCTGGTAGAAGTGAGATTTCACCTACAATAAGCAATGATCTCTTAGAGAGAAGAATGAAAAAAAAATGATTTCCTGAGGTTGGGTATTCCACTCAAAGCAGAGTTGGAAGTGCTATATTGACAATATTAGAATCCGCCAACAATTAACTTGTTTGCCACAGAGAGTCCAAAGCCAACTCATTCAACCTCCATAGCATGCTTGTCATTGCTTCTGCTGGTATACAGCTTGATGGTTCGATCATGTGAGACAGTTGCAATATGATGTCCATCTGCCACCAAGCAGCAATACTCATCCAACCAAAAATGAAGCGACGGGTAATTCATAAATTAGCAGCACAAAATGAGCTTTCCAGAGTCCAGAAGAGCAATAAGATTAATCATTTCAAAGACAATTCAAATGATCACCAGACAAGGCAAGCCAACCTTTCGCACACAGACACAAATGACACCTTATTATAATTGAGTAAATTGCAGAACAAGAATGACAAGGGAACATAGTTAATCCATATGCCCTTAACATAATAATTCATATAAGCAAAATTTTAATGAGGGCTACACTGAATCAGAAAGTACTTGGTATTTGAACTGTGGAAAGGAAAAGGAGTTTCACGTTCTTCTTCCTTTCAGGGAGGGTTAGGAAAATCCTATTGATTGCACCTCTCTCCAGACCTCTGAGTATCTCAGCATCAACTCCCACAACTGGATAAATAAAACATGACCATTAGCAACTTTCAAGGTGTTTCAGACGAAAATCCATAAGCATTCTCGCTCAGCAAGTATGATACCAACAGATAGCTACTGCCTCATTTCATATCTTTGTAATCAAATAAAACCAACTAAAAGGCCAATTTTTGTTGCACAGAAATTGTAAATGCAATTTGCAGAAGCCGAAGATTATTTAGCAAAAAAGAAACAGTCAATATAAGGGGAAAAAAAACTTGGCAGACAGTAAACAGGGACAGATGATTTGAGCATGGACCACAGGTAATGGTGCAATGGCGCTAATGCATTGATATTAGCACATCAATTATGGTTTAAATAAGGTGAAACATACAAAAGATAAGTAGTTCATGCGAAGAGGTAAAATAATCAAAACTTTGGGAATATATCACTTATCTAAGTTCGGAAAGTTGCCTGCATTAATATTCAGAGATGCAACTTTGGCTTCATGAGCTGATAATGTCTTGACAGGTTTAAAATATCTGCCGGACCAAACCTGTTGAATACATGTATATTACAGAATAGAATAAATATAAGTTCGACGCATTCAGTTGTATGAAACAATCCACATGATTAGAAATAAACCAAACCTTAGCAGTCATGTCATACGATGATGTGACCAGATAACAGCCTTCTTGGGGCTCAAACTTGGGATACAGGATTTGAGTGGGCTGGTATGATATCCAGTAAATATTATCTTCACTGCCAGTTGCTGCATGATAGCCAAAGGGTGAAAAGCTGATTCCAAGAACCTGAAAATGATATGAATGATAAATACAGTCCACTTAACAACTATACTTTCCTAACAAACAAAAACAAGATTCCCATGAGAAAAAAGAGGATTCGGAAAGAGTCTCTAACCGGCTTGACATGGCCTTCCAATGCCATTGTACTTCTCCCAGTACGTAGGTTCCAAACACATGCAATCCAATCCACAAGATACTGCTAATGATCCATCATGGTCGAAAGCTATTCCATAAAGACTCGGACTGTGATCTTCTTGAAGAAGCAGCTCCGCACCAGAATCTATATCTCAGTCTCCATGTCTTATCAAAGCTTGCGGTGCCCAGGTACTTCCCTGATGGATGGAAACCAATTTGAGCAAGACGATCTAGATGACCTTCAAACTTCTTCAGGAGAGAACCATCGGTGTTCCACAACCTTGCAGTGTGATCAGCAGATGCAGTTGCCAAGTGATTGTGCACAAGAGAGAAGGCGACATCAGTTGCACATTCTGTGTCCCCCTTTAAGGTAGAAAACTTTGTTACTTGAGGCACCCTCCATAGAGGCACCCTCCATATTTTAGCAACTCCACTTAAAGAACTGCATAAGCTGAATAAAGCATGGAATCAGATCATGGAACAATCATGGTAACTGAGAGCAGGAAAGGGATAGTTTGCTAAACAAAATACTCGTACTTCACTTTATTAAGTTATTGGGTATTGTCCAAGTAAGAAAGAATGACCATGCTGCCAGATGTGATATGTCATGTGGTGGAAGAAGAAAAAACCAACTGTTTACAAAACAAGCAGAAAAGGATGACAACAAACAGAAATGGATTGGGTCGTGGATAGATAGAGAGAGGTAACAGGTAGCAAGCATTTCTCCATCACGAGAAAAGGTACAACCAGAGAGTGGCTGGTCATCTCCAAGTTCGCTGCTATTAAGACTCAAACTCTCTGCCTGCTTCAGAGCCAAATCAATGTCTGCATCTTCATCTCCACCCTCATCTGGGTCATCTCGTTTCTCCTTGCACGTTGGTTGAAGACACATAGCAGCCTTGGAAATAAATTATTTTGCAATACCAACTCTAGCATCCAATAGCTCTTTTGACCCTTCAGTATAGAATGGATACTGAACCATTCCTTCCTCGGCATCTTTTGCTAATGCGGTAGATGCAGCCTCCTCTTCAACATGAGCTTTCATCAACTTCTCCAACTGCCCTTTAGAATCCAACCTTGCCATAAGCATCCTCAATCTGTCCCGTCTCTCCATCTCCCTTTCTCCAAAACGAGTTACAGGCTCACCAAGCCGGCGACGATGAGTCCTAACCGCCATATCATTAGTAGGCACTGCCAGAGCAGCAGCACTCCACTTCATCATAAGCTCCTGCATTGCTTTTTCCTGCCTTTCTCTAACTAGTTTTATATATATATATTATGGACACACTCCTAGACACAGATGGGTGGTTACTCTCAAAAAGCCAAACTACTAGAAAAGCCCGTCAACTCGAGGTTTTCGGTCAATTGTATATTATATCTAGATTGAGAAATACAAGTAGTAGAATTCGAATGAGAAATGTCATTTCCTCTTAATTAACTCTTTACTACTTGATTATTATCAGTTAAGCTACTAGCTTACTTGTGTTCTCTGAATAGCTTCTGAAACTTCATAACCTCCAGTTGACACCAGGATAGTTCTAGTGGGACGTAATTGATTTTGGTCAGAATCCGAGTCACTAGTCCTCATCTCACCACTTTGCACCCCAGGTGGTCGGATGGGGAAAGGCACTGACGGGCGAGAAGGAACTGTGAGTATCAGAGCATTAGGAGGCACAGCCAGTATTGATGGTGGGATTGCTAGTGGAATAGGACTAGTATTATCAATCATCAGTTCATCATCAGTGACAAAAGAAGAAGATTCTGCTGGTAAATTCGATGACTTGGGGTTTTCATGTTCAGCTGCCATGACAATCTAGCCAAGCAAAAAACTTAACAGTTAATAAAGCTTAAAACGCATTAAGCTATTAATAACTGGGATCAGGATTCAAGTAAACAAAACCAAAAACACAAACCAGCTAAATAATTTCTCATAACTTAAAAGATGAAAGAACTAAAATGAAGCTATTAATACGAAGGCCAATGGTCTATCCTTGTTATTCAATAAGAAACAGCTAGTTAATAAACATAATTATCAAAGCTATTTGTCGTATTGGGCTGGAGACAATTTTCTAGACACTTTTAATGAATAATATTAATCTTTTGAGAAAAGTCTGTCATGAATTCACGTGATTTAATTGCCTGTAATTTTGAATAGTTATATAATGTGCACCGGTGTGAATTGATGAGACTTATAGACTAATCTAAAATGTTTTTAATGCCTGGCAAAATTTTATCCATGTCTGATAATTATTACGATTTGTCAGTACTTAACCTTGATCTTAAGTAAGAATATAGCTTCCACTCTAAACTTCAGGGCAACTACAATTGACGACTATAAAGCTTCAGAATGCCATGGAAAGCTATGTTAGGAGCAGCAGCTAAGAAGAAAACAGCCTTTAAATACAAGAATCATCATCAGGATAACAAAAATAACAACCTCTCAATAGCATCCATGCAGAGACGGCAGGGGACATGATTCTGCCTCTAAAATTGGGATTAGAATCCTCATTACATGCATAAATATACCTATACTTGATAACATATCAAGAAACACTCTCATACTTCTTGAAGCAAACTACAAAACCGCAGCATAAAATCCAACATGACATTGAATTTGTCAAGTTGTTATCATCCTATTATATTTACTACCAGTATATGCTTCGATACACAACAAATAAAACAATAGGGAGACAAACCACCTAAGTTGTTGTATTATATACTTCACACTTGCAAAACTTTATGCCCCGATTCAACCAAAGTACGCAGGCAATCCACGAGGATTCTTGGAGTTCCACTGCCTTGAACAGTCTCTCCCAGAAGTAGCTGTCAATAAACAAAATTTACCCTCCTCCTCCCTCTTCCATGCCTCCACAATCCACGGTCTACTGGATATTCATCACCGTGAAACCTGGAGGTTTTATACCTTGACATGTGACGAACAGCACCTTCCCTCTTTTGGCCTTGCCCATCCCATGTTCCCCAGTCACCACCAGTGCCATCACTAACATTCTTCCGGTCATTATTAGCACCCCACTCACTGTTGCCCCAACCGCATGAATCATTCCAACAATTTCCCCATCCATCTTCGGTCATGGCTTCATTAGGAAGAGTAACACTCTTTTCCCAGGGAAAATCATCTTTGGTGACTTTATGGTTGAAATCCCCAAGTCCAGGATCCAATGCCAAATCAGGAACCTTTTGAAATTCCTCCTCAAGTTCCCCCCATCCAGCACATGAAAATGGCTGATTCAAGAGTAGAGGATTGCCAATAATCACAACCTCCTCCCCTTTGCTAGTCTCATCACCATCTTTCAGTTCCCGCTCCAAGTCTAAAAGCAATTCAGGATCAACATTGGAGTTCCAATCAATTTGATCAATATAAATATCAGGATCAGGCAGTGATATGTTGCAAGGTAGGCCATTAATCTCTGCCCAAAATCGGTTTTTAGCATTGTGAAATGCCTCTTCACCAGCAGAGTCATTCCACTGAACTACATTCTCATAGAGATACATAAATCTTTTGGTTTCCAGGAGCTTCCTCCATGGAATTGAACCAACTGAATAGCAGAATCTCTTTTCCCATGATGGAACAGTTGGCTGCCAACTACCTGAAAAAAATAGAGCAAGAATATAAGGTAAACTACTCATAGACAAATAGAAAAAAAGCATCATTATTTCAAAGACAGGTAAGAAGAAAAACAACTTCATAAAGAGAGAGAACTGCAGAATTATTGCTGAAACCAGGTAGTGCCAAATATAGTGACAGAAGAAAGCCATAGAAAGGACAACAGAAATCTCTAAGAAGCAAAAAGAAACTACAAATATGACACAAACCTTGTATAAACCTAGCTAGGAACACCTAGACATTCATTCTTTCCCCGTCATGTTTTCTAGTTTCGGGGGCTTTTTTAATGGAATTTGCATACATGTCTAAGAAAAATCCCAGATACATTTTAACATTTTCAAATTGTTCAGTTTCTTGTCAGTGTAGTAAAATTCAGAACTTGAACGAATTCCCAAAACTGTGTATCTAAATCAACATTCACTGCTAAAATAGACCAGACCACCAGAAATTTCACAAAAAACGCATATTTAATAAAGTAAAACACATCAACATAATTAGACTCTAAACAGAAACTGCACAATTCACCAAGCACCATACCCTAACGACAAGCACAGAAATCTAGAAAGCTACATCAGATTCTAACATTATCAAGAACCCCAAAAAACAACCACCGATTCTAAACAAATTAAGGTGTACAAAATAATGATGCAATGACACAAATTAGAGAAAAAAATCCAACATGTTACAAGGCATCCTATTTTATCAAAGCCCCCAGCTGAAAGATACTATTTTTTTTCGAAAATATATGTATAAAAAAAAAACATAACACGAAGAGCAATAACACTAAACAGAGGCTGCTACAACAAAATCTGAAAGAAAAAACATAATCTTTAACGAAAATCACAAAGCAACTCCTCATGCAAGGCCTGGAAAAAAGAAAATAAGGAAAAGAGCTCCGCATACCATGATGAGGAGGAGGTTTTCTACAACGTGATCTTGTTGTCCCTTGAATTTCTTGATGTTGATAAATTTCACCTCTCTGTCTCCTCCTGTTATTCATCCTCAAAAAATCCAAGAACTAAAAAAGACAGTTTTTTTAAACAAGAAACGGTGTTTGAAACTGAGTTTCAAGCAAAGAAAACACAGCAAGGAGTGAAAGATCAAAACCCTTTAACGAAAAAAAAAGGAGGGGTTCGTGGATTTATTTTCAGAGACTTGATTGATGAAAGAATAAATCTT
>Ga0307507_10011418_pt1 | contig 11212 bp, 7 predicted proteins | sample 7_EM_MG_FD_207223 | JGI IMG/M metagenome (GOLD analysis project Ga0307507, IMG submission 207223) | Populus trichocarpa ectomycorrhiza microbial communities from riparian zone in the Pacific Northwest, United States - 7_EM | ecosystem: Host-associated > Plants > Roots > Unclassified | place...
CCTTCCCGCCTTCCCGCCTTCCTGTGAATTCTCCTAAAGCGCGCGAAAGCCGGCCCCCGTGTGGTGGGAGGGCAGCTTGTCGCCAGCTCCGAAAAGTTTTTGCCGGAAGGTTCCAGGTGCGTATTTCGTTTTGTACGAGCCGCGGTTTTGCAGTTCGGGAATCACCGCGTCGATGAAGTCTTCGTAGCTCTCGGGCGTGACGGTGCGTGTCAGGTTGAAGCCGTCCAGGCCCGTTTCTCGAATCCAGCTTTCCAGCTCGTCGGCCACCTGCACGGGCGAACCGACCACCGTGACATAACGTCCGCCGAGCGCGTGTTGCGCACGCAGTTTGCGCACCGTCCAATCGGTGTTCTTCACGGTGAGGTTGTTCACCGCCGATTGAATGGCATTCGTCTTGACGTATCGAATCGGCTCGTCCAGATCGTATTGAGCGAAATCGATTCCCGTGGAGCTCGCGAAGTGCGCCACCCCGGCTTCGGCGCTTGCGTATTGCAAGTACTCGGCATGCTTCTCTTTCGCGAGCACCTCCGTTTCGTCGGTGACCACGGTGATGCCCATGAAGACCTTCACGTCTTCGGGCTGGCGCCCCGCGCGCACGGCGGCTTGGCGCACGAGGTTCACCTGCTCGCGGGTCGCGCCTTTGTTTTGCCCGCTGATGAAGACGCACTCGGCGTGGCGCCCGGCAAACTGCATCCCGCGCTCCGACGAACCGGCTTGGAAAAGCACCGGTGTGCGTTGTGGCGATGGTTCGCAGAGGTGGTAGCCGCGCACCTTGAAGAAGCGCCCTTCGTGCCGTACCTCGCGCACCTTGTCGGGCTCGGCATAGATGCGGCGCGCGCGATCGGCAAGCACGGCGTCGTCCTCCCAGCTTCCCTCCCAAAGCTTGTACAATACATCGAGGTATTCGTCGGCTTGCTCGTAGCGCAGATCGTGCTCCAATTGCTGCGAGAGCCCCATGGCTTTCGCGGCGCTCTCCAAGTACCCCGTCACGATGTTCCAGCCGACGCGCCCCCCGGTCAGGTGGTCCAGCGTGGACATACGCCGCGCGAACAGGTACGGCGGATCGTAGGTGAGGTTCGCCGTGACGCCAAAGCCCAAGTGCTCGGTGACGTGCGCCATGGCCGAGACCAGGAGCAGCGGGTCGCCCACCGGCAATTGAATGGATTCGCGCAAGGTGATGTCTACGTTGTTTTGGTAAACGTCGTACACCCCGACGATGTCGGCGAGAAACAGCCCATCGAAGAGCCCGCGCTCCAACAATTTGGCCAGATCGGTCCAATACGTGAGGGACGTGTACTCCGTGGAACGGTCGCGTGGGTGTGTCCACAAGCCATGGTTGATATGGCCGACGCAATTCATGTTGAAGGCGTTGAGTAAAATGGGTTTCTTGGTCATCGGACGCCCTCAAATCGTGCCGCGCCGAGGGGGCAGCTCGTCGTTCAAGTAGTAATTGCCCACGGCGTGGTATTTCCAACGCACGGGATCGTGCAGTGTGTGTGTGCGGGCATCACGCCAATGGCGGTCCAATCCGTGCTCGGCCAAGGTGGCGCGCGCGCCGGCCAATTCGAAGAGCTGGCTCCCCGCCGCGAGTGCTATTTCGGTGGTGAGGGCGCGCGCTTCGGCGACAGCGATGGAGGCCTCGGCCACCGTGCGTGCGTCGGGGCGGCTGCGCGCGACGTCGAGGATCTCGCCGGCGCGCTCCACCAGCGCCTCGGCCGCGTGCAGCCGGATCGCGAGGCGACCGAAGGCCTGCAAGGTCAGCGGATCCTCGTGGGCGTGCTCGACCCCGGCGTCGATCCATGGCCGCGAGCGCGTGCGCACGAACGCGAGTGCGTCCTCGTACGCGCCGCGCGCGATCCCGGCGTCGATGGCCGCGTGGAGCAGCTGCGCCAAGGGCCCGACCGGGGTGGGCCGCTCGAAGGCCGTTTGAAACGGCACCACGTCGTCGGCGTCGACGTGCACGTGGTCGAAAACGACGCTGCCACTTCCGGTGGTGCGCTGACCGAAGCCGCTCCAATCGTCCACGACGGTGACGCCTTCGGCCTGGCGCGGGACGAAGGCAAGCTGCTGCACGCCCTGTTCGTCGACCACCAACGTCGGAATGCGGTGTGCGAACAGCGCGCCCGTCGCATAGAATTTGCGCCCGTCGATGCGGTAGCCCGCGCCGTCGCGGACGAGCCGCGTGGTGCGTATTTCGGCGCTCTTGGTGCCTATTTCCGCCAGCGCATTGCCGAAGCGTTCGCCCTGGAGAACGCGGTCGAACAATCGCCGCTTCTGCGCCTGGCGGCCGTTTACTCGGAGCACCTCCACGGCGTAATAATGATTCTGCGGAATCTGCCCCAGCGAGCCATCGGCCTGGGCGACGAGGCTCACCACCTTGGCCAAGGTGACACTGGAGACACCGGCGCCGCCGTATTCCTGGGGGACGCTGATGCCCCATAGTCCGGAGCGCGAGAAAGCTTCCAGCTCCGCGTGCGGCAAGCGGCGTGTGCGGTCACGCTCGATGGCGCCCGCGCGAAACTGCACGGCCAACTGGGCCGCGGCCTCGAGGGCCGCGGCATCGTCGAGGATCCGTTCCATGGCTCAAATCCAGGAATGCCGTGCGGGGCGCGTCCCATTGAGCCAATAGGCACCGACGGCGTGGTACTTCCACCGCACGGGATCGTGCACGGTGTGCGTCCGTGCATTGCGCCAGTGTCGATCGAGGTTCCACTCGGCGAGGGTCGCGCGCGAGCCCGCGAGTTCGAACAGCTTTTCGCTGGCGAGCAGCGCAATCTCCGTAGTGAGGGCCTTGGCCTCCGCCACGGCGATGGAGGCGCTCGCCGCGGAATCCGCATCGACCGGGCGCGAGGCTGCCTCGTCCAAAGTGCGCGCGGCACGCGTCAACAAAGCCTCCGCGGCGTGCAGCTCGATTTGCAATTTGCCGATTTCGGCAATGGTGAACGGCTCGCGGCGGGCCGCATCCACGCCGGCATCGACCCAAGGGCGTGCCCGATGTCGGACGAAGTCGATGGTGTCCGCGACGGCAGCCCGCGCGATGCCCGCATCGATGGCCGCTTGAATCAATTGCGACGTGGCGCCTTGCAGACCGGGCTTTTTCGGGAGAATTCCCGTGTACACGAGGTCGCGCGGCTCCACGCGCACATCCTCGAGCAGCACCGTGCCGCTGGCGGTCGTGCGTTGTCCAAAGCCCGACCAATCGTCGACGATGCGCAGGCCCGGCGTGCCCTGCCGCACGAAGGCCATCACCGATTGGCCGTGATCGTCCATCGCTTTGACGGTGATCCAATGCGCGAACAACGCGCCCGTGGAGTAGAACTTTTCCCCCGAGAGACGGAAGCTCTCACCGTCCCAACGAAGCCGTGTTCGAACGTCCAGCGTGTGCTTGCTTCTCCGCTCGGGGCCTGCATTTCCGATGCGCTCACCCGCGAGCACGCTCCCGAAGAAGCGCCGCTTTTGCTCTTCGCCCGCGGCCTCCTTCAGGACCGCGACAATTCCGAAGTGATTCTGCGGGACTTGCCCAAACGATGGATCCGCCGCCGATACGATGGCAAAGACCTCGGCGAGCGTCACGAAGGAGAACCCCGGCCCACCGTATTCCTTGGGAATGGAGATGCTCCCCAGGCCACTCGCGCTGAACCTCTCCAGTTCGTCCACGGGTAGGATGCGCTCGCGGTCGCGCCGGGATGCGTCGCGTGCGGCGAGCGTGGCGAGTTCATGCGCGGCTTGGATCGCCTCGGACTCGCTTCGAAGGATGTGTGCCATGGGAAAAGACCTCGCTTCGTGGGGTAGGCATCGCCAATGGCAGGGGCCTCACGAGGAGGCGCCAACCGAGGCGAGCCTAACGACAGCGAAGGGGTTCCATGCGCGCCGGTACCGTTACCGCAACCTGCGCCGAAGTCAACGCTCGTCGCGCATTTGGGGGGTGCCTTCCAAGTTTGTCATGGAAACCGCAGTACGACGAAAAGTGAATTCAGCATGATAAATCCTCGCCCGTGAAGCCATGTGTCCTTCGAGGAGGGCACCATGCGACAGACCTTCGCGGGACTGCTGCTGCTTAGTCTCGCCCACGTCATGGCAGGCGGCTGCATAACGCGTCCCGTGGCGCGAATCGAACCATCGGACAATGCGAGCTTCATCAAAACGATACAATCGAGTGCGGTCGACAAGATCGACATGCTCTTCATGATCGATAATTCGGCCTCGATGGGGGACAAACAGGAATACCTGCGTGCGGCCATTCCCGATTTGCTGCAGCGTCTCGTGACGCCGCTTTGCGTCGACGAGAAGGATCCGAAGAAAGTCGTCCCGCGCGCGCAGAAGGACGGGCCGTGTCCCACGGGGTCACAAGTGGAATTCCCTCCCGTGCGCGACATGCATATTGGCGTGGTCACGTCGTCGCTGGGGCAGCGCCTGGGCAAGAACGATTGCGATCCCGCGCTCAAAGCGCCCAATGGGCTTTCCCTGCACAAGGACGACGCGGGGCATCTCGTCAATCGGGCGGGGGCTTCTCAAGTTCCCATCGAGGGGATGAAGCCATCGAACTTTCTGGCGTGGTTCCCCAAAGTGGAGAAAAACGAGGGGCAGTCGACGGGGCCTGGTGCACAGCCCGTGGAAGATGCACATGCGTTGCAAGAGCAGTTCCAAGACGAAGTGGAGGGTATCGGCCAACTCGGTTGCGGCATCGAATCGCAACTCGAGAGTTGGTACCGCTTCCTGGTGCAGCCCGATCCGTACGAACACCTCGCCCTCGACGAGCAAGGAAAGGCCACGTGGGTCGGCGTGGACGCGACCATTCTCAAGCAGCGTCGCGATTTTTTGAGACCCGACTCGCTGGTGGCGGTCATCGCCCTGAGCGACGAAAACGATTCGGAGATTGACGTGCGGTCGAGCTCCGGAATGGGTTACCAATTCATGGACTCGAGTTTCGAACTCGCGCGGGGCACGGCACCTTGCGCCACGAATCCGGGCGACCCCAATTGCAAGTCGTGCGCTCACGTGGACCAGGCGACGCGCGACGCCGACCCGAACTGCCGAAAGGGCAACTACGTCGACCCCAACGACTGGGGAACGTTCATCGGCGTTCGGCACGTCCACATGAAGGCGAAGTACGGCTTCGATCCGCAGTTTCCCTTATCGCGTTATGTCAATGGTTTGCGGTCGCTACGCGTTCCGGACCGCACGGGCGAGTATCCGCGCACCGGAAATTACGTGGGCGACGCGAATTGCCAAAATCCGCTCTTTGCTGCTGCCCTGCCCGATGGCAGCGATACGAGTCCGGCCGCGCTATGCAATCTGCCGCCCGGTCCACGCACGAAGGAGCTCGTCTTCTTCGCCCACATCGGTGGGGTGCCGTCGAACCTTTTGCACTACGATCCCAACGATTTGGACAAGAGCCGACTCGGCGTCGGGGATTGGACGAAGATCCTGGGCCGCGATCCCGAGCGATACGACTATTGGGGCATCGACCCGCACATGATCGAGTCGTATGCGCCGCGGCCGGAGGTGGGGCATCCCGAGACGGAAGCGGCCAACGGTTCCGATTCGGTGCACGGTCGGGAATGGATCACCGTCGGACGACCGCGCGCCCCCGTGGATAGGCAATTCGCGTGCACCTTCGATCGGGTGGATCCCGACACGGGGCGCGCGCGCGAGCTCGATTGTACGAACAGCGAGGATAGCCAAATTTGCGACTGTCCGGACGATCCCACCGTGCCGCTCGCCCATGTTCCTCCCGTGTGCAAACCTGGCGACGTCACCAAGCAAATCAAGGCGAAGGCTTATCCCACGATTCGCGAATTGTCGTTGGCGCGACTCATGGGAACGCAGGGCGTGGTCTCGTCCATCTGCCCCATTCACGTGCGTGAGGAGACGCCGGGCGATCCGCTTTTCGGATACCGTCCCGCGGTCGCCACCATCGTCGATCGACTGAAAGATGCGCTGGCCAGCCAATGCGTGCCGCGCAAGTTGCGTATCGACGAAGGGCGGGTGGCTTGCCTGGTTCTCGAGATGCTGGCCGACCCGGGCGATCCAAGCCAATGCGACAATCCTGCGAAAGGGCTGAAACAGCCCGATCCTGCGGCGGCAAAACCGTTTTTGGCGCAGCAGCTGAAGATCTGGGAGGATGCCGGAGGCGATCGTTCCGGTGCCCCCGATCCCCGCACGAGACCCATCTGCGAGGTGACGCAGCTTCGGGCGAACGTCGATTGCACCAAAGGCGAGGCGGATGCGGGATGGTGCTATGTCGAGGGCGGCCGCTGCGCGCAAGCATTGCTCTTCTCCAAGGCGGGAAATCCGCCGTCCGGCGCCCTGGTGCAATTGCAATGCATCGACGCCCGAGACGACGAGAGCACGCCATGAAGTGGTTCGCGCTTGCGGTCATGGCCATGGTGGTGGGCTGCCACGATCGGACGGCGCCGGGGAGTGTCGAGGGCACCATCTTCGTGTGGGACGACGAAGCCCACACCAAGGAGCACCCGCTCGACGACGCCGTCGTGGCGCTCACGAATTACTCCGGCCCGGCGCCCGAGCCCGCACCGGCGAAGCGCATCGTCTTTACGAACGACGGCTTTCCCATGCGAACGGTCACCATGACGTTCGGCCAACGGCTCGACATCGTGAACGCTTCCGATCGCGTCCTCGGTCCCAGTTTCGATCAGGCGCCGATGCCCGCGTTGATGGTCGCGCCTCCGGCCGGTGCGCAGGGCGGGACGAGCGATCCCATCGCCTTGCACCCGCCGCATCCGGGGTACTTTACCCTGCGCGATCGCATGGGGAACGACGGCATGCGCCTCGATGTCTACGTGCTGCTCCACCCGCTGCACACGGTGAGCGCCGCCGGTGGCCGTTACCGCATCGACGGCGCCCCCGCGGGGACGATGACCGTGAACGCACGGTTTGCAAGCCTCGGCGAAGCGTCCGCGACCGTTCAGGTCACCTCGGGCACCACGCACGCCGATCTCCATCTGGACTACCGCCCGAAGATCACCCGCGCGCCAGCATCGGCCCCCGTCATCCCTTGAGCCTCATGGCCTTTTAATGGCTTGCGGAACCTGACCATCGTTGTAGGCATTAGCGCGTGAAAATCATCGAGCCGGCGAGCATGGATCGAGATGCGGTGATGGCTCTTCGCGACGAGCGGCTCGACTGGCGCTTCAAAGGCCTGCCCTCGAAGCTGTTCGGTATGCGCGTCCTCGACGCGGTGAATGCCGGGCTCGATTTGTTCAACGACGACTTCGTCGGCCCGCTGGTCGTGCTCGACGAGCCCGCGTTGGAGCACAATCTGCGAACGATGGCCACGTGGTGCAAACGTCACGGCCTCGCCCTCGCACCGCACGGTAAGACCACGATGGCACCGCAATTGTTCTCGCGGCAGCTCGATCACGGGGCGTGGGCCATCACCGCCGCGAACATCAGCCAACTGCGCGTCTACCGCGCATTCGGGGTCAGCCGTGTGCTGATGGCGAATCAATTGGTCGACCCGGCCGCGCTTCGTTGGCTCACCGGCGAATTGGACCGCGATTCCTCCTTCTCGTTCTCGTGCTTCGTCGATTCGGTTGCCGGTGTCGGCCGCATGACCGACGTTCTCGCGTCGCGTCCCTCCGTTCGAGGCCGTCCCATCGACGTCATGGTGGAACTCGGCGGCACGGGAGGTCGCACCGGCGCCCGCGGCCTCGCGGCGGCGATCGAAGTGGCCGAGGCCGTGATGGCCAGCCCCGCGCTGCGCCTCGTGGGCGTGGCCGGCTACGAAACCGCGCTCGTGCACGGCGCGAGCCCGGAAGATCTCTCCATCGTCGATGCGTATCTGTCGGACATCCGCGAGCTCGTGGTGCGGCTTGCCGAGGGCGGGCACTTCGTCGATTTGGGCACGGAGCCCATTCGCGTCACCGCCGGCGGCAGCGCGTATTTCGACCAAGTAGCTGCAGCGTTCACCCAAACGTGGCCCGCCGGTCTGCACGTGCTCGGCATCTTGCGCAGCGGTTGCTATTTGACCCACGACGATGGGCTGTACCGCCGCCTTTCGCCCTTTGGTCGCGAGCACCGCATGGACGGCGGCACGCCCTTTCGCCCGGCGCTCCAGGCTTGGGCGCAAATCAGCTCGCACCCCGAGCCAGCTCTGGCGCTCCTCACGATGGGTCGGCGGGACGTCCCCTTCGACCAAGATTTGCCCGAGCCGCAGTTTCGCCGTCGCAATGGCGGTGTCACCGTGCCGCTCATTCACTCGCGGGTCACCGCATTGAACGATCAGCACGCCTTTCTCGCGGTGGGCGAAGACGATCGGGTCGAGGTGGGAGAATGGGTGCGCTTTGGGCTGTCGCACCCCTGTACGACCTTCGACAAGTGGCCACTCATTCCCGTGGTCAATGGAACGCGCGTCGTCGATCTGGTGCGCACGTTCTTCTGATAGGGAATCACCATGGATATCGTCTTCCGCGGGGCGCGGGTGGCCGACGGTAGCGGCGCGCCGGCCTTTCACGCTGACGTAGGTATTTCCAATGGTCGCATTGCCGCCATCGATCGCGATCGGCCGCTTGCCGGCCGGCGGGTCATCGATGCGTCGGAGTTGGTCCTCGCACCTGGCTTCATCGACATGCACTCGCATTCGGATCTGCAGGTGCTCGCCAAACCGGATCACCTCGCCAAGATCTCCCAGGGTGTCACCTGCGAGGTCATCGGCCAAGATGGCCTGTCGTACGCTCCGGTGAACGATGCCGTGCTGGAAACCCTGCGCGCGCAGCTCGCCGGATGGAACGACGATCCATCGGGTTTTTCCTGGGATTGGCGCAGCGTTGGCGAATATCTGGATCGCCTCGACCGCGGCATTGCGGTGAACGCCGTCTATCTCGTGCCGCAAGGCACGGTGCGCATGCTCTGTCTCGGGTGGGAAGATCGGCCGGCGACCGCGTCCGAGCTCGATGCCATGCGCAACCTGGTCGACGAGGGCATGGCGCAGGGGGCGGCGGGGCTTTCATCCGGATTGACCTACACGCCCGGCATGTACGCCGGCACCGACGAACTGGTCGCCTTGTGCGAGGTCGTGGCGCGGCGCCGCGGCTATTACAGCCCGCACCACCGCAGCTACGGCAAGGGCGCCGTCGAGGCCTATGCCGAAATGGTCGACGTGTCGCGCCGCTCTGGCTGCGCGCTGCACCTCGCGCATGCGACCATGAATTTTCCCGTGAATGAAGGCCGCGCGGGCGAGCTCCTGCAGCTTTTGGACGGTGCGATGGCCGACGGCGTGGACATTACGCTGGATACGTATCCGTATCTCGCTGGGGCCACGTACCTTTCCGCGCTGCTTCCGAGTTGGGTCACCGAAGGCGGTCTCGACGCCGCCATCGCGCGCCTGTCGGACGTCGAGACACGGGAAAAGATACGGCGCGAGCTCGAGGAGACGGGCTCCGACGGCTGCCACGGTGTTCCGGTGGATTGGCGGACCATCGAAATCAACGGCGTTCGCCACGCGCACAATGCACACCTGGTTGGCCATAGCGTGGCCGAATCGGCCTCGCGGGCCGGCCGGCCTCCCGCGGCGTTGTATTTCGACGTTCTGTGCGACGAGCGCCTCGGCACCTCCTGCTTGATGCACGTCGGCCACGAGGACAATGTGCAGGCCATCATGCGCCACCCGGCGCACACGGGCGGCAGCGACGGCCTATTGGTTGGCAATCGCCCGCACCCGCGCGCGTGGGGGACGTTCCCGCGGTATTTGGCGCACTACGTCCGCGATCTCGGCGTGCTCGGATTGGAAGAGTGCATTGCGCACCTCACCGGGCGGGCTGCGCGTCGATTGGGATTCACGGATCGCGGGTTCGTGCGCGAAGGCTACGCGGCCGATCTCGTGCTGTTCCACCCGGACCAGGTGGCCGACAAATCGACCTACGACGACCCGCGCCAGCGTGCGGCGGGCATTCCCTACGTCTTCGTCAATGGCGTGGCCGTGATCGACGGCGGGCGCCCCACCGGTGCATTGCCGGGCCATTCCCTTCGCCATATTTCGTAAACTAGGAAACGTAATGGATCGATTGCATTGGCTGCAACACGAGACCGGTGGCCTGCTCACGCTGTCCGCCGTGGGCATTGCCGTTTTGCTCCTGCTGATCATTCGATTCAAAATCGAGCCCTTCATTGCGCTGCTCATCGCCGGGCTCCTGGTGGCCCTGGGAGCCGGGCTCTCCGTGGAGCAAATCGTCGGCTCCGCGCAAAAGAGCTCCGGGTCGTTGCTCGAAGCGGGATTTGGCAACATCCTCGGTCACGTGGCCTTGATCATCGGCCTCGGTACACTTCTCGGCGGCATCTTGGAGGCTTCGGGAGGTGCGGAGGTGCTCACCGCCAAGTTGCTACGCATCTTTGGCGAAGAACGCGCGCCGCTCGCCATGGGATTGTCCGGTTTGATATTCGGTATTCCCGTCTTCTTCGACATTGGCATCTTCGTGCTCGCGCCGCTGGTGTACGTGGCGGCCCACCGCGGTGGGCGATCCATCGTGCTCTACGCGATGCCGCTGCTCGCGGGGCTCTCCATCACGCACGCGTTTCTGCCGCCGCACCCCGGACCCGTGGCCCTGGCCGGCCTTCTGCACGTCGAGCTGGGATGGCTCATCGTCATGGGGCTTCTCTGCGGGATCCCCGCGTGGCTCGTGGCGGGGGTCTTTTACTCGTCGTGGATCGGCAAGCGCATCAACCTGCCGGTGCCCGAGGAGATGCTCGCCGCCGCGCAAAAGGCGGAGAGCAAAACGCGCAACCCGCCGTCGCTCGGGTTGGTCGCGGCCATCGTGGCCATTCCGCTGAGCCTCATTCTATGCGGCACCTTCGGAAGCATTCTCCTGACGGGCCCTTTGCGCAGCGTGGTCGTATTCCTGGGGACACCTGCGGTGGCGCTCACCATTGCCATCTTGACGGCCTTTTGGCTCCTCGGATTCCGGCGTGGCATGAGCAAGGAAGACCTGGCGCACCTCGCAAGCACATCACTGCGCCCGGTGGGGATGATCCTCCTCGTCGTCGGAGGCGGAGGCTTCTTCGGCGCTGTCCTTTCGGCAACGGGCGTGGGCAAAGCATTGGCCACCACGCTCGCTTCGGCTGGCCTTCCCATCATCGCGTTGGTGTACGTGATCAGCTGCGGCCTGCGCTTGGCCCAAGGCTCCGCCACGGTGGCGATCGTCACCACAGGCGGAATCATTGCGCCTCTTTTGCCGGATCTTCACTATTCTCAACC
>Ga0307507_10011419_pt1 | contig 11211 bp, 5 predicted proteins | sample 7_EM_MG_FD_207223 | JGI IMG/M metagenome (GOLD analysis project Ga0307507, IMG submission 207223) | Populus trichocarpa ectomycorrhiza microbial communities from riparian zone in the Pacific Northwest, United States - 7_EM | ecosystem: Host-associated > Plants > Roots > Unclassified | place...
GTCGGATTTTCAATCGGTCCGCAAGCTGACTAACTACGTTTGTGCGAAACCACCAGTATCACGTCTGAGCGTGTTCCGCGACAGTTCTTAGTAAATCCACAGATATCCGCGTTGCGGAGGTTGCGGATATTAGAATAACTTAACACTAATATTTTATATTATTCCTAAAAGTTGATTAATTATATAACAGAACCTAGGCTTTTAGAATATATTATTTTTATTACTTAGGTATTTTTAGGTCTTATAATTAATTTTGTTAAAAAAAAAAACGTGTTATTAGCAATTCTGTGACTATATATAACTTTATTAAACGCTAGCTAATATATATAAAACCCATATAGATCCATAATAACCACCCTAAAGAACCCATTATAGCCTAGCGGATATATGGTGTCCGCGTTGTAGTGTATAATACCCACTAAAAGCTTATTACGCGCCAACCACTAAGTTACGGATATCCGGGTAAATCTACTATATGCTAGCACCAAAACCCACTGGGTGGAGAGGGAGGAAGTTAAATAAGGTGCTAGAACAGCCGCGGCCGCATTAGGTGTTGGATAATTAGACTTGGAGGGGTTGTAGAATGGACTAGGAGCGACGGCTATGGGACCTTTAAGATTAGCTTCTTGCGCTTTACGGAGAGAGCAAGGCGCAGCAGCTAAGCAAGGTTAATAAGGCTATTGCTTTTTTATATCCGTATTGCGGATGTGCGGAGCAGCTTAAAGCCCTTAAGTGGCTGCTATTTAAGAAAAAAGATATAATACTTATTGCAAAAACCTTATTTAGCAAGAGTATGATAATATAAGTAATGCTATGTCTTCTTTGGGCCTTAGTAGTAATTATTATCTTGCCACTTAATGCGATTGGCGCGGAGTAAAAGGTAAAGATTAAGGAGCTTTCTGGAATAAGGCTGGTTTATATATACGCCAAGATAATATCCGCACGTCTTTTACGGGAAATCCGCATTGGAGTATACACTTATATTTTAATATTGCCAGAGCTGTTAGTTAGCAAAAGGTTCTATAAGACTTTTACCAACCCTACCTTTCGTGCGTATGTTGGCTTAGTAGTAATTGATAAGGTGCACCTTGTGGCCAATTAGGGGGGTTTGTTCCGGAATTCGTATACACAGCTATAAAAAGTGCGGTCATTATTAGGGCAGAAGCCTTGGTTTGCTTATACTGCAACGCTTAATAATATAATGTTTAAGATTATTTAAGAGCTAGCGGGCTTTTAAAATAATATTAACATAGTACAAATATCAATTAACCGGCCAGATCTATTAATTATTAGAGAATATGTTAAGTGAGGAAATAAGAAGTCCTTTAAGAGCTTATACTTTATTATAGACCGCGCATATACTGCTATATCTGCTAAGTAGAGAATCCAATATACGCCAACTCCCCACTAGATCCCAAAGATAATTATCTTTCTTAATTTAAAGGACCTAATATTGCTATATAGGGACTCAATTCGTTTATGGTTGGTATATTACGGGTACCAGAAAGCATAGGCTAGAAGAGCTATTTAGCTTTATTATACATTATTAGCTATTGCGGATAAAGATAGACTATATAAGGAGTTTAGAAAGCCTAATTTAGAAATCTGCATCCTGCTCTCCTCTAACGCGCTTGCCCATAGCGCTAATATTCCTAATATTAACTGTATTGTGTAGTATTGCATACATAAAGACAAGTCTATTAATATACTGTGGCAACGGCTTAGACGCGGTGCTTATAGTAGTGGTTAAATAGGTATAGTGATATTTCTAATTGAGGATTGGTATAAAGGTCCATGTAAGGATATTGCTGGGCTAGCTAAAAATTGCCGTTATACTGGTAGAGCCTTCCGATCTCAGCTAAGTTAACTTAGCCGCGAATATCGTGTTAAGCAACAGGTGCTATAAGAGGACGGGGCTGCTGATTTTGCTAGCGATATATCTTTAAGAGTGTCCGTATATAGTGATGCTAATTCTGATCCATCCATATCTAATATAGGGCGAGAGCTTAGCCTAGGTGGAACATCTATAGTTCTACCTGCGGATATTCTACTAAAGAAGCCAGCGTAGCGCCTAAAGACTAAAGCTAAGAAAAGAGCAGCTCTCTCCCATTGTATATATGCTCTTATGAATGAGGAAAAGGGCTGCTTATAAAAGATTATATTGGAGAACTATAAGGAACAGTCTCCGTCTACTAGTGGCTAGGGTTGTTGCTCTAACTGTGATCCTACTTTATGGGCTTTTAAAGAGTTTAATATCCGTAAGTTGTATATAGAGGGGATTCCAAGGAAGATGTACTAAAAGGCCTTCGCTATAAGCATAAAAAACTGGTTCTGTAACTAGATGGAGAAGAAATATTAGCACACTGTTTAGAATCTGATCTTAAGCTATATTATATCTAATAAGCAAATTGCCGCCCTTTGCAGCTGCGCCTAGTATATAACCAGCTATAAGGCGCTTAAGAAAAACTTACCTAATTGGAATTGTAATTAGCTTGGTAATAATCTAGATGAGTTTATTACCTTTATTTAAGCGGAGGTAGAAAAGGCAAATTAGATAGAGAGCTAGCTATTAGCGTTAGTAAGTAAATTAAAAGATAGTATAGAGCGGATGTTACTACGGTCTAGGGTAGTGGAGAGGCGTATAGTATTGGCAGCTTAATATCTGTAAATATAAGTAGCCTAGCTACCTTAATTGATATCCACTGAAAATCTGTATATAGGGCTGCCAATACTATTACCTTTTTAGCCTATATCTAGTAGGAACGCGCAGCTGGCCAGTTTAAACTCTAGCTAGTAGAATACCTCTAGGCTAAGTACACTAATACCCTATAACGGATATCAGTTCTGGCAACGTAATAATTGGGTCTAGTTTTTAACATAGGGCGGATATCCAGAATCCTAAAGTTAGGCCGGGTATTAACAGCCCTAGGGTAATAATCAGCGTTAGTTATTAGGTATTAAGTATCGGCCTCTCGGATATTAGGGTCTATACTATAACAATAGACATTAACTCCCTATAGCTCCTGGATATCCAAGTCTATACTATAGTATTAGAAACCAGTCTTTAGGGTAGGCTAGGTATTATAGCTTATAAGGTAGCTCTGTATCTTAACCCTTAGAATAATCTGGATATTAGAGCTTACAGCGTAGTATTAGGTCTTAGCCCTTAGAGTAATCTGGATATTAGAGCTTATAGCAAAGTATTAAGTCTTAATCCTTAGAGCAATCCGGATATTAAAGCTTATAGCGCGGTATTGAATCTGAATCCTTAGGGCAGTCTAAGTATTAGAGCTTACAGTGTAATACTAAGTCTTAACTTTTAGATAAGCCTAAGGTTTAATATTCGCAATATAGCACTGGATCTCCAATTATAAAAAATTCCAAAGTTTAAGATCTGGACTGTAGCACCAGTTCCCAGGTAGTAGGAAATCCGGAAATTCAGAATTTGTAACGTAGTATTAGATCTCCGCTCCTAGAAAATCCTAAGGCTTAGGATTTGAGTTGTAATACTAGATCTCCGCTCCTAGGAAACTCTGAGGCTTAGGGTTTATAGGCTAACGCTTAATCTCCGCCCTCTAAACTAGGCGCAGTTCAGAATTTGTATGCTAATGCTCAATCCCCGCCTTTTAAATTGGGTGCGGCTCAGAATTTATAGTCTAATATTCGATCTCCGCTCTCTAAACTAAGTATAGCTTAGAACCTGCAGCCTAGTACTTGATCTCCGCCCTCGGTTTTGGATATGACGCAGCTTTAGTAGGTTAATATTTAATATTCCTTGGTATTCTACTTATTTGTTAACTTAACTAAGACTTGGGCAGAGCTCTAATTAATATCCAGGTATTAAGTGTTGATCTCCATATACGCATTTAAATAGTCTATTAGATTCTTATCTAAAGAGATACTAAGGTTTATACCCAAAGCTCCTAAAACCCGTAGAACCTATATTATATTAGCCATTTAGTTTAAGTGTCTTATAATCCTCTTAACCAGATATTATCTGTTTTTCTTAGGCTACTGTACCTTAAGCCTCTTAGCTAATATTAGATCCCCCTTATAGCAAGAGAAAATGAAAGGACGTATCTATGCACCTTAAAAGTAAGAAATCCGCTTACTAAGTAAACCTAATATCTGCTTATAACCCTTCTCCAGCACCTTAATTAAGCGGTGATTCTATATCAATGTTACTTTGTAAGTTAACTAAACGGCGCCCACTTACTTCAATTAGCAGTAATTTAACTATAAAGGATTTGCGTGTTACAAATAAGCGTGTATAAAATAGTTAATATTTACTAAGGTGAGTCACTATAACAGTGATTATTTGTTAGTAAGCTAATTTGATAAAATCTGTAGCGTGGATATTTACCTTTAATTAACCTTCGCACCTTCTACCTTACAGCATTGCACCGTAAACTTTATTATTATTATTTTATCTACTGTCCATTAGTATACTACTATCTATAATGCCTTCTTCTATACCTCTAAATACGTCCGATAGCTATTTAGTTGAGAAACTTGATACGCGCGACGTTAACGATGAAATAATTAAGGACGCTTTTAAGGACGCTCTTTCTTTTACTAATCCTTTAGAATCTCTACCTAGAGAGTAAGCTTTCTAATACTAAATTATGCCTGCAGCTAATATAATTTTAGGAAATATGTACTAAAGCACTCTTTGTCGGATCTAGCAAAGCACTATAATGAGGTTATTGCGAAATCCGCTAGAAATCCGCTTACCTCTTTACTGCTAGCCTCTTTGCCGCCTATTTCTTTACCGCTTGCCTCTTTGCTGCCTGCCTTTAAGCTACTTATTTCTTTGTCGCCTACTGCTTCTAAGAAGTTTAATCCTTATTGTACTTCTACTTCTCTTAAGAGGCAGGTTAATAGAATTGCTGCGTAAAATGTTTAGTACAAGATAGCCTTTAAATCGTATGTGTTAACTATACTCTTTTGCTATCTTGTCTACTAATTTACCTCTTATAGTAACCCAATAGAAATGTTGGAGATTTTAGATAATGATGAAGAGAATAATCTTAATAACGCCAACTCTCCTAAAAGCCCTCCTCTATCCTCTTATAATCTCCGCAGCCCTTGTAAGCTCCGCAGTACGTAGATGGCCCAAGCTATAATGTTGGATATTGACACGAACGAGCGCCTTCCTATTTAAGTGCCGTTAGTAAATAAATGGTACACCCCAAAAGCTAGCGCTTGGGAGAATATGAAGGAAGCTTGCTAGCGGATATATACCCATGTTTAGAATATTGAGGGTAGCTCTAGTATGCTACGCAATCCGCTATGCGCTCTATGCGTGAAGCAAGGCTATAAATGTCGTGTTTATAAGCAGAACTCTAGGCCATATTTTAGAGGTGCGTGCTTAAGATGTCGCTTAAGTGGCAGGTTATATAAAAAGGTATGTGCTAATAGTATACTATTATTCTATTAGCTAACACGCATATAGGATAGTTTGTTAAGGCTAGAGCCGGTTATACCTTAGTGTAAAAAACGTGCGCAATTAGCTTCTGCTAGTAGTCTAGCTGGAACGCCTACTAAGAAGGTATGATATCCGCATTTTAATAATACAGATATTGCTAATATCCGTATAGCTTTATACCTATACTATTCCCCCTCTAGAGACCTCCCCTTCCCCTAAGACTCTTACTCGCAGTAATATGCGCAGCCGTAGGGGTATCCGTTCTGCTGCTACTCCTCCTACTCTTTTACTAATTCCTAGTACGCCTGGTGCTGCTTCTGGTACTACTGCCGCTCCCACTGGCACGGAAAATATTAGGGTGTATTTAGCAATTGCTGTTTCCACATGCGTTAATATAGTTCGTGAACAGGTGACTGAGATAGCGAAAGATGTTTAGGCTATAGATCGCTGGTTAAGTAAGCTTAAAGATTCTCTAAGTAAGATAAAGGATGAGCTTGCGTTTATAAGGCGTAGTATTATAGCACTTATACGCAACGCTGGGTTGCTAGATATAGAATTTAAGTAGATACTGGTTAGCTATTGCTGCGGGTTAACTGCTATTATAGGTTTAGAGTAATAAAATAGTAGCTCTTACCTCTCTACTACTATGTAAGTAGGAATTAAGTCTCTACCTTATATTTAATAGGTATAATTAATATTGTGATATCCGTATATGTTAAGATAAAGATATCTATATATACTAAGATAAATATATCCGTATAAGCTAAGATGAAGATATCCATATAAGCTAAGATAAAGATATTTATATATCCGCGCTGTTGATAATTACTAAGGTAAGTTACTATAGTAGTAATTATTTGTTAGTGAGCTAATTTGATAAAATTAGTAGCGTAGATATTTACCTTTAATTAACCTCTACACCTCTTCTTCCTCCATTAACCTTCTACCTTACAGCACTGCACCGCAAACTTTATTATTGTTGTTTTGTCTACTGTCCCTTCGCATTCTACTATCTATAATGCCTTTATTTACACCTATAAACGATATTAATGCGAATAACAGCAGCTAGGCGGTTAAGGAACTTAATATACGCGAAATAAATAAGGATGCTATTAAGCACGCTATAGCTGCTCTTACTAAGCCTTTGGGCTCTATTTCTAAAGAGTAAGCTTTCTAATACTAAATTGTGCCTATAGCTAATGTAATTTTAGAAAATATGTACTAAAGCGCTCTTTGTAGGATTTAGTAGATGACAAAAATATAGATAGAGCAAAATCCGCTAAAAATCCGCGCACCTTTTCGCTGCCTGCATCTTTGCCGTAGACCACTTTGCCGTTAGTTTCTTCACCGTCTGCTTCTTTACCGTCCGCCTCTCTGCTACCGCCACCTAATGCCTCTAAAAGGAGGCTTGATAAGGCTCGTTTATTTTCTTTTCTTAGAAAGTAGGCTAAAAAGGCTGCTGATATAAATCTAAAGACTAAGATAGCCATTAAATCGTATGTGTTAGTTATACTATTTTAATGTCTTATTTACTAATTTACCTCTTATAGTAACCTAGATATTTATAAGGTTTCTTTAGATAGCGAATCTTTAGATAGCAGCAAAGATAAAAATCTTAATGACGCCGACTCCTACAATCTCCATAGCCCTCGCAATCTCCGCAGCCCTTGCAATCTCCGCAGTACCACGAATATAAACAAGCGCCTTCCTATCCAAGTGCCGTTAGCAAATAAATGGTACACTCTAAAAGCTAGTGTTTGGGAGAATATAAAGGAAAGTCGCCAGCGGATATTGATATACGTCCAAAATATTAAGGGTAGCTTTGGTAAGCTACGCAACCCGCTATATACTCTATGTAAGAAGCATGGCCACAAATGCCGCGTTTATAAGAAGGACTCTGGGCCTTATTTTAGGGGTGCGTGCTTAAGATGTTATATAGGTGGCAGGCCGTGCGGAAAGGTATATGCTAATAGTATACTGTTATTCTGTCAGCTAATATATGTATAGGAAAGTTTACTAAATCCAAAGCCAGTCACGCCTTAGGGCAAAAAATGTGCGAAGTTAGCTTCTGCTAATAGTCCAGCTAAAACGCCTACTAAGAAGGTATGATATCCGCGTGTTAATAATATGGATATTGCTGATATCCGCATAGCTTTATTCTCGCACCATCCCTACCCGCGCTACTATGCCTCCCCCCCCTACTAAGACCTCCCCCCCAATTAAAACTCCCACTTACAGTAGTACGCGCGGCTATAGAGGTACCTGCTCTGCCGCTACTTCTCTAACTCTTTCGCCAATTGCTGGCACGCTAGGTACTGCTGCCGCTTCCGCTGGCACTGGGTCTATTGGGGTGTATTTAGCAATTGCTATTTCTGCGCGTATTGATATAGTTCATAAACGGGTAACTAATATGGTGAAAGATGTTTAAGCTATAGATCGCCGGTTTAATGAGTTTAAAGATTCTCTAAGTGAGATAAAGGATGAGCTTGCGTTCTTAAGGCGTGGTATTATTGCACTTATACGTAATGCTGGGCTACTAGATATCGAATATAAGTAGATACAAGTTAGCTATTACTGCGGGTTAGCTATTGTTGCGGGTTTATAATAATAAAATAGTAGCTCTTACCTTTTTGCTACTATATACATAGGAATCAAGTCTCCGCCTTATATTTAATAAATATACTTAATTAATATTGTGATATCCATATAAGCTAAGGTGAAGATATTTATATAAGTTAAGATAAAGATATCCACATAAGCTAAGATAAAGAGATTTATATATCCGTATTATAAAACAGCTAACTGTTATGTTATATACTATGCATTAAAAAGATCATACGCTGGCTAGAATTAATATTAATAAAAAGAACTAGCTTAATATATTAAGACAGAAACGTACCATAAGCCTAAGTATTTGAAAGTCCTTTGGCATATTATCTATAGCCTCATTAAATCTGTCCTTATAAGGGTTATATAGTAAACCGCTAATATAAGACATCCGTATATTAAAATCAGTAATGCTGCCCTATAAGAGCCGCTCTAATCTAAGTTAAAGAATAGTAGGTGCCTTAAACCTAACGTCCTATATACGCTAACGTATAATCAAGTCCTTAGCAATTATATCCGTAAGGGACTAGATATTAACCGCGGGAAACTTAATTATATAATTAAATATCATCCGCTTACCAAACACGTCCTTAAACTCAGTACGAAGAGGTCCAATATAGCTTATGGTAAAAACACTCCACCTAAATAAAGAGTCTACTCTAAAGGTTGAGTTTCCGCGTAATTAGAGTAACTCCTTTAGCTAAAGATTTAGCAGTTCATTAAGTTGATCAGCTTTAAAAAAGCTATTTAGCTCTCCGCGATTATTAATTAGCCCGTTTGCCAGTACAGCCCACTAAAGCACTAGGTTATACGCCTCCGTTACAATTAACCTCCAGAAGTATATTATTTTAGATGTGTAGTTATTGCTCCTTAATCCGGCAAAGTAAAGGCAAAGGCGGGTAATTATATGCTTCAAAAGGCTGATATCCGCATACTTAATAGCGTATTTTAACACTTTATATGTTTTAACCACCTATAGATACCGAATATAATTAAAGAACTCCACATTAACGATCTAAGTAAACTGGCTTGTAGTAGCGGAGCTAGGTACTATAAGCAATTAATCCATAATCTAAGAACCTCCGCGGGTAGAGGGGTGCAGAGGAATTAATTTATTGGCCTCTTGGCTGACTTTAGAGCTAAAACCCACTGCGCGGATATTCTTAATATGCTATAGAAACTGCTCAGGCGTTAAGGATTTAATATATCTTTTAACTATACCTTTTTTATAAATGTCAAGCCTACCACGGATATGTGTTAAGAAGAGCGCAACAATATAGGCATTAAAACTATGCAGTACCAGCTCCTTAAGGTGGTAAAAGGGAGGGTGCTTTATAGGAATATTTCGTCGCCCAAGGTAATTTATATAAGTGTAAAGCGTAGAGTACTGCTACACATATTGCTCGCCACCAAAGAAAGTCCTTATAATTGTATATAGGAAGTTTAACCGGAGGTGCTAAAGACCTAGAACAGGTAGTACCCAACGGTAGCTATTATATGGGAGCGCAGCCTCCGCCTACTCCTGCTTATAGGTATGGATAAGCTTTACGGTTTTCTGATTACTGTATACCAGATATAATTAGCCCTGGAAATCATTATCGCGATTAAGTTATAGTTGCTCCAGGAAGATCGTCTTAAGTACGTGGTAGTTGCTACTTATAGAAGCCTCGCTCTCCATAATAGGGCCTAGGTTTACATGCGTTGTCTTTACAGATAGTAGGATATCAATCTCTGGCATACGCGGATATTCAAGCTCGGTATTAGATTTGAAAATACCATTTATAGCGGCCGGATATGCGCTTTGGAGAGCATCCGCAATCACAAATATAGATATCCGATTTTGAACGCTATTATATATGTTACCTAGCGCTTTAGCAATATCCTTAATCCAAAGCTGCACTTAGTTATGCAGTATACTTTAAAGAAGGCCACTAGGGGGAATACAAGATCCGCGGACAAGCTTTCTAGTAGTATGGGAATAGAAAACACCAGTGTTTCTAATTAACTAATATTATGTTCGCTTAAGGTAGTCAAAATTATTATATATAACATAGATATCATTAAGAGTGGATATTAATTGGAGGTGAGTCTTTAACAACGTTAGTACTAGTATATCCACCGCTGGTATTGTGACCTTCCTTAGAGCGTTTAGCTAATCCCATCTTCTAGCAGTTTAGCGTCTTATATCCGTTAATAAGCCCTAGTCTATAAAGCAGTAATAAAACCCAACGCTTTATACCCATACCTTAAAGATAAAGACTAAGAAGTTGAGTAAAATAGTTAGCAGAGTTTTAAGCACGGCCCAATAAAAGGATAGATGTAAGAAGAACAACCTGCCCTAGGTATAGATTCCGCGATTTATTACTTCTTAATTATGCCAATAATCCTTTTATTAGTTGGTAAAGTAGAGGGGCATATTAGCTAATTGCCTTATAGCCTTGTAAGAGTTAAACGTCTTTAAACTCCAGATCTGACTTTTATAGGCCAAAGATAACCGTTTTCTGCTAAAGATTATAAAGCTCTTTACGAAGGATATTCATGACCGCATGAACTAGTTCCGAATAGATATCCGTAGTCTCTATAATCGCATTACGGATTTCTTCATCTCCTAGAAGGGTAGCAATAAGCCTCTTTGCCCTCTTCTTTTTTGCCTTCTTTTTTTGCACCTTATTTATCTTTACGCCTTCTCTTTTATTAGTATTAAGCTGTAGCCATGCCAAAGAAAGGTCACTAAAGGACCATCACCAGTCCCGTAAATGCTCTAAAATAACTCTAACCTTCTCTTCCTTTGTTACCGAGCGCGATATCTGCTCAGCGGATGCTCCAGTTAGTGTTTAGATAGGCGTCCGCTAGTTAACTAATGTTGTGTTTATAGAGGGGGTGGGCAATTTAATTATTGACATATTACCCATTCGGCGGCGCTTTCTGCTTGACATCGCGGAGGCTAATAGGGTAGATATATTGATTAATTATAGAGCTGCTTCTGCGGATTAATTTAACAGTATTTCTAAGATAATAGCTGTTGTGGGGGGGTAGATTAATTTCGTTGAAAAAGGTGACTGCTCTATATACAAAATAAGTTGGATCGCCTAAGAAACCTTGCGAAAGTCTCTCAGACCATAGAATCAACTTTTTGACAAAAAAGGTTAGCGATATCCGCTTGCGGATATACGTAT
>Ga0307507_10011420_pt1 | contig 11211 bp, 6 predicted proteins | sample 7_EM_MG_FD_207223 | JGI IMG/M metagenome (GOLD analysis project Ga0307507, IMG submission 207223) | Populus trichocarpa ectomycorrhiza microbial communities from riparian zone in the Pacific Northwest, United States - 7_EM | ecosystem: Host-associated > Plants > Roots > Unclassified | place...
AAAGTACCGCCCCGCCTACCGTAAAATACGTATAGTAGTGGTGATGCTGCCGATCGCGATTGTTACCAGCTATGTGCTTTATCAGCGGGGTTTGTTTTTCTTTTCTTTCCTTTTTGTTGTTGTTGGAGGGCGGGGGGAGGAGAGAGAGAAGAGAGAAAGAAGCTAAGGTGCTAGTTGGTTTAGTTGTGCTTGGAGAGGAGAGAAAGGTTTTGGTGAAGAGGGGGAAGGAGAAGGAATGAGGGTGTTGATGGTGGTGCGGGTTTACCAGACAGGATGGATGGGATGGGATGGGATGGGATGGGATGGAGCGTGAACTGGAGGAGGAAGCGGGGATCGATATCACTCCCGAGTGCGAAATCCCTTGATCGCGGCGAACTACACTACTTGGACGAATGCCACTATCGATCGATCGACCACACCTAATCAACCCCTCTAAAGGCAACAATCCTAGTTCCGAAATCTTTAGAAAAGTACGAAATCCCATCCATTTTCAAGTATTATGCAAACACTGTACTAAAACCAAGAGAAAAGCTAAAAACGAAAGACCTTAAACCTTTTAATCAAGACAGAACAAGAATAATAAACAGGAAAATAAATATAGAAAGGACATGACCCCTTGACAAGAATAAAACCCTATAGCTAGTGATGTACTCGCTCTTTGAAGCCCAGAAACCGCGCACGTAAAATCAAAGAGAAGAAGGTAACTTATTAATACAGCATTATCACAAGACAGGCTCCCGGCCGGATGAGAAAGCAAAAAAAAAACCCCCGAGAGCAATCGTACATGAAAACAGAAGCCAAAACCAAATGCCACCGCCCAACCGTAGACAGAGATCTTCATACCCTTCGTATCATCATAACATCATACAAAGGAGCAAGAAAACAGTTAAAGAAAAAGAAAACAAAAAAAAGAGAAAGATGAAGGAAAGCGCCAATTCCAATGACCAAAAATTAGAAAACCCCCTTTCGGTCAAACTCAAGCAGGCACCATAGACGTGTATTGCTCTTCCTCTTCCTCCTCTTCAACCCCGATGCCACTATCGTGCTTTCTCCTCTTGCTTTCCCTCTTCTTCGTGCTATGCGTCACGCTCAAAGGCCTTGGTATAGTCGACGCAGGCGTAGGGGGAGCATGAAGGAGCATGTCCGCAATATCATTATCCGCCTCATCGTCCTGTTCCCTGAGCCTCTTGCTCCCTTTCTTACCCTCGGCCTGACGCCTCGCACTCTCACGGATGTATTGCTGCTTGACCTCGCCAAACCGAACCATATATTTCTCCGCCTGGTGACTGAGCGCTTGAACAGCCTCGAGTCCGGATTGTCGCTCTGACTCAAGCATGTCTTGGTATCTGATCTGCTCCGCTTCGAGTTCTTCCACGGTTTCGGCAAGCTTTGTCTTCTCGCTGCGGAGGATGCCGACCACGGCTTCGAGGTCATCAATTCGGGCTTCCCTGCCTTCGAGGATCGTTCGGAGGCCTTCGATGTCGCTCGTCAGGTCCGCGCGGGTCTGCTCCATCTCAATCCTCAGCTCGGTCAGCTCTTCCACCAATTTGTCCTTCTCGGCTTCCAAGGCTTCCTTTATCTTGGCAGTTTCCTCGTAGGATAGTTGGAGTTGACTCTCGCGGGACTTGATACCCTCTTCGAGTGCCGCCTCGGATTCTTCGGCTTCATCAAGCAATGCTTCGAGTTCCGAGATTCGAGCCTTGTACGATTCAATCGCTTCATCGCGCGCATGGATCTCCGCTCGAGAATGTTCTTGCTCTTGAAGGGACTTTGTTTTATGGGCTTCGAGCTCGGACCTAAGCTCTGAGAGACGGTTATTGTCACGGGATTGCTGAAGCTGAGATTCGTTCTTGATCTCACTAATCCTCTTCTCTAGGCCTGCAACGGCGTCCCGGCTGCTCGAAATTTCCGCCTCTAGCTGTCTGGAAACATCGTTGCGCTCTGCGGAAACCTTGCCCAAAGCCGAATTCTGGTTGGCGATCTCGTCGCGCGCAGACTTCAATTGGTCCTCGAGGGCAGATATATCGCGCTCACTTGTCTGAAGGGCTTCACGAAGCTCCTCCGAAAGCGAAGTGATTATGCCCTCACTCCCGGCAATTGCGTCCTTAAGCTGCGCAACCTTATTCTCATGATCTGCCTTCATCACGCCGAGTCTCATGTCCAAAGCTTCATACTGTGCTTTCCATCCAGCGGCTCGCTCGTCAAGCCCCCGGATGACTTCACTATCTTCTCTCGCCTGCTCTGCCGCAAGGCGCTCTGCCCTTGTCTTCGCTAGGACCTCCTCTTCCAAAAGTTTCTCGAGACGGGCAATGGCTTCCGCGCGTTTCCTTTCGAGCTCGCGGGTGGCGGTATCGTGCTCCGAAGCTTGTTGGTCAATCATGTCGAGAAGGCGGCGTTCATTCTCAGAGCTTGCCTCAAGATTAACTCCCAAATCCTCAATTTCGGTAACCTTTTCTTGAATAAGTTGATCGAGTCCCTCGATCTGGACATGAGCATGATTCAGTTGAAGAGTAGTGGCCTCATTAGCGGCAATAGCATCCACAAGCTTTCCGTTAAGACCAACTTCACGTTCACCGGCCTTCTCGATATCCATCTCCCTAGACTTAATAGTATCGCTCTTGTGTTGTACCGAATCCTGGAGCTCCTCAACTTTCTCTTCAGTGGATTCAATCTGCTGCCTAAGCTCCGAGAGACGGAACGTAACCAACTGAAGGACATCCTCTTCGGCCGGTAATTGCTCGCCCTCAACCCCAACAGTGATTGCAATATCATCCAGATACTGGCCATAGAGACTGCGCTGCTCCCTCTCCCTCTCCTTCTCTTTCTCCATCTCAACTGTCCGAGCCTGCGCCTCATTCACCTTCTCGTAAAGTCCCCCAACTAGACTTCTCAGAACTTCCAACGCATCTTCATTTGAGCCAGTCCAGGCAAAGTCATCTAACTCATGGCCTTCAAAAGGTGAATTCTCGCTCTGGGCACACTGAGAATACAGCTTTTCAACATAACCTCTAACTTCTCTAAAGCGGTCTGTCAATCTTTCCACTGTCTCTTCGGGGTTGAGAGAGTCCATATCCATCTCCTCATCTGTCTGAGCTAGTATCTTAATCTTCTTGGATAATTCAGTACGAAGTCGCTCGTTTTCGTCCGCGCGGTTCTTCTCCATAACCAACTCCGTCAAGACCTCCTCCACTGCCATATCTAGGGATTGTTCGCCGTGGATATAGGGTTGGATCTTTTGTTGAATCATGGATTTCTCTTCATCGGCGAGAGCGGACGCCCGCTTCAAGGTCCTGATTTCGGCATTGAGAACACCGATGTCTTGACGTAGGCCAGTGTTATCTCCGTGAGCATCTTGAACCGCAACCTCAAGGGAAACGACTTTCTCTTCCAACTCTTCGATATTCTGCTTCAATGATTCTCTCTCCCTGTTCGAATGCTCAAGCATACTAGTCAAAGAAGCAACTTCCTCCTTGTACTCGGCGATCTCCGATTTTAAGCGGCTATTCTCGGCCTGGGCGTCATCTCTCTCCTCTTCTAGAATATTAATCTGCAAATTCAAGCCTGCGATGGTTTTTTCGAGATCTTCCTTCTCCTTTTGCGTAATCTTGCCTGCCCTGGTTAAACCTTGGATTTGAGCCATCATTCCGCTCATGTTTATTTCCATCTGCTCTTTCTCGTTCTTGACCGCCTCCTCAGCCTGCTTAAACAAGTCGATTTGAGTGTTGAGATTAAGGATTTCGTTTTCAAGATCCGCCGCTTGGTCATCCGAAAGCTTGACGGTCGCCTCCAGTGCTGACACCTGCTTTTGGAGAAAATCGATTTCACGCCCCAGATCCTCCTTTTCTAAATTGGAGGCGATCTTAGCTTCCCGTAGTGAGGCTACCTGGGATGTGAGCTGGGCAATGTCACTCTCAAGACGTGTTTTGTCATGGCTAGCGGTTTCGAGTGCGGACTGATGTTGAGAAACTCGATCCTGTGATTCCCGAATTTCCTCTTGGAGTCGAGCTTTCTCGGTATTCGAGACATCAAGTGCTTCCCGAAGCGCATCGACATCGTTGCCAAGTCCAGTAATCCGGGTTTCCAGTACCTCCCTCTCGGATTGCGATTTCTGGAGGGCTCCTTCAAACACAAGTACTTGATTCTGAAGGGTTGTGATTTCGCTTTGGAGGTTAGCTTTCACCTCATCCGAGACTACAATTGCATGCTCCAAAGAATGGATCCGGTCACTCAAGGCACCGATATTCTCCTCCAGATCTTCCTTCTCCTCCCGCACATGGTTAAGTGCTTCTTCATAATCCGAGGTTTTAGCCGACAGCTCCTCCCGCAGACTGTGAAGTTGATCTTGGAAAGCAATACTCTCTGAGACAGATGACTCAAGGGTTTTCTCGATTGAGGCGATCTCAATTCGCAGTTCGGTGATATTGTTGTCAAGGCGCTCCCTCTCATTCTCCGAAATTTCACGGGCATTCTCGAGTTCCGCGGTCCTCGCAGAAATTTGGGCTTGAAGTTCGTCTACATCGAGCTGAAGAGCAACTTGAGCCTGGTTCGATTGCTCCAATGCAGCCTCGCCTCCCTCAATTCGCTCTTGGAGCTCGCCGATATTCTTCTCAAGCTTCTCTTTCATATTCTCGGCCTGTTCGAGCATTGCTTCGCGATCTGAAAGATTTGCAGAAAGTTGGGCGCGTAGATTGTTGATGTCGTTCTCGAGCTCAGCCTTCTTGGTGTCCGCATCTTCGACCGTGTCCCGGAGAGAACGAATCGTGTCATTGAGCTCAGCAAGTTCGTTGTCGAGGCATTCTTTTTCCTCGCTAACGAAATCAAGTTCGTTCTTGGACTTTTCAACCTTTTCTTCCAAAGCTCTTACTTGAGACCGAAGATCTAAGTTTTGCGACTCAGTAAAGTTGGCATCCTCCTCAAGCTCAGATATGTGGTCTTCGAGTCCACGGATCTTCGGTTCAAGCTCTGCGATACGCTCAGCGAGCCCCTCCTGCTCCTGGGTTGAGAGTTCAAGCTTATTCTCGAGATTCCAGATTTGGTTTTGAAGGTCTTCAACAGTGTTCTCCAAGTTTTCCTTATCTGTTTCCGAGACTTCGACCGCTTCTTCGAGTTTATGGATCTGATCATCTAGTCGATGAATTTGAGCCTCCAAATCTTCCTTGTCGTCCTCGGAAATCTTAAGTTGTTGCTCAAGATCCGATACCCGAACCTGGAGGGCATTAATATTGTGAAGGAAGCTCTTTCTCTCCTGGTCCGATAGCTCAATCACTTTTTCGAGGGAATCGACCTGCGAACGGAGCTCCGATATGGTTTTCTGGAAGGCTTCGTTGGCTTTTTGCGCGGCTTCTGTAGCATTGGTTTGGGATTTAAGTTGATCATGAAGAACCTCGATCTCATTCTCCAAACGGCTCTTAATCTCCTCAGCAACTTTAGCCGCCTCTTCAAGAGTATAAATGTCAAGCTCGAGCCGATGAAGGCTCTCCTGAAGAGCGGTTTTATCTCTTCCAAGATGATCGACAGTCTTCTCCAATCCCGTTATCTTCTCTGTTTGGATGCTGACTTCCTGCCTTAATCCAGCGTTCTCAATACGCAATTCCCCAATCTCGCGTTCTAGAATCGCCAATTGGTTTCTTAATTCATCGGTTTCTGCCACCATCTCAGCCCGCTCTGCTTCCAAGATTGAGATCTCCTTCTTCAACAACTCTTCCATCTTACTCAGGTCCTGAAGCTGAGAGTCAACATCTTCCTTGGAACGTTCTCCGGTTTCCACCGCTGCCTCCAAGCGAAAAATTTGATCCACAGTTTCGAGGAGCCTCGCGTCGACAGCTCTCTTTTCTGCAGCAACAGCTTCAGCCATTTCCTGCAATTCTGAAACTTGGATATTCAGCGTTTCCACCCTCTCCTGCAACAGGATTGTCCCTTCATCCACGACTTCATCCGTTTGTACCATCAAATCCTGCATACTCTCCAACCTCTCTCCCTCCATCTCCTCCAGTTCGATGATTCTCATCCTGAGGGTCTGCTTCTGGTTCTTCAACTTCAGCACCTCTACCTTTAGTGCTTCGGCTGCCTCCTCTTGTTCGGCCAATTCGGTCTGCGACTCTTGAACCCCTTCCTGCATATTTTGGATCCTATCAGTCAAGTCATCGATCACCCTCTGGAGGTCTCCATTCTGATCCTCAAGCTGGGATATCTCCTTCGAGCGCGATTCAGATTCATAAACATTCACCTCAGTCTGAGTTTCGGTGGCTTGAACTTGGCTTGACGCAAGAATCGCACTATCAACAGCCGAAGAATGGAAAGCCATGTCGTCATGAAGTGGCTCGGTATCAGATATGTCATCGTCAAAGTCATCCGCAGTGGGCCCAGTGTAGACACGATCGAGATCCGCATCAATTTCCCCCTCAGCCTCCTCAAATGCTACAGTCATATCATTGGCCTTCGACCGCTCCGCCTCAAGATCATGTATCCTTTCCATAAGAAAGTTGTTCTTCTCCAGGAAAATTTGTTCTTCTGCGTCGTGGAATATTTCATCCTCCTGTGCGCGAGCGGCTGCCTCCTGTTCACGATGTTTGATATCCTCCCTTAGCTGCTCAATCATAGCCTCGAGATCCCTTATTTTCTTGTCCCGGGTCGAAACAGGGGTTTCCCGCCCACTTCCATCCGCACTTTGTGTCTCTCCCCTGAAGGGTGTGGCAGGCGGGTCAGGTGAGTTGGCGAAGGGTGCATAATCCATATCATAATCTTCATCCTGTGGAGCGTCGTTGCGTTCGAGCTCTTCATCTTCATGAATAGGAGGCATGGGCTCAGGTTCTTCGGATGGCGCATATCTCGCAGCAGCAAGTTCTCTCTCCAAGTCTCGCAATCGCTCTGCACTCTGAGCCAATTCAGCCCTTAGCTTGGCTAACTCTTCCCTATTCCTCCTCTGTCCCGCTCGTCTCTCATCATCAATATTATTCATTTCTTCGCTAAGAGCATTTCGACGAAGGGCCCGACGAGTGCGGGCTGACAGAGCCTGCTTCAACGGGTAAAATTGTATCTCTTGAGAAACTGGTGCAGGGAAGCTGATCTGTTGCCGAGGAGGCTGTATCGGAACTGCCATGGTATGGCGACGACGGTTGGAGCCAACAGGGCGGCGGCGGCCTGTGGAAGCCACCACCGGGGCCCTGCGAGCAGGGGCAGGAGTAGGTTGTTCGGAGGATCCAAGTGATCTACGTGCTCTGGGGCTCGGAGAGGAGATGGGCGTGCCAAGTATAAGACGGGGACCCGGATCGGAATGCCGAACTTTCTTGCCCCGTAGTACCTCGCCTCTTCGATCATAGGCATCACGAGATGGCCCCGCGGATGGAGCTGGGCGAGGGCTCGGAGGGACAGCACTTTCACATCGAATATCGATAGAGGATGGGCCGGCACCAGAGGTGGAACAGGTATTAGGTGTCGAGCGACCACTCGGGGGCAGAACATGACTACTTGTCTGGCGAGCAGCAGGGGTATTTGAGGATAGTGTAGCACCAGTTGGTGAGCGGGCAGGAATGACTATGGTCGGAGCGATAAGGCTAGTTCGTCTCCTTGTTCTACCCGCCGGGGTTGAGGAAGGGGCGTGATTCTGGGTCTGGGGGGCACCAGCAGGAAACTCCATAGCCTTCACAATCGCAGCAAACGTATTCCAACCATGACTGCTCGGGCCAACTTCCCGTCGCCTCTTCTCCGCCGCAATTATGGTCCGTAGTTTTGGCGTAAGGAGATAACAGCCATCGTTTGTGGCAGAGAGCCAGCCCTCGTCAACCAGCTTATTCGCTGTCTATGCCGCAGCAAAAAAAAAAAAAAAAACAAGCAATCAGCAACAATGATTTATCCGTTGGGTTGAGAGGTAACATACGAGCAGGACGCGCTTTCTCCACGCCACAGGAAGGGTGCATTTCTGAGAATCACAATCCCGTTTATAACGAGCCTCTACAGTTTACATTAACACGTTAATTCAGGCAAAAAGCAAAACAGTAAGCCAGGATTGTATGTATCATACCAACAGATGCAAGACGGATAGGCTTTGCATGTTTAGGATTATAGAAGGCATCGATTGCCGCAAGTACTCGTACTTTGTACGAGAAAGGTGGTAGTGGTGCCATTGTTGGTAACTGCGCCCGGCTCCCTCGACGGGCAGCTACGATAAAAAAGAGTGTGAACCAGCCACTTGTACTAGTACAGCACAATGTACAAATGGCGCTTTCAGCCAATACTAGATATAGTAATTCGGAAAAATATCTGTGAAGCAGCAGCCTTAGCTAAAGAAAGTTCACGGAAGAGAAAGAGGCGAGTAGAATAATATAGTAGGTAAGAAATGAATTTGATAGAAATTGTGAAACAAGTTAACACGAGGCAAGAGATCAAGAAGGGGATGAAGGGATGAAGCAATAGAGGAATTAAAGTTGTAATAATAAAAGAGGTGCTGATGATAATTACCTCCTAGAACAGAAAGCAAAGGCTTACCGTACCGTACAATGGGACGTATATTATTCTGGACGATGATGGTGAGTTGTATAAACGAAGTGGAGAAAGTGGTTCAGAGAAGAAAAGAGAGAGGGAGGGGGTGGAGGTGGTGGTGGTGGTGGTGGTGGAACAGCAAAGCAATTCACGCGTAGATTTTAGGTTCTGTGTCTGACTCGAATCGGGAAAAGCGTACCGTACCCTGACGCTCGAGTACCGTACCGGCACTCGAGTACAAGCCAAGTTACCAAATAGTACCCAACCGTGAGATTCTTCCTAGTTCTATCTTTCTCCTTTGGATTACATTCGTTTGTTGAAACAGAAACAGCAGTCAATAAAATCAAACCCGTTTCCTTCGAAGAAGAGATAGAAAATACTATAGTCGAAGGCGAAAAAGCCGTGTATCATGCTCGTATGATAGGAAGAGAAAGAAAAAAAGGATTCACCGACATAGCACAGATACGGTACTCTACATCAAGAATTTGGGGGGGGAGAGTGCCAGCAATGCAATTTCTGTGGGCCTATCTCTTTCGAATGGTTTCCCTGTTTCTCTCCCTCCCTCCCTCCCTCCCTCCCTCACTTGCAGAGTCATAGGAATCTCCCGGCCTATCAATCTAAAGAAATCGCAGACGGAAGCTTGACGACAGCAACAGCACTTGAGAAGAAAAAGAAAAAGAAAAAAAGAAAAGGGCTGAGCGCCAACTGCCGCCACTTGGTGCTCCATCCATTGGGTCGTCGAAGCTTCCCTGTTCCTGCCAGTCCAACCATTTCATACACCATGACCGATTTCCCATTCTCAGGCCACCAATACCTCCTCCTCCTCCTCCTCCTCCTCCTCCAACCATGGACAAGGAGAGAAAAGTGTTGAACTGCTCAATCATTCCGCTGTGCACTGCAGAAAGAATGGCGATGTTCATCGACTCCTTCACTATCCTTCACCGATGACCAGCGAGAATGGTAGGGGATTGATTATTTGAGGGATGTTGCCTCTTCACCAAAGCCTTGATGATCACGTGAGAAGGCGTAACCGACGCATTGGATTGGTTGTTAGGGAAGCTAAGCCAGAACTGCCGTGGCACTTGAGTGCAATACCGTACAGTACGGTATCGTATCATAGTAGTGATGATATCTTTTCCCAGCACCGGTATTCATGCCCGCGGATTTCCAGCGGTTCGGCAACCACGATCCCTTAACCTGTTTTCGGGTACCGTACTGGTTTTGTTCCTCCTCCTAAAATCCAAAAGGTATATAGTGGTTTTATCTCCAACTGGCGGAAAGTCAAGTTCATTGATTGGCTAGGTCAAGTTTCTATGGGTGAGTCTATTCCTTTGATAGGTGATATTCGAACTAATCGGGATCATGGTCGGATCATGGTCCCTACCTATCGCCCGCCCTAAAAGTGAGTAAACGTCGATAAGAGCTTCCAACGCGAAATGATCATGAAGTCATCAAGTTACTCATATGGAGACTTTGCAGTGGACGCACCCACCCACCATCATATTTATTTATTTTTCTTGCCGCTAACTCATCTTGCCTTGCACATGCCAGGCCCCACAACGCCGTACCGGACTCTACTACGAGCTGGCGAGAGCAATTTCGACAAATCTGACCCCACCCACCCACCATACGATACTATCATACCAATATATCATAATTCCTATCCACTATACAATTTCCAATGACAACTCTTTTTAATTCTCTACTACAAGTGCTCGAGTAGAGAAGCAGAAGTGCCTACCGTAGTCTATCAGGATCAAGGGAGCAGAGTTCAAACCTACTGCAGCATGAAGGTGAAAATCCCATCCAGCCCAAATTCCCTGTCCAATAGCACTTGGGTGGAGTGTCTGGGTATGATACATCCAACCGTAAGGTGTCTGCTCCCCAACCAGATTTTTTGTGCTACCGTCCTTACACAAGAGCTGGTACTTGTACAGTACTAGTACAGTACTCAACTACTCGAGTACGTTGTCCACGATACTTACGGTACCGTAATGGCATGATTAAGCGCCAGCAGTCATCAAACGTAAAGGTTCCACCGGACAGCAACGTCGCATTCATAACACAGAATTGTACCTAAGCTTTTGTACGGTTTCAGAAGACGAGCATATACTGTACATATATAAGTCGGACTGCCAGATTGCAACAGCTCAGGGTTGTAGCTTTGAGCTTTGAGCGAACCTTTTTGTCTCGCGAATCTTGTCAGTCACCATTTCTCCGCCTGTTGGTACTCTATGTGACGACTGCCAGTACTCGTACTGTAAAACCCGGTGGTACAGTACTTGTAATTACCACGGGACATGCGGCTGTACAGTAGAATTTGCCAGGCATCAGCACAGCACTCGGGTGCACCTCGGGGATCGCTATAATGCGGCTCTCTTGCCATTTGCCACAACTCTCCGTCCTTTCCCATTTCTCTTATCTGTACTATACCCCACACTTCGCTCGCTCAGTCATTAAACTCCCCTTCTCATAAATTTCCTCGGGCTCTCGCCCATCACCCATCATATTATCTCTTCTTGAACAAAACCTCCTCTCCCACCTATCCCTCCTCTTTAACCATCTCCATCACTTAGCCTATTCTCTCCCCCGGATTTGGAATTTTTCAACAATCCACCCCTTCACCATCCCCCCACCTCACAGCGCCCATGGCCTCCTCAGATGAGAAGGCCAATTCCGCTACCATTCAATCATGCCCTAACGGTAATTAAAGAAATAGTTACCTCTCATTGC
>Ga0307507_10011421_pt1 | contig 11209 bp, 11 predicted proteins | sample 7_EM_MG_FD_207223 | JGI IMG/M metagenome (GOLD analysis project Ga0307507, IMG submission 207223) | Populus trichocarpa ectomycorrhiza microbial communities from riparian zone in the Pacific Northwest, United States - 7_EM | ecosystem: Host-associated > Plants > Roots > Unclassified | place...
ATCCTAGATAGACTCCAAGCAATGTCATGATGCATAGTACTGCTGCCAGCTCCAAGGTCTTGATTCTATTTCAGATTCTATGCATTTGCACTTTTAGTCTACTGAACAGGGCGTGTTCAAAGACTCTCTGTATCATTGCAATTGTAAATAGTGTTCACAGAGGTGTATGATGCTAAAATCGCAAAAATCGAATTTTATACAGTTAAATTGATTTAACCCGTATCAGTATCATGTTGGCAATCACCACAGTTTCCTCATAATTGGAACCAGAGCCATCACTTTCTTCAATGAAGTGATCACGTTCCTGAGCCTCATTAGTGTCCCCCATGTCGACATCAGCCTTTCCGTCACTGGCTTTAGGAATGTGCGAACTGAAGCCTTTGAAGATGGCATCATCGGCATCTGAGCTGCTTTCGCATATAGTGTATTGCAATTGGCGGTAACCTCTGCGGGATGAAAGGAATTGATCATCTGGGTTGTCATCGTTCTGTGAATCTGGCCTGTTACTAATCAGCGGTCTGGGTCTGGGTCTCGGTTTTTGAGGTGGTTGTATGTTGCGGGTGGTAGTGGCAACATGCTCTATGTTATTGACATTCTACATTTTCAAAAGTCAGCAAGACAATGCGTTGATAGACAATATCCTACCTCTTTGTTCCTGAGTCCACAATAATTCATAGAAAGAACAACGGCAGATTGTTCACTGCTACCAGTGGCTTTCTCTACAGCTGGCATCGCAGCCTACAATTTAATGTGAGAGAGGCATTGAAGTGACAGAAAGTTTCGTACATCTGGAATCAAACTCATAGGAGGGTGGTGGCTTGTCTACTGGTGGCATTGTTGACATTCATTGCTGCACCCTGTTCCCTAGTTCCATCATGTCCTTCATCTGCTTCTCGTTCTTCTAGGACAGGTTCCTCCATGGCTGTCTATGTTCTATAAGTAAGTAGAAGGCATTGCGTGGGACACAAATATCAATACCTTGGCAGTGCCAACAACCTCTTCAGGTTCTCTCAGTTCAGCATCCATAGAAGTCTACAATTTTATGTGTCAGAAAAAAGCATTTGCATAGGTTGGAATTGTTCTTACCTTGGAATCATCCACAAGGGTCTTGTTTTTACAAGTGCCCGGTTTCACAACATTCTACATCTTTGGATTGGTAAAAGCACCAAATGGATAATAAGAATTCAAACCTTTGCCATACGCTTCCTTGTGCCAGGTTTGGCACGGCTTTCAGGAAGAGGAATGTCAGGAAGGGTAGCCTTCCGGGAACGTGTTATGTGATTCAGATAAGTTTGGTTGTTCTGTGGCATATGGATATTCATGTCAAGATGGTAGGGAGAAAAGGGGGGGGATCGGCTCAACCAATGCAGAGTATAAATTCCTCACGTACCTGTAGCATTGTCTTGGTGTGTGGGCCACCTCCATGGGCAAACAACAAAAAACAATAGATTGGCAAAGGTAGTAATTGATATCATCCAAAATTGTTCAAATGCATGTGGCCACTACATAAAATCCTCAGATAAGGCGATGAGGAACAATGGCTGCACGACCAAAAAAGTTGAAGAAGGACTGGGTATAAAATCGAGCCACTTGGCACTCCAATTCCTCAATTTCACAGATTGAAAAACAATCTCCTGGTTTTTCTGCAGACGAAATGGCTTCCAGAAGAGGACCCTCCCATGTTGACATGAGTCTCTTGATAGCGAGGAGGTATGGCAGTCGGTCTTCGATCCCATTTGCAGCAAGCCCTATATTTCCTTTTGACAGCTCGACTGCCAAAGTTGACTGTTCTGGGAAACAAGCAACCAGCGCACTATGGTAGTCGTGAATGTTGAAATTAGCCAATTTCGCACATCAGTTCAAAGCTGATAGTTCATATCTAAAGTTCAAGCTAAAAAGCTTGTAGAGAATCTCCTTGGTAATGTGACATGGAATTGGGGCACCTGCCCCAAGATCGCATTCTCCCCAGTGCAAAGGAATGAGCCCATCATTGGGTGCCAGCTCAACTCCAACTTCACGCAAGCAATCACTGAGTATCTCCTTCAGTGTTTCTGCACGCCGAGATGCTTTGGTTGATTTAGAGCCAGAGGGCTGCTTTTCCTTGGCTGAATTCAGGAGATCGTGCCATGCTTGGTTGAGCAGTGGCTGGGCTGATGACGATGATGAACTGAGACGATAAATGAAGGCAGTTCTGAGGCACAGCCATTGATGAAGGTATTCAGTCATTTTCTCTCCAGTCATGCAGCTAACAAATAATCCAGGATCAGGAAACATATATCCACTACCAGTTGAGCCAATCTGGTCAGTGACACGATTGCCCGGGTTTGTGTCAACAGCAGCAAGGGCATCCCTCCATACAGGGATTGCTGGCAGAAGCAATGGGCTGGACATCTCAAGAAACTTATTTTGACTGGGCCCTTTCACTGGGCCACCTTTTGCTCGATGATAGTATGCAACAGAGAGGTCTGTCCACAGTAACGATGTTATCATATGCAATATACTCACAAGGATGTCCAGCCTTCATTTTTGGAATGTGATTTTCTTCGGAACGGCTCGAGATTTTTGTCTGTTGACTGTCCTCACCACATATTGGTGGAAATGTTGTCTGACGACTTCCCTGGGCAGGCGCCTGTGTTCCAGACACATTTCCCCTTGGTTTGATGATGTAGAGGGTGAATGGGTTGTAGTATGAGAAGAACTGCCATGAGTGAAGTGCGAAGGCTTTTCGTTTTTCCGGATCATCTGCTGAACCACAGAAAATGATATCGAATTTTGTTTCAGCATCAAGAAGTTTGATAAAATTGCGTGGGTTTCTTGGTTCAACAATTGCGTCGATACGTACACCAGGCAGGGTATGAGTGGGCCACATAAACCATACAGGGAGCCCAGCTTTCATAAACTCCTGTACAATTGTTGAATCACTAGTGAATGCACTGATGGTCTGTGCGGTTTCAGTGGTGGGAGCAAGAATGCCATCCATTCGTGGTTTGTATATGTACAGATAGTCGAGTCCGGCAGTTAATTCCAAGTATGCTCATTGAACCTCCGCGATGCCGAACTTCAGTTGCGTGAAATCCATAGGTAATAGTTCAAGACAAGAGAGCCCCTGATCCAACCAGTTCGAAAGGGCCATGATTTCAGAGTTCTTCACTGGGTGATTTTTGTCTGATTTGTACTCCTGAACACAGTCTTGGAGCTCACCCACCAACTGTCTGAATTGACATAGGCGATTTTGTGGGATTTTTCCGATGCTGAGGACTATGTCAGAGGAATTGACCATTAGATCTGTCTGGTCGGTATTCCACCACATAATATCCATTCGATGTCCATGTTCTGGCTCATGCGGGATTGCGCCATGGTGACAGGCAGAGCAGACATATGGTTGGGGCCATAAATGTGGGTCATCATCTGCATAATGATAATTACGATGGAGGAACATCTCCAGGTTCTTCCCAAGAGGCGGTTCATACACAATATCCATGTTTGGACTGGTAACGAAGAAAAATCCTCCTCGGAGAACGGCACCCACCTGTCCATCAGACCACTGTAGAGCTATAGTATCTTCAGTATATTGCAATTGCGTATTGACAGCCATGCACATTCATGTGGATTTCCTCACTTGTGAAGGAGAAGATATGGATCTTTGTCTAGTACCTCAGGCATTACATTCCAGGTTGATACGCTCCCACCATAGACATGCTAGCAATCTACTTAGGTTTCATATGGTGAGCAGTCTAAATGTCTATATACACAGTTTCAATCATGTGTTGCAAAGTCTGTAAGAATCCGAAGTCAGTTCAACAGCCTCAATTGTTATATATCTACATACATTCTCAAAATCAAAAATCCGCTATATTTCCAGAGTCAGGATGTGTTGAAAGTCTCGATTTTCCATGTAAATTCTTGAGGTCTGTTAATTTGGGGAATAAGCCTTGTGTTCATCTCTAGAATTGGATGTTTATGCACAAATGCGACTGAATGGGTTCTCAAAATCAAAGATCTGTTACATTTTCAAAGTCAGTTCAATTGTCTCAGTCATTGGACGTATGTATTAACCATTGAGAGTTTTGGTAAGCATTGATTTTATGCGGAAATTCTTGGAGCCTATTGGTTTGGGGAGTAAGCCCAACATTCTTCTCCAAAGTAGTACGTTTACGCACAACTTGAAGACCGTTACTTTTGTATGTAGGTTCCTATTACACATGGATGCAACTGAACATGGTCATCGTCAACTTCAAGTCCATGAGGATAGAAAGGGCCAGGCGATGCAAAGTCGAACCTGGTCGTGAGTGACGCAGAGTCAACAGGGAGCGACCAATGCATAGTCAAGTCGTGAAATGAAATGAAATGACGCAAAGTCAATTTCATGTGCAAACATCAATGACCAACACATAGTCAAGTCGTGAAATGAAATGAAACGACACATAGTCAATTTCACTTGTGATGGAGAGCAGAGACATACTGATTAAGACTGCAAGGCAGTGTCAGTTCAAAAGAGGGAAGAGGAAACTAAAACTTACCGAGTATCCTTACTTGTGTGGTTGCACCCAGAGCAAGTGTTCTCAGTTCTAGCTACCGTTGAGAGAGAGAGAGCCAGATGTAGGGAGACGTATCGATGGTCGAAGTCACTGCATGTGAACTATGGTTATCGATTGGGTGCCAATGGGTGCTTCATGCCTCATGTGAGAATAGCGCTTTGTCTTTGTTTGTCACAGGTGTTACATTGTATGCTCACTCATCGATACAATATTGTTATCGCAATCACTCACCCACACTAGTGGATAGACATAGACGACGACTTTATCCTCGACCGATTCAACTTGACGGGCCTAAACAACGAGGTCGCGAATTACTCTAACTTAGGTCAGTCTTCCCCCTCATCCACATCTGTTCAGTTTGTTGACGGATAATGCCAGACAATGACATCCAAGACGAACTCTGCAGCTCACTCGATGTCCAAGCATGCCTCTTATACGAGTTCATACATGCCCAATGGATAGTCAACTAGTCACACTCCGCGGCCTCTCCAAAAACTCAGTGGTAACTGAAGAAAGGACAGAGGGGAGGTAAGAGTGGGTTTGCTTTGCTATGGTGAGTACATGGGTTTGCGGTGTATATCCTTGACGAGTGCTGATTCTGCTAGGGATGTTCATCTGTAGCTTTAAGCTACATATGCCACTGCCAGATCTGATGCTATAGGCAGCTGGCTGAACCACTTAGTCACAATGCCACGCCATACACCAATGCCATAGAAAATGGCATGTACATCCCCTCCCTATTTTAGGCCCTTCTCTGAGACTGTCTCTGACATCCACCCCTTGCAGGCTACTTAGAAGCCATTATCCACCCACGCAACATTGTATTCGATGAATAGGGCTTGGGTAGTATTGCAAAAACTTCCATTTGATCGCGGCTAAAGCAAGCAGTTACGGTGGTGATATGAGGAGGACGACACGTAGCTTGCTCCCCAGCCGCCAATGGGAGTTTGTTGGTTTACAATTTAGAACGGTGTGTTGGGGTGCTGGGGTGTTATCAGGTATGCAAAGCTTGTTCTGTACGTTTTTTGGTCCTCACCTGACTACGCCCAACTTCGTTTAGGGTGCAAACATCAAAGACCGTCGACATCTAATCCTATCGTAGACGACCACTTCCCTTATATCAATGACGGATGTACCCCCCCTCTGCATCAACACCACTTCCATAATCACCCATTGCTGACCCGTTTTATGGCCACAACTCAGGGACAGTGGTGGCCAGCCCCTCACGCTATGCACTACCTTCCCATGGATGCCTAGCTTTGAGGTCTGGTAGCGGTTTGTTCTCCCTCCTCTCATTTCACCCTCCCACCATCTAACTTCCACCCAGCTCAAAAAATACAAATGAGCCGACTCTAGTTGGTGCCCGGCAGCTTCAAAGTTCAATAACTCCAATCCGGTGCAGCTACCAACCTCTTCCAACATTATCATGAGTTTAAACTTAACTACTGACAGCTTCATATCTTGAACAATTCAAAACTGAATCCTGCGAAGTCAACTCTGCGTCATTCGCTCTCGACTTTGACTTTGTGTCGGTCATTTCAGGTTGACTATGCGTTGCCTGCCTTCTAGATTGTATAATTTGGCTTGTATCTGAATACATCTATTTTTTGACCATTCTGGGCAGACAATGGGCGAGTGGCCATCATTCCACATGGTGTGGCTAGCCAACTCTTCAACCATGTCAGATCTGGGCCACCCTCCTGTGTCGACTTGCGCTAGTGAAGTTGCCGACCTGCCCCCTCTTCCTGTGTCTTCCTGACATGTGACCTCGCATCCCAAAAGATTTCACTCCAACCTCAAGCCCATTATCCTACACTCCAATATGTGGTAGGGCTTCCCATTACCTCTCCAGGCCGAGTGGAATTCATCCACTTGTACTTTTACCAGATGAGTGAACATTTAGCCAGCAGAGAAATCTTAAGCCATTCCCAGGACAGGTCAGCTTTGCTGGTGATCAACCCCTCAATAGCTGTTCATCACTCTCTCTGCCGATGGCTCACAAACCGCTGATGCCACTGGCGATCTCAAAGATCCAAGTGGCATCATGTTATTTTCATCTCCATCCGCCGACTTTGCCTCTTCTGTTTCAATTCACCAATGAAAACGTGAAAATCAAACTATTCGTTGGAAATCTGAAGTGATCCCTCGCCTCATTATGCCGTACATGCGGCTCATTTCTCAGACAGAATCCTTCTGCCTGCCAATCTCTGAGGATGCTCTAGCCACCACCCTTGACTGTCAATGTATTGGAAGATCACTAGAGGTCATTGTAGTTCATTTCTGTGGTATGTTTTCATTCCTGATTTCAAGGCATTGAGATACTAACTAGTGCGTTCCAGTTCTTGAAAAGCTGAAACTTCAATTTTGTGACTGTTGACCAGCCGCGGTTCAGCTGCTTAAATGCGGATTATTTCCTTCTGCACCATTTGCCCCTTCCCTGGCTGTTGACATCCAAGTTCTAGACTTCGTTTCTCGCCTATTTCTTCACATTTCCCCCAATGCCACTGCATGGTGCAACACAGTTGAAGAATTTCTTCAAAGCCAGGGTTATAAACTCAATACTCAGGTATTTATTGCATAGATGGCAGGAGAATTTGGTCTGACTGATAGTTCAGGATTCCCTCCGCTGCCAATTTAGTGAAGCCTTGAAATGGTACAACACACTTCAAGACACTACTACCAAACATGTTGACAATGTCCTCTATCATGTCTGGACAATTATCACAGGCTATAACAATGGGGCTCATACAACAACACTTGTCTCTACTGATGGCGAGTCGACCCCTCGTGCCACCCAATCCACAACACTTGTTTCTCCCAATAACAAGTCAACCCCTCTCACCACACAACCACCTCATATTGACGCTGTTGAAGGCGACCTAGCACCAGAGCCCCTGTTTTCTAGCACCTGACCACCCCCAGTCACCATGATTGAAATTGAAGATGAAGGTGCGCTTCTGAATGCAAGACTTCCTCGGCCCTTGACACCTCTTAACAGCTTAACAGCTTCTCCTTCCATGCCCATTTCCAGGAAGCAACATCGTTCGGAAGACACTGATGGCTTGAGCACTCCCTTTCCGATGCCAATTCCACGTGACCGGCCCAGTGATTATCTTCATTCACGGTGCCCTCTGTGCTTCGGCAGAGATCCAAATCAGAGGCTTGGAGGTAATGTGTAGGTCATGTTGCTTGGTATATTTGTCACCTTTTTAACTGATTCAATCATCAGCCCTGATATCATCATGTGTGTTGATGCATGTTTCAAGCAAAAAGAAAATGAAGGACAATCTGACCCACCTTGTGAGCACCCTCAAAGTGTCTTCATATTAGATGCCACTGCATCAAAGATGGAGGAATATATTGAGGGCATCCGTCTGAGCAAGGCTAAGAAGGGTCCAAAGCACCAAAAACCTGTTGATTGTAGTAGGAACCACCATGACTCAGATGAAGAGGATGGCTACAACAGTCCATTGAAGGTTCCATGTTCTGTCTTAGCCAGCTGTGAGAAGAGCGTTACAGCTGCAAATGAAACACATGAAAAAGCTAGCACACAATTTTTCACCGTGACTGCTCTTATGGCTCTTCTCTGCTGCCATGACCGTGTTATATGGATTGTCAATATGCAATCTGCAGGTGAGAAGCAGCATTATGCTCTGGTGCTCATTGAGACTTTCTTTCAACACCTACCTCACCACTATATGGTTGGTTTGCTTTATGATGTTGGCTGTCAGCTACATAAAAGTTGCGTCAACTGGGGTTTTCTTAGTGCATACCTCCATCATTTGATCTTTGCCATTTCTGTGTTTCACGCATTTGGACATCAGTGGCCTTGCCAGATAATATACCATCCTCGAAAATGCAATGGATTTGGACTCTCTGACAGTGAAGGCTGCAAGCACTTTTGGAATTCTATCAAGAAGTTAATTGCTTATCTATGTGTGTGTGGGGTAAGTCTTTCTTCATCTGGGACAATATATCAACTCATTGGTATATCATATAGTCACATCAATGTGTATACACTCTTGATCGACAGGTTCAACAAGCAGATAAGGAAAGCCTTGGTCGCCTGGCTTTCTGGTTGCTTCGCTGATCTCGCCATTGCCAAGAAAAGAAATACCTTGCTGAAGTGGCACTCACAGAATGTGGCTTTCCCGAAAACATTCTCCGAGATAAATGGTCCACACAGGTACATGCTCAGACAAAGCCCCTTCCACGTATGTTTAATTCTGAACTCCAACTTCAAGCATTAATAAGTTATCTAGGACAGACAAGGAACCAGGGAAAAGATGCAGTCTCTGAAGCCATCCGCCTTTGGAAAGCACATGACATTCTGAGGAAGCACGCCCAAGAGCAAGAAAACATTATATTGGATTCCTCAGTCTCAGACTATCATCTTTGTGATGTGGAACTGCATCTGGCTGAAGCTAAGAAGGCTTTGAGTTCTGCAGAGTCTCGGGTCCATGCTTCTGTGTCGGCTCTTGGTGTTCAAGAAAGAACCAAGCTTGAGAAGCTCCTGGGAAGCCCTTTTATTGCGGCAAGGATGAATGCCTGAGCCCTCAAGCTACGCTTACGCGAAAGGCTGCGCTCCTGAAAGTTTGAGCTTGACCGTATCGAAAGATCATATCGCAATCATGTCAATGGTATGCCCCTTCAACATTTTGTACACTGCATTTACTTAGTAGCATAAAACAGAGTGCAAGGTTCACCATCATCTTGAAGATTCTGTGAAGTGTCGTGATCCCAGCATACAAAAACTTGCTCGTGACTACAACAACTTATGTGATGTAATGCTACAGCTAAAAGCTCAGTGCAAAGTGCCTGCTGGCTCAGTTTGCCCATCCAAGATTGTCATGAAGGGTCTGTTTGCGCTGGACATTGACAATGAAATTTGGCAGGATACTGGCTTGGAAGATTCACTCGACGGCACCATGATGGATCCTCCACTGTGGCTTTGCAACAATCTTGTAAGGTCTGGAATCTGTGCGCGATTAGAGCTTGATCAATGCATTGAAGAGGAAGGCCGTATCAAACATGAATGTAGGGCGCTCCAAAGTTGGTATTCGGAGGAGTGGAACATCACCTGTTCTGCCTATGATAATACTGGTATGTTTCACTATTTCAATGCTTTGTGATGTAGCTTCTCATCATATTTTAGATTCATTGGAGTTACGCTATCAACTTCAATTACGAAAGGATGAACTTCTTCATGTCCTGTTGATATGGAAGAAGTCCTTACAATCCTTACCTACTGACACCATTGTACCAGCATGGGGCCCAACAGATGATGAGATTACAGCTGCTTGAATCGCACAAGTTACCTCCTGTTTGTATGGTGACTACGATGATATAGAGGAAGTCAGACCATCCATTGGAGTAGACAAAATGAATTTGTCAGATGTAGAGAGTCTTGATGTTGATTTGATCGACACCCTGGAGGCTATTGACCTTGCAGATGCTTTCTGTGGGAAGGATATTAGTAGTTAGTCTAATCTCATATGCAACTTACTTATTTATGGTTAAAACTCCCAGTGTCTATCTATCTGTGGGAGTCCCATCTTCAGTTCTCTTCATTCCATGGATGTCCAAGCAAACATCTTGGGACTCCCATGTTAGATCTCAACATGCTTCTGGAAGTCCTATCAATGTTCCACTTCTCTGTGGGCATCCCAGGCATCGCTTTTGGTGTCCTTTGGGAGTCCCACAATAGGTTACATGTCATCTGTGGTCGTCCCAGCAAATGGTGATTCTACTGGATGGGAGTCCCACAGATTCTCAGATGGATTATGTGTCTGGGTGTTGGGATTCCCAGATATACCTCTACTGGATGCTAGGAGTCCCACAGGTGCTCCATTTGCTCTGTGGGCTTTCCACTTAATACTTTTGGGAATCCCATCTTGCATCTCATTTGCTTTGTGGGCATCCCATCCAAGGCCTTGGGATTCCTAAGTTAAATTATGGAAGAGTGCTGGTTCCAACAGATTTACAGGGCTGACAGTCACTGCCAAGTTGAACAATGCTTTCCTCCTACACAATAATTATAAGACTTATTAAGTTATGTTGCCAGTTGATTTCCTCTAGGGAAATTAATCCAATTGGACAATATCTTTCTCACCTATGTAAATAAATCAGCTTGGTGTGTCCAGATACATATCAATTGGCTATTCCATATCTTCCATTTGATTCCAGTCATTCAGCCCATTATGGTTGAACACTGCATGTGGATGGACTAAACATGGAGCTGGGATCATGCATAAATTTACCTTGGTCAAAAATGTCTATCTCTGCAGCTATTTTATGTATCTCCATAGCACAATTGCTTTATTCTCATATCTATGAGTTAGTACCACTTGGTTTGTTGGTGTGTTGGCTTTGATATGAAACCTACTTGGAATTGATTTGAGTATATTCCTTGGGAGTCCCAGTATAACAAAATAAATTTGGATGGGAATCCCTTGGTTGGGGGAATCCCATGGAATATATCTTCAGGGACTCCCACAGGCCTTGGATTCCCAAGGACAAGTGAAGCAACCCTGGAAGTCCTAGAAGATACCATGGAAATCCCATGGGAGTACCAGGCTACCCCCAAGGGACTCCAATAAATAGATGGGACATACCATGGTATTGGGCCCTCATAGGGTAGTCTTATTGGCATGGACTAACTACCCTAAGAG
>Ga0307507_10011422_pt1 | contig 11208 bp, 9 predicted proteins | sample 7_EM_MG_FD_207223 | JGI IMG/M metagenome (GOLD analysis project Ga0307507, IMG submission 207223) | Populus trichocarpa ectomycorrhiza microbial communities from riparian zone in the Pacific Northwest, United States - 7_EM | ecosystem: Host-associated > Plants > Roots > Unclassified | place...
ATGTTTCTTGTTTCTTGTTGCAGGTGACAATGGTTCTCACCGCCGGCGAGGAAGGAAGAGGAGAAGAAGCCAAGCTAGATCCACCCGTTTTCAAGGTTCTACCCGCGGCGGCGCGTGAACCCACGCACTGCAGCCTCCGGCAAGTGGAGAAGAAGCGCCACCGCTATTTCGGCGGTTCCAGAAGATGTTCCCAGCAATTCTTGGAGTTTTTGCGGTTTATTTTGTAATTTTTGGATTGTATTTGATTTATTTTGAATTTTGTTATTTTGAAACATGAAAAAATGATGTGTGAGTTGAGCATAGTAAAAAGTGATGTGTGTGTTTGTATTTTTTTTTGTATGTTATTGAATTATGTAAAAAATTAAATATTTTCATTTGCATTGAATTTCGTTCATATTTCAAAAAAATATCAAAAAATATATATATTTATTTATTTATTGATATTCAGGATTATAATCTTATACGTAAAATGTATTGTTGGTATTAAATAAAAAAAGTTTGTTTTGTTTTTGTTGATGCTAGAGCAATTAGGTTTTCTTTACTCGATAAGAGAAGGATCTCCTTACCGAGGAGAAATTTTTTTTTTTTTAAGAAATCATTGGCAAGACAACTTCCCAAACCTTTTTCATATCAAATTGCGAAGCAGTTTACCTTAGGTAGGGTGCACTAAGGGTGCTAATACCTTCCCTAGTCACTACCAGTCCCTTACCCGTGAATCTCTGACAAGACCAGTACATCCAAAGTGGCACCACCTCTCCTTCATTTCAGTCATAAACAATAACAACGCCTTCAATCATCAATGAAAGATAATCTCCTTTCTGGTTCCACTGCACTGTTAGTTGTTCACCGCTTTCACGTCTTGCAATAGCACCCAATAACTGCTAGCTTTTTGTGTTTGATCTTCTTTGAAGTCACTGAACTCCATTCCTGTCCTGTAGCACAAGATGTTAATTTGAAAAAACATGAGTATACCTTGAATTTCAACATAGCAAAGCTCTCTCTATAAAGATTTGTTCGTGGCTCTGCAAGTAGGAAATACAAGAGGGGATGTAGTAGTTTCATACGCTACCAAACTTTCTCTCATCAGTTGGAGCACCAAAACACAGTGGTAAGCAGAAGAGCCAAACCTAGTCTGAAAAACAGAGCAGGCATTAAACTTTAATATAGCAAAGCTCTCTTTGCAGAGACTATTTGCGGATCTGCTAGTGGGGAATCCAAAAAGAAATGCAGTAGTTTCAGATCATCTATAATTTTCTCCTACCATTGTTAGCATTAAAATGCAGAAGTAGAGAGAAGAGACATGCCTAGACTGAAAAACATGAAGAAGACTGAAACTTTAACAAAGCATAACTCCCTCTATTGGTGCTTGTTTGTTGCACCACCAGTGAGGAATCGAAAAGGAGACATAAAAGTTTCAGATTCATCAGTTTCTCTTTTAGAGACACAATGCATGATTCCACGTGTCGGCAGCGGCAGTGTTGCGCGCTACCAAGATTACCTAGCTGTTGGAAGGTTCCAACAATCCTCAAACAACCATAACAACATTAGAAGATTGACATAATGTTGCTGTAAAGATTGCCAAAGGAATTGAGCAAGCTGTGAATATGGGAAAGATTGAGGGTTATATAATGGGTGCCAGAACAATGATAAGAGATGAATTAGAAGATGACACTCAAGGTGAGAAACCTTAGCTATGTGGTTCAGTCAGGTCTCGTTGTAGCATCAACAACTCAAATGTCTTTGCTAAAATGGACATACCTCGGCCACTCGAGTTTGTCTACCAGCATTTGTCAGACTCCGGACTTATTGTCCCGACTCCATCAAATCCCATGCAACCATTGTTTTCTAGGTGGTATAATCTAGAAAAGAGATATGAATATCATGGTGGGATTTTGGGCCATTCAGTTGAATAGTTGCAAGAAGTTTAAGAATTAAGTCTGAAGGATGGTGAGCAAGAGGCGAGCTAAGTTGGTGAAAGATGATGTCATTTGCGATATTATCCCCCAAGCATCTTCAGAATAACACGTGATCGAAAATGCTTGGCAAAACATAGATATTGCCAGAAAAGCTGATTCAAGAATGGTGATGAATTGTCAATCATATTGTTATGAAATTTTGCATTTTGTTTTCGGATCACATCTCATCCTTTAACGAAACATGTCTTTTTCTCTGTCTCTTTGTTGTTCTGAAGTCAGAAGATGTTTAACATTTCATTTTTGACAAAATATTTTGATCAAACTCCAACATGCAAAATTAAAGCTAATCAATCTTGAAGATTAAAAGTATTTTGATTGCAGAAATGACTCGATATTTGTTAAAATGGCAAGATAAACAATATGAGGTGACCAAACAAATTTTGAACTCACATATGAAATTGAACCACACACCGTGTAGCTAAATTTTAGCAGTATGCATAATGACATGTAGTGGATTCAGTAGTTATGGACTCGCGAATCATGATTCTTACAAGTCCAAATCATTACACTGGATGAGTTTTTGGGGTTTATTTTGTAATTTTTGGATTGTATTTGATTTAATTGAATTTTGTTATTTTGAAACATGTAAAAATGATGTGTGAGTTGAGCATAGTAAAAAGTGATATGTGTGTTTGTATTTTTTTTTTTTTGTATGTTATTGAATTATAAAAAAAATTAAAAAGACAAAAAAATTAAATGTTTTCATTTGCATTGAATTTGGTTCATATTTCAAAAAAAAAATCAATATATATATGTTTTGATATTCGGGATTATAATCTTATACGTAAGATGTATTCTTGATATTAAATAAAAAAAAGTTTGTTTTGTTTTTATTGATGCTAGAGCAATTAGGTTTTCTTTACTCGATAAGATAAGGATCTCCTTACCGAGGAGAATTTTTTTTTTTTAAGAAATCATTGGCAAGACAACTTTCAAAACCTTTTTCATATCAATTGCGAAGCAACTTCCCTCAGGTAGGGTGCACTAGGGGTGCTAATACCTTCCCTAGTCACAACCAGTCCCTTACCCGTGAATCTCTAACAAGATCAGTACATTTGGGTTTCCTAGTAACCTTGAACCTAAAACTAGGTGGCGACTCCCAAGAACCAACAAGCAAACAAAATGAAAATCACCAACAGACGCTACGCGGGCACGTGCGACAGCCAGCAAGAGTTGGACTCCAAGAACCAACAAAATAAGGCTTGACTACCTTATGATAATCCAAGGGCTACAAAGCTCTCTGATATACCAGCAGCGAAGCCTATTAGTATTTGGGGAAAGGTACAGCAGCCCAAAAATAGCAGAAAAATAACAATGTAACAAAATACTACAGTAGCAGACCAACACAACAAGCTAAGCTGACACCACAACCAAGAGATCGCTATAACATATTAGCAAAACATCATGAGATGCACGACCTCATGATTTTCTAGAGGGCAGGTAGGCCCTCTAGAAGTCCAGCAAAAAATAGCATTACAAAGTGGAAGGGGTAGGAGATATCCTACTTCGTCTAGAAGCTCTGTTGGGAGAAGAAGGAGAAACCTGAGTAGCAACCACAGCAGGAGGTGTTCCGCCTTCAAAATCAGCAAAGGGGAGAGTATAATCAACCACTTCCTCTTTGGAATCCACAACAACAGGGCATTCCACCATTAGGACTCATTCAAGACGATGAGACAAGCAACCAGACCCTCCAATTAGGGTTTCAAGAGATGAAGACGAGCCAATATTTGAGCAAGTTAAATCAATCTGGAAACCAGGAGGGACGTCCAAGGCGAGCACAAACTTCGCGTGAGGGGAAATCAAGAGTTTCGCGTGAATCGGGCTTTGATTTTCTCGAAGAGGAATTATGCCCGTTAAAGGAAGCAAACAGAGACGTCAGAAATGATGGCGAGATTCCAAGCCGAAGAATAGGAGCTCGAGAGCGCAGGAGTGGAAAGGCGCAGGTATGAGGAGAAACTTCTTGGAGAAGGAGAGCATCTCTCTCTAAATTCTCTCTCTAGCCCGACTATTGACTGAGAGCGAATAGATACAATCTTTTTTTTTCATCAAATGTAAGAAATTTTATATCAATGAAACAAAGCTGGAGAACCAGCGAGTCACAGAATATTTACAAATATAAACAGAAAAAGGGAACAAACTCCCTTAAACATGGGGGATAAACTCTTACATAGGCTACAAAAAACCTAATCCAAGGACAAACCAAGAACAAAAAATTCATCTTGACTCAGCAAAACAGCCTAAAGCACCCAAGCAACAACAAGAAGCACCCGGAGAGGTAGCAACAAGAAGCAAGGAGGCAAAGCACCACCACAAGGTAGGCAAGGAATCAAGCCAAGACCTATCTAGCAGAGGCTAACAGCCTAACCAAAATAGCACAAGCAAGGGTTCTGAAACCAAAACCCAGCCACCAAGAATAAGACCGACCAACAGAACTGTACTAGAAATAGCAAACCCAGTAGCATGACTGCACAATAGTAGCACAACCAGCTACATCAGCAAAACCAAGTAAAAACTCTACATTAAGGGAAACCAAGCAGCAAGGCAAGCAAGCAAGGAGACAACTCAAGAGCAGCCCAACCTGCGACAACAGTAAAAGCAAACAGAAATCCTGCACAAGGAAAAGAAGAGCCAGCTAACACAGCAGCAACAGCTAGCCAACATATAGGCTAGGGAACAGCAAAAAGACTAACCAGTACAAGACAATAGAGAAACCAAGGGAACAACCTCCCTATCAAATATAGATCCACAATACAATGAAACCAAATAGAGATAAAAAAATATATGATGGAGCAGTATCATCAGAACTACTCAGGAGCCTTAGAGGTATGACAGGGGCCTTGGATTTTTGTTTCTCCTATTGACCCAAACTGGTGGTGGCAGCAACTCTGCTTCTAGTTAAATACTGCCTCTTGGGAGGCTCCACAGCAGTAGTATCACCTTCTTCAGAGAGGTGTACCACTTTTGGGGTAACAGATTGCTTGGAACCAGAGTGCTTTGCTTCGGCAATTTTGGTCCGTTTGCGACCAGGAGATGTAGGCCTCGTTTCACTAGTTGTGACAGCTTCAGTGAACATAGGATCAACTTGGGGATTTGCAAGGGGGATTGCACTATAGCATTGTTGCTTCTCAACAGCAGCAACAGTCTCTGCAGATTGATTGGAATTGCCACAACAGGTAGGAGCTTCATGAGCCCGTTTCTTGCGTTTGGAACTGGTTCCCTTATTGCATGTGGTAACAGAATGTTCTAGGACCCGACACTGCTTGTAAAAATAGGGAAGAGATTCAAACATAACTTGTTGGGATAAAGATGTGCCATTGGGTAGAACCAGATTGACAGTATTTGGCAAGTCTAAAAACAGGTCAACCTCAATAAGGACTCTGGCATACGAAAGCCTGGTCATATTTGCAGTAGGAGCATTGCAATGGATTGTCTTCCTAATCATACTAGTAAGCTTCAAAAGACAAATTGGAGTCCAGCAGCTTAGAGGCAAATTGGGGAATAGATACAATCTTTTTTTTTTTTTTATCAAATATAAGAAATTGTATAGATCAAAAAGTGAAACAAAGCTGGAAACCAATAGGTCAGATATACAGGCATGTACATATAAGCAAGCAAAGGGAACAGGCTCCCTTGATCAAATAAATGCAACCAAATAAGGAATATGCTCCCTGAACAAAGATATAAAAACCAGCAAGCAACAATCTGCAAGCAGACACCAAAAGCCTATTAATTAAACCCCAACATCTAACAATGCAATCAGCAGCAAACCAATCGGGCAGTTGACCCAATCAGCAACATAAGACAAAGCATTGCCTACATCATCAAACAGCTATCCAAAAAGATCATGACTATATAGCAACCTGGTAGGAGCAACGGGGCCAGTAGCAAAGCAGAACAACACCAATGGGAGCATGTGAAGCTCCTTCAGTAGCAGAATGTAACCCAGCAGCATACCAGCAAAGCAGCCAGGTAGAACAAAAGTTACAAAATGTAACCCAGAAGGCCATTCAGTAGCAGCATGCCTCCCAAAACATGAGAAGGCATTGAAAACAAGCAAAGTGAGCAGCAATGGCAGTGACAGCCCATGACATCCATAAACAAGCAATTGGGAAGCATAGCAAGGCCAGAACCAGATATATCAGACTGGCCTGCACACCCTGAACATGGAGAGCATCTAGCAAGGAAGGAAAAGTTGCAGGCAATAAGAAGAGGCCTAGGCATACCAGCTAGGACTTCCCAACACAGAGACAGTTAGCACAAACAAACCATAGCCAACACTGCAAGTGGAATCAACCAATCAGCAGAAACATAATAATAGAGTAAAAATAACTCTAGCAAACCAACCCCAGCAGTCAGCAGTAGTAGCATCCTGCAAAGAAGATGAAGTGTGAACCAGGCTGAGGAAAACCCAAGAGGACCTTCAATAGTACCCTAACAGTCCACAACATACCAAAGATAGAGTCCAGCAAACCAAGCTGCGTGGAGCAGCACCCGAAAGCCCTCCAACCATCTATGCAATCGGAGAGAACATCAGGCTGTATATAGCAACATCAATCAAACTAACAATCCAACTGCAAAGAGCATAGCATGACCAAGCTGCGCAATGCAGCTACACAAAGCTAGAAAGTAAAGCCAAGACTACATCCAATCTATCAAACCAAATTTACACTGCAATAACAGCCAAGTAGGCACCGAAACATGCTTCATCAAGCTCCTATGTTGTAAGTAGCTATAAGGAAAGGCTTGACCTGCAAAGTAGCAGCCAACGACAAACCAGTAAGCCTAACCGACTAGACTTTCCTCCAATAGCTAAGCAACAACTCAGTAGAAGCAGACCAACAGAGCAACACCAGCACAAACTAGGCATCAAAACAACAGAACCAAAGTACCCTGAGAGGGAGGCCAACTTTAGCAAACAGCTAGGACCGAACCCCTGAGACCCTTCCACACAGTAGAGGGGGAGACCAAGCATTTGGGGAGAGAGCCTCACCCAAACAGGTCCCCGCAACAGGTAAGGGAATCCTTCTCCAAACAGGACTCCACACATTTCCAAATTTGCACCCACAGCTGCATACAAACAGAGCAGCCATAACAAACAAACCAACCAAAACCAGCAACTCATGTTGTGATCAAACTGACCAGATGGCCATCAACAAGTAGTCTATATAAAGATGGCAGGCAAAGCAAATTCCACCAAAATCAATCAGCAGGAACAGCAGGATGAAGAAACCAGACCTAGTGGCTTACCAACATCCCAACATAAGGTTCACACCACCGAAAGACAGAAGACCCACTAAGCATATCCCTTATCTCCAGAAGACAAACATCATTGCAGTCACAAACAACAGCTAGCAGACTAAGAAAAAAACCATAAACTGAACACGAGGATCCAATACAAGAAGGCTGGACTCTATGCTAATGGAGCATAGACATAACAACCTCAGAAAACCATCCACTCCAGCAACCCAATCAACAAAAGGGGAACCAGAGATAGAACAAAGTGAAAAGAACTGTAGCAGCAAGCTAAACTAACACATAAAGATGACAGAAACAACAACCAAAAAACCAACAGCCGAGTAAACACGTTAGCTCCACAAAAAAGAGCTTTTACCATCCATGAACAAAAGGCATAAACAATATCAGCAACTGGCCCTGAGGACTACAAAGACCGAACTACATAAGGAGAAGAGCCTTATGTTGGGCAGAGGGCTTTGAAGCCCTCTGACATATCATCATATAGAGACATAACAGAGAAGAAGGAGCAAGAGATGTCCTGGACCTTGAACACCAATAAAATGGTCGAAAACCCAGCTAATATCATCAGTAGTGGCAGAGGAATTCTCTAGGGCGACGCGGGAGAGGGACTCTTCACCTTCGAGGGGGTCAACACCAGACCCATCAAGACCATCGTCCACCAGAGATGATGGGGACACGATCCCAACCCCAGATCCGTCTTTGGGGGTTGGAAAAGGACTAAGATTTGAAGAATCTGGAACCGCCGAAGCTTGGTTAGATGGAGGCGAGACCAAGTATGTACATAATAAAATTAGGTTAAACTGTAACCCCTCTTGAATTCGGTGAATCCAGGAGGGAGATAGCTCTAAAATCTGTTTATTAATGGTCATGTGGGCCAGAAATAAACAGTGAAAAAAGAAATCAAACCGGCGCAGAAAGTGATTAGGGAATAGATACAATCTTTGAACATATGGGTTGGAGTACTTTGTATTATTTAAAAAAACCAACATGTCCAAAATTGATTAGGATGCTTTTTGCAAACATGAGTATTAATATGGAATCTAGGATTGTTAGTAGTTTACAAAACAAACATATTGAATTTGATTGTGACACTTTAACTAAGTTATTGGGTATATATAATGAAGGACCTAGAGTGCTTGAGGTTAAATCAATACCTACTATAGAGGATTTACATATGATGGGGTTGCGGTATTACATGCGGGTAGATACAATTTTTCTTTTGAAGCAAAAATTAAGAGCCAAGTCTTGCTCTTAAGACCAAGAATTTGCATAGAATCATAGCACACAATATTTTTCCCAAGAAGGAGCATTTTAATGAAGTAACATTTATGAATTTGTGCTTAATTGACTATATAATTAGAGGTTGTCAAATTAATTTATCTTATATCATAATGAGAAATTTGATCATGGCACATGATGAAAAGCAAAAATCCCTTCTTTATGGTCAATGTCTTATTACCATCTTTAAGCATTTTGAGATTTTGTTGACAATTATAGATAGGACACTGTAATCACCTTTTATAAAGATAGATAATAGAACCCTTACCAAAATAAAATTTGTGTTGAATTAGGATGGTGCATGGGTTTTTAGAGACCAAATTGGGGTTCATGCTAAGGGAAAACATAAAGAGGAAGAACAACAACGTGTTTGTAGTGGTGATGAGTTTGAAACAATGTTTAGTATGAGTACTTGCAAGTCTAGGGTAGAAGATCTACTGCTGAATATTGAAAGTAAAGTGCATCATATACGAGATGATGTGCATTGTATACGCGATACATAACAGACATAAGGGATATGATGGCTAATATACTCTCTCGCTATCCACCACCTTAGATCTTGTACTAGCTATACATTTGTTTTTCATATTTTTAATGTTTTTGTATTTTATCTTTTAAATGTGTAATGAATATTAGAACTTTTGAAGATTATATTATGATTTCATATTCATTCTCTTTATTTTTTATATTATTTCTCTTATTGTTTTTCACTAATGACAATAGGAGAGATAATATAGAATATAGATATAATCAAATATGAACAAGGGAAAGAGAATATAACTATTGTAAAACTATATGAACAAAAGGGGAGAAATACAAACTATAGAATGATTATAATTGTTAAAGTCTTCAGGATATTATATTGCAAAATATAAGGGGATACTTATCTTTTATATATCTATATTTATACATTAATTGTTGTTGTTAAAAAGGGAGATTGTTGACCTTTGGGTCATATATTCATATTCTTATATATTTTGATGATAACAATTAAATAGAAAATTGACTAATATTGTCTTGTTGAGAATAACTTTAAACATGTTTATTCGAAGAACATATCGACAAGTAAAATGGAAAGAATTCCAAGAACAAAGCAAGTGAAGATGATGCAAACCTCTTGCTTACATAGTCAAGCAACCCCCAATAAAGATGATACTTCCCCAAGAAAGCCAAAAATCAGGTTTGAGAAGTGTGACACGATGGAAATCTGTCCCAAGATACCAACATTATTGGAATTGAATTGAATGACGCCACAAGGTCAGTTATATCTTGATAAGTCATATTTAATCTTTGTCCCAGCAAAGATAATGTGTTGTAGCACGTAAAACACAAGTTTATTTCATAAATTCATGGCTCCTTGCTTTTTAGCATACAAAACACTTATATAATGCTTCAAATAATCCTAATGTATCCCCATATGTGGGCTGATTTGATCTCACTTACAAAATTGACCCAAATAAGTCATAATAAGCCAAAGACTTGTCCCAGCAAAGATAATGTGTTGTAGCACGCAAAACACAAGTTTATTTCATAAATTCATGGCTCCTTGCTTTTTAGCATACAAAACACTTATATAATGCTTCAAATAATCCTAATGTATCCCCATATGTGGGCTAATTTGATCTCACTTACAAAATTGACCCAAATAAGTAATAATAAGCCAAAGACTAAGAAGAAAATAATAAAAATTTGAAATTAATATCCTAGATATGCTAGAATCAGATTTGTCACCCCTAAGAAGTCCCAAATAGACTAGGAAATCTGATCTGAATGTGCAATTAATTATGAAGTGTTCTTGCCTTATTGCGCTTGGTTTTTATGTTTTACATGGACAATTAATGAATAAAATCTCTTTTTTATACCTTTCAATTTAGTTTCCTTCCTAGACTAGAAGAATCATTAATTAATCCTTCCTAACTTAGGAAATTAGATCTGACAGCCCCCCTAACATCCTTGTTGACTAGGAAACTTCTTTTTTTATTGATAAATATTCTCCTAAATAATAGGGAAAATAATGAACAAAATTTCCTTGAATTTTAGGAGAATATTTTGTTGATTTAAGTTCTTGTAGAATTAGAAAACCAACCCTAAACAAATTAACCCAATCCAACTTTGGATCTCATGTAGCCCAAACTCATATTCATTAATAGGGACTAAATCAAATCCAAAATACACTTCAAATAAACTTTCTTTGCTGCCCAAAAAATCTCATACTAAGCCTGTCCTGATCTGACTGAATTATCCACCAAAAAAATTAGGTTGAACCCATCATCCATAAGAACCTCAATCTAACCGAATGCATCCCTAGGTAAGAACTCATCATGAAAAACCTAAGGTTAAACCATATACTGAACTGTATCAACAACCAATCTCAAACACATAACCGAATGCTTACTATAAGGAATCCAAGGTTGAACCTAAACCGTTTCATAAAACTTAGACTTAAGTATTCATTTTTAGTGCAATATATAAATATCTATATCTTATCTTGATAGCACAATTAAAACAAACTCACACACTTTACTATGCATGCATTAATAGGATTGATATCAGTTCAAGAATTCTCCACGTAGAAATTTGTCAAAACTAGAAATTTGCAAGAATTGGTCAACTGTTTGGTGATACCAAATGAACCAGTTGATCGCTTGTTCATCAATGATGAACACCTGGGAATTCTGCAGGAACTGGTCGACCAATT
>Ga0307507_10011423_pt1 | contig 11207 bp, 5 predicted proteins | sample 7_EM_MG_FD_207223 | JGI IMG/M metagenome (GOLD analysis project Ga0307507, IMG submission 207223) | Populus trichocarpa ectomycorrhiza microbial communities from riparian zone in the Pacific Northwest, United States - 7_EM | ecosystem: Host-associated > Plants > Roots > Unclassified | place...
ATAGGGTAGTTTATAAGTGGTATAATATAGGCCTAGAGCTCCTCCTAGTGTCCGTTTATATTTAGGTAGAGTTGTGCTATATAGGTAATCTTTTATATAGTACAACTACCGTCAGCAAGTTATAGGGCGCGGGCTTTAGCAAGGGGTAAGGTAGGTAGGTTATAAGTGCGTATAAATTAGGTATCTACAAATTTATCAGTAGCTCCGTAGTTAATTATAGAACGGGTTTTATATTATTTCTTAGTAGTAGTTCCCTCTATAGGTAAGACTATTTGCTTCTATCCTTCCATTCTTATTAAGCTATCTATTAAGCAAGCCAATATATAGATCCCTTTATTGTTGGAGTGTCCTAACCTGCAACTTAGGGCTGGGACTTTGTATTTTCCACTTCCGCGTCTAATTCTACTACTATTACTGCATCTTTGTCTTATGCAGTAGCGGCACATAGCAACGTATTTAGTGTCTAGGGCATAGGGTTAGGTATTTAACGGCGGCTACTAAACCTAGCTATTAGGCAGTTTAGGCTATAGCTATAATAGCCTTTTTAATAGCATCTATAGCAACGCCTTAGCTTCTGGAGTAGCTTACACTCTCTATCTAGTAGCTTCTTCGGGAAGGCTAGTATAGAGAGGTTAATATTAGGACTAGTAGTGTTACTTAGGGTAGTAGGCATTAGTAGTTTAGTAGGTCCAGAGGGCTTCTATAAAGAGGTCTTTAGGTGGGGGTTTGTAATAGTGATCTAGTTTAGCTGTTGTTTAATCTTCCATAGGGCTGCTACTATATTGTAAATATTATTATAGTTATGGCTAGCGGCTGCGTAACTAAGGCAATAAGTGACTTTTTTAAGGAGATCTTCCTGATCTTTAGCGTTATCTTAAGTAAGGACTCTAGTATATTCCTAGAATTTAACATAGAACTCGTTAAATAATTTAGTAGAACTTATCTTTAGGGCGCGTAGTTTAGCTTAACTAGTGGCTACTAGGTTATAGTTACGGTATATTTAGTTAAGGTTATTAAGGACTTCCTAGTGGGACTACTACTTTTAGGGACTGCTAGTCTCCCATTAAGCAAAAAGCCTATTAAATAGGATGCCCTTTGTTCGTCCGATAATATAGCCAATCTTAGTATCTTTTGTGGGGAAAAGGCAGGCGCTCTAGGCTAGTTTTTTACGGGTTTATATCTTCCAGTAGCTATATTCCTTGCGGTCACCCTTAAAGATTAGGGGATCAGGGTAGCGTATATTAGACCCTATAGTAGTAGTTTAGGTTTAATCATTATGGCTTTTATTGTCGCCGCTACTGTAGTAGGGGTTCCTGTTAGGTAAAGCTGCTTAGCGCTAACCTTCTATCAAGCGTTAAGTAGGTGAGGTTGCTAGGGGCGTAAAGACTTAGGTGGTGTTATATATAGTAGAGAGGTGTCTAGTATTGTTACGAATATGCTTATTAAGCTAAGATTATAGGTATTTGATTATACCCTCTCTCTTAGTAACTGTAGCAATAAGTATAATCTCGGCCTTCTTTAATCGTTGGACGTTGTGTTTAGACGTATAGAGGTCGTCTTCAATCTCTTAGCGTGTGTTATTAGCGAGCGCCTTATAAGCTTATAGGTCTTGGATAATATTATAATCTTAAACAGCACGCATTTTAGCTCATATAAGCTTTAGATAGTAGTTCTATAGAAGGTGGTAGTATTTATTAGGTTCTTATACTACTATTTTTGCAAATATCTTAGCGTCTTATATCTCGATCTTAATAGGTAGTAGCCCTTCGGCTTATTTATCCATGGTTGTATAGTTAATAAAGGATAAGACATTATTAATGTCCCCCTTATAGTCGTTATAGTCTTTTAAGCCACTAGGCTTCCCTTTAGGGGTTAAGGCTAGGGTTAACAAATTAAATCCTTCTGGGACTAATTAGTGTCGTGGTTTTAATATAGGTATTGGGTTGTTCTTTAAGTTTAATATAGTAGCTAGTAAGGAATTTTGTCTTACTATTATTAATTTTTTGGGAGTACAAAGTGAGGTGACTTATGGACACGCTACTTCTGGCAGCGTCTACAGTATCGTGGAGACGTAGAATTGGTTATAGGCTAAGCGTTGGTAAAGAAAAAGGCGCAACGTAATGTTACGGAACGTGGGCAATGACTACAAAGCGTATGTATTTGGGGAGTCTACAAGACGTTACGCGATCGATTATAAGGGTCAAGGGCGTAAGGAGGTGATATACCCTCGCGTAGCTAATATAAGCTGTACGCGAGGTATACGCAAGAGCATGGGGTTCTCCTATGGAGGCCCCTACAGTCGGGTTCCGTGACATAGCGTTATAGTACCTTTTTATTCTTTCTTATACTATCTTAGCTGTTTCCTTATGGTCTGTATAAAGATTTATTAGTGTCTCTATTCTTTGCTTAGCTGTACTACTTGTTTTCTTTACTTAATATAGCGATAACAACGTTCTCGGTTTATATCCGTAATTCGCCTTAAATAATAATATTCCCATCCCTTCTTGTAGTATTGCGTTATATGCAAACTATATAGCTGGTAATAATAATACCCAATTGTTCTATATATAATTAATATAATACCTTAGATACTGTTTTAGTGTCTAGTTTAACCTTTCTATTTATCTATCTATCTGCAGATGATATACTGTTAATATTACTACTTAAACCCCTTGTTCTACTAAGAATACCTTCTAAAATACTACTATAAATCTTAAATCTCTGTCTAATATAACCTTACTTAGTACTCTATGTCTTACGAACACTTCCTTAACATAGATTCTAGCAATATCCTCTACTAATATCTCTTCTATGCATACTATAAAATATCCCTACTTTATAAGCTTATCCACTATTACTAAGATCGCGTTATGATCTTGTCCTATAATAGGATCTCTTAACTTTGGTAACTTAATAATAAAGTTCTATAATATAACTTCCTATGGTCTTTCTAGTATTTTAATAGGTTATAGCCCTCTATATGGCTTATGCCTCGTCAGTTTGTTTCTTTAGCAATCTGGATATTCCTTTATAACTTATCTCGCTAGTCCCTAGATTCCTTAAATAATATACTCCTCTTAAAGTCTTAATACTAAGCCTGTAGCTCTATTGTATCCTTATGTTAGTCCCTTATAAAATAACTTAATAAACTCTTTTATAATAGACCTTAGAACATAGGTTGCTTCTCTATATTTATACTATTCCGTGTCTGGATCCTCCGCCTATATATCTTAGATCTTCTGTATCTAATTACTCTTAGGTAATTTATAGATCTGACTTTCCATTGTTGCTGCTATCTTTGGGTAATTGTACCTAATTAATCTATCTTAATCCCTCCGCAACAAAGCTCCTAACGGCTTGTTATTATTCTATAGTTTAGCTTTTTTACTTAGAGCGTCTGCTTATACGTTATCTATACCCTTAGTATGCTGAATTTCGAAATAGTATTCTATAAGTATTTCCGCCCACCTAACTTGTCTTTGGTTAAGCTCCTTTGTTATTAGGAACCCTATAAGGTTCTTATAGTCTGTTTTAACCACAAATGGTTTCTCTATGCCTTGTAAGAAAGCTCTCTATTCCCTAAGTACTGTAACTATACCTAGCAACTCCTTGTTATAGATATTATAGTTTAGTTCTAGTGGTGTCGTCTTTTAACTATAATACGCTACTAGATGCCATGCGTCCTGGTGCTTCTATAGCAAGTATGCTCCTAGTGCGAAGTCTAATACATTTGTCTTAACAACCGTCTCTAACTTTGGTTAATAGATTTTAAGGACTAGTTCCTAGGTAAACAACTCTTTTAGTTCCTTAAACAGTTTCTTTTGCTCTCCTACCTAAACCTACGGTTCCTCTTTTTTTGTTAGTCTTGTAAATGGCTTAATACTCTTTAACTATTGTGCTATAAACCTCCTGTAGTAGTTGCAAAACCCTAGAAACAATCTTAACTGCATAACGTTCTCTAGTTCTTACCAACTTACTATGGCTTCGACTTTCTTTAAATCCATACTAATTTTTCCTAGTTTAATAATAAATCCTACGAAATTAGTTTTCCTTGTAAAGAACTCGCATTTCTTAATTGCTACTGGCATCTGTTCTTCTTATAGTCTCTTTAAGACCTATTTAATGTGTTCTCTATGTTCTTCCTTACTCTCTAAGTAGATAATAATATTGTTAAGGTATACCATAACAAACTTATCTAGGTGTTTTCCTAATATACTATTAATTTACTTCTGGAACGTTGCTGGTGCGTTTATAAGCCCAAACTGTATAACTAACGGTTTATATAGTCCTTCCTTTAACCTAAAAGCTGCCTTCTATTTATTACCTTTCTTGATCCTAATCTAATGGTACGCCCACCTTAGATCTATCTTTATAAAGATCTTCGCGTTGCCTATTCTGTCTTGGATTTCGCTAATTAAGGGTAAAGAATACCTATCCTTTCTAGTGATGCTGTTTAACTATCTATAGTCTATATATATCCTAAGTTTTCCATTTTTCTTTAGGATAAATAATACTGAATATCTTGCTGATAACTACAATGGTCTAATATACCCCTTTTATAAGTTCTCCTAGATAAACTCCTTAAGTGCTACTAACTCGGTTTTAGTAAGCTTATAGATTAGAAAGAACTTTAGACTTATTCCCTCTTCTAACTCTATTTTATAGTCCTATGCTATATACTCTAACAGCTTTTTACTTTCTGGTAACCATAACTTTTTACCATACTTATAGTATCTTTTTAGTATATAGCTTAAGCCTCGCTTAGTCTCTTTATATATCACTCCAACTTAGTACTATACTAACTTGGTTTGCTATTATACCTTGCGTTATTAAGTATCTCTAATATTAACTTAACCTATAACCAAATTAATCTTTAGATTGTATTCCTGTAACCAAGGCATCCCTAGTATCGCCTTATCCTATCCCAATAGTAGGATATTAAAAGACATTCTGACCTATCTCCCTTTAATAGTTAACTAAATAGGTCCTATTTTAAGATTGATAATGCCTCCTCTATAGGCTATCTAATCTCCTAAAATTGTTATTAGTGGATATAGGTGTTCCTTTTGTCTATATAGTAACCCCATCCTTTCTACTGCCTTTGGTGATATATAGTTCCTTATTGCTCTACTATCTATTAATGCTTTAAACTGTTAATTTTGCCACTTAACTTATAAGTTTAGGTATTGTCTTTAAATTCCTTTAAGGGTCTAAGGCTCTAACACTAGTTCCCTCTGGTCCTATACGCCTCCCCTTTTCCTAACTGCTGGCTACTAGATCCTACTTATACTTAGTCCAACTTAGGCTAATACTTAGTTCGTTTCTTTTCCTCTATATACCATAGATAAGTGTTCTCTAGGCAGTCCCACTACTATTATCCGTCTAGGCATTCTTCCATAAGGAATCTTCCTGGTTAAAGTATAAGGTCCCCTTAACTCTGTACTTCTACTAGGTGCCATCTATATATATACTTAGCGTCTCTAAACCGCTTTTCTTCTGGTGCCTAATATATTCTTACTAAATACTTCCGGTTTCTGTCCTTTAGTGTTCTATATATGTTATATATATTATCCACATAAGCTATCTACAACAATGTGTAATACGCTAGGTGACTTAGGTTAACTCTTAGCTTATCTTTACTCTTAAGTTTAAACCTGTACCTAGTTGACTTAACCACTGGTATTTCTGCTATAGGTACTAAGATTTATTACTTACTTCTCTAGTTCCTAGATCCTTCTTCTAGGTTCCTTAACGTTATAATTAACGCTCCTTTAATGTGACTTATGCGTTTTTCCGTAATAGGTTAGTCTTTGACAACTTTTTTATCTAGCTACATATAAAAGTCTTCCTATTTATTATTATGTCGTTACCTATACTACTTTCTATATAACTAGTTTAGTGTGTATAGTCTGTCTGTAAGAAAGTACCTTATTATCGCTGCATTATAATATTCTTTAGTGTGTCTTTCTTTAAACCTAACTGGAATGTCTAGATCCTTTTCTTATTCTAGTTCCTCTAACCATTTTACTCTTAGCGTCCCTGCGCTAGGCCTATTAGTAACTCTTTATATGGGTGCTCTGTCCCTTATATAACCTAGCATAGCTGACCTCTTGTCTAGCTTCTGCTCTTGCTATACAATGATTCTTATTCTAAACTTATCCATAGTTTCTTGTTTTCTGCGTCTTGTAGCTAGATCTTTAAAGTCGTCTTGCTTTTTAATCTTGGTATTGGCTTTTTAATCTTTAGGCTGAACACCGTGTTTACCTAGAACTGCTATGGACCTTATTTGTTCTTTAAAATCTTGGTTCCCTAGTGCTGACGTTCTTATTCATTCCCCGAACTTATAGTTCTTAAACTTGCGTCCTGTACTTATTCATTTGTCACTAAACTAAGTTGCTGCCCTTTCCCATTAGTTTTCGGCTGTTATAGGTTCTTAAGCTGTCCTTATCGCGTCCTATAAATCTAGAGCCTTCCTTATCTCCTCTTAAGAATCTTGGACCTATGGCCTTTTGCCTTTTATAAGTGGTAAGCTAGCACTAGCAGTTATCTGCTTACTTAATTGTCTCTAGATATTGCTCCTTCCGTCTTATAAAGCTATAGATGCTGTATCTAATAGTATTATAATACTCGTTACTAATCCGCGTTTTATAATGGTTTCAGTCTCTACTTCTATTGCGTTACTAAGGTATAAGTGCTCCCAGTTAGCCTCCTTTTCTTCCTTATTACTATTAATTAATAAGTACTCTAACTCCATTATTATTGTTGCTAATCTTTATCCGCACGTTGCTTTAATATCTTAATCTAGCTTATAGAGTTGATCCTATTCTTTATCTAACTCTCTAGTTCCTTTAAGCCCTCTTAACTCTGGCTCTTATGGCTAATAGCTTGCGCCGTACTTGGCGTCCTTATAAATTTGGTATGCGTTATTGTAACAAAACGCAAAGTGTTTAATTAAACACTCTTTTATTCCTCGCAGTGCACCATCATCCCTTTATATGTATGTGTCTTCTACTGCTAGTCTTATTCCCTTTACCGCGTGGTTACTTTGACCACCTCTACAGTCTCTAGCAAAATGACCCTATTTTTCGCAATTTATGCAAGCTCCCTCTTTAAACTATCTTTCTTGTTATAGAGTCTGCCTAAATGTCTTCTGCTGCTAAGATCCCTAGTTTGGCCTCTGCTCCTTAGTCCTATAATTACTTAATCCTTAACCTCTAGGTTTCTATGGTTTCTTTATCCATCTTTTGGATTCTTTAGTACCGCTTAGGTCCATTAGCTCTGCGCCATTCTATAGTTTTTAGCTTTATGTCTATTGATGCGTACTCTGCGCCTTATACAACTATAGAACTCTATCTTGCCCTTTCTTAGCTTGTTCCCTTTAGTAGATCCTATTATTAATCTTTATTAATTGATCTATTAAGTCTTGTAGACTTTCCATATCTTTTATTAGGATAATTGTATCCTAGACTTTAGCCTTAAGTCCCTGTTTATACTGTACCATAAGCGCCTTGTCATTCTACTTAACTTGCGTTATAAGTGTCTGAAACTGTGTTATATACTCTATCGCTAAAGAATGTTGTACCAAGTTTTAAAGCTTTTGTTCTGCTGTAGTTAATGCTTCCAGGTCTCTAAATATCTATATTAGTCTCTCCGCAAACCTATTCTAACTAGTAAACATAAATCATATGTCTTGGTTAGTAGTTGTTATACCACTAACTTATATTTCTGTAAGGTAAGGTTTAAACCATTCTAGTGCTCTTCCTATTAAGAACAATCCTGCGTATACCACTTAATCTATAGGTGTTACTAACTTTGCTCCTTCCTATATAACCTTAAAGTGCATTTGCGTAAGGAATCCTTTAAGTTTTAACCTTTCTCCTAAGAATCGTTTAATTAACGGTAACTTGACCTTTACTGCTCCAATTCCATTAATGCGTTCCTTAAGTATCCTATTGTTATCTAATAAGCGATTAACCATTTCCTATAACTAACCTCTTGTGATTAACTAAGAATCCGTATCTGCTATGCTGGTGTCTCCTAATCCTAAGGTAGTTGCTGCCGTCGATGGCATTGCGACTGGTGCTTTGGGTGGCATATTGTTTAACTTTATTAATACCATAACTAGGTAGTGAATATGTAATGGAACCTTGTAGTAAGAACTACGGTGGGTCCTGTTATTAGGCTAGGTGTATAGGTAAATAAGAAGTTAATAACATAATAACAACTAGTAGAGTGGTTGCCCAATAGATTAACTTTAATTGTATTCTAAGATTCACTATAAGGAGAGAACTATCTATGGTAGGGACTAAGGTCCTTTAAATACATAACCGTACTCCTAAGAAACCCTCTCTTGTACGTGAGGTACGTAGTGTATATAAGGTACGTAAGTTCCTCTCGTTCCTCTTGTTTAATATGTAGCACACCACGTGACTTTGGTTACCATTCCTCGTCATATAGTTCTACCGGTTCTATCCTAGACCGTGCCTATATTAACCAACTAGCTTCTTCCAACTCTTCTCCAAGTAGTCGTAACATCGTACTTAAGCTGTCCGTAATACCAAGTAGATAACTTCTACTAATGTATAGAGACAAGAGACTTTATGGAAGCTTTTATTTAAAAATCTACGGAATAACTAGGTAAATTGCGTTACTATATATAGGACTTTACTACTATTTTAGATAAAGCGGTAGCTATAGAAAACCTTACTAAGTAAGATAAGGGGTGGTTGTTTATACAAGGACTTCCTGTTAAATACTATAGGCACGCAATAAAACAGATAGGAGCCGTAGCAGATAAGCCCAACACCCTTATATTTAAAAGACTAAAGGAGGCCATAGAGTCAAGGATAGTAGCTGTAGAGGGCGCTAAGTAAATAGATGTCCTTTTGGAAGAAGATGCCCTAAATATCTAGCTTATATAGGAGCTATGGCAATAAAGAAAGAAGCTTAACTATAGGAGAGAAGGAAGGCTTTTGGACCTAGGTATACACAGAGGAGCCCTACTACAGCAGCAGTTACCCCCTACTGTAGATTAGGAGATGGACGAAATAGTAAGCCAGCTAAAGAGCCTAAGGCTAAGCAAGTTAGAGCTTGCAGTAGCTATACAGTCAATGCCATTCCTTAACCAAATTTAAAAGGACCTTAAAAGATTTACGGCTCTGCTAAATTAGGCTGCGGCTTAAAGCCTAGGACTAGGATATAAAGACTGGCAGAACAGCACCCAAGCTCCCTTTATTTTATAAGACTTTTAATATCTATACGATTTTTAATATCCGCAAGATTCTTAATATCCGCAAGGCTCTTAATATCCGCAAGATTCTACTGCTTTTAGACAGCTGTAGTAGAACATATAAGGTCGGTAAGGTACATAAGGACAAGGCCTATAAACCTATTTTGGATATAGAGGTTACCGTTTTACCCAGTATAAATACTAAGTGCTTAAGGATCTTATTTAGTAAGGGTTTATACATCTATCTAATTAAGGAAGACTAGTAGCTAGGACGCGTAAATAACCTAAAGCTGTACTTCCGTGGCTTAGCAATAAAGGACAACTAAAGGGTATTAAGGACTGGCTCCATATATACTAGGAAACAGACCTAGATAGGCTAAAGGAAGAATAGATACGGCAATAGGCCCCTATAGGACAAATGGATTTTACTGCTTTCTATAATAAAGTAGTACTAAAGAACAGTGATAAGAAACGTATAAACTAGGAGGACTACTATTAAGTACAGCCCGCGGACTTAGTAATGTTTAGCTAGTAATATCCATAGACCCACCCAACCCTTAGAGATAGCTATACAGCTAAAATAACTATTAAGCAGTAGCAGGCACTACCGCAGGAGAAGAATATACAACTAGGAGATTACGTTTAGATTAGGTTATAGCCTATAGATAAGGCAGCTAAAGCTAGGGAAAACTACTATTAGAATTGCCTAACCCTTAGAGATAGTTATAGAGACAGACGCTTATGGCTAGTCATTAACCTATAGGCTCTACAGCAGGCTTTATAGCAGGCTCCGCTATAGGTGTAGAATATTTAACTAGGGGATAGTTAAGTTTTAAGGTAGGGGAGGGGACGCAGGTAACGTATAAAAGATTTCTATTTATCTGCTTAATTACTATATTTCCTAAAGCCTCTCTCTTATTTACTTTCTTAATTGCGACGCGTTAACTACTGCAAAGATATCAGTTTAGCTTACCACCTATTGCTAAGCTAATAGCGATTTTCTATCCCAGGGACGGAAAATCCTAATTAGTCTATTCAGCAATAGAGCCAGCAGAACTCTATACCGCCCCTAGAATTTAATAATACGCTAGCTATATAATAAGAACAGCACTAGGAGCCTTAATTAATTGCATAAATATAGAGCCGATTATATAATATAGAGCTAGATGTAGAGCTATATATAAAACCTTGACTAAACAACTACACAGAAGCCTTAATTAAACAACTGTATAAAAGCTATAGTTAGTTAAGGAGTCGAATCAAGCTAGAGCCTTAATAGCAGTATATTACGTCACTAAAGCAAATCAATTAAATGTTGTTAGATTAGAGCCTTTAGCTAAGCCGACCTTATTCCTTAATTAAATAATAACTAATCGCAGCACGACTGTCACTGTTATCCAAATTTAGTACTATGCTAGCTACACTACAAGAACGGACACTGTGGTAAGGAAGAGACCTATATAAAGGCAGTAGCACAATATCAGTAATAAAGCACCGTGGAACAGCAAAGTAGTATATAAAGAGACACTAATAAAAGATGTTCTGCAAGAGATTGTATATAGGGTACAGCTAACCACATTAAGCCTAAACTATCCTTATACAACTAAAGATAGAACTAGGCCATATCTAACTAGGCTAGTAAAGGACTATGTTAAGAATTATAAGGGGAACAGGAATTGGATATATAGGAGCCGGCACTTCTTAGAGATTGTCTTAATAAAAGGACTGTATTATAGATATAAGGGCAAGAGATATACGACAGAGGCAGTTACAACAGCTAAGAAGCTGCTACTAGGTAACCTTAAAGGTATTAAGGACAACTTAGGCAAAGCATAGAACCAGCAGGACAATGATAAAGAGACTAAAAGCAGAAGACAATCTGTCACGGGACACCCCCGTGACACCTTACACACGTCCACCTGTTTCCACCGACTGAACAACCGGAGACCGACCACGAGACGGCAATCTGACAGCAATC
>Ga0307507_10011424_pt1 | contig 11207 bp, 8 predicted proteins | sample 7_EM_MG_FD_207223 | JGI IMG/M metagenome (GOLD analysis project Ga0307507, IMG submission 207223) | Populus trichocarpa ectomycorrhiza microbial communities from riparian zone in the Pacific Northwest, United States - 7_EM | ecosystem: Host-associated > Plants > Roots > Unclassified | place...
CGGCCAGGCCAGGCCAATGTGAGACCGACCTGGGCTTTTCAGGTCAGGCTTTTGAGAAGCCTGCCGGCTTCTGGGTGCCTGGCGGCGCCTGTAGGCTTTCGCTATATTCCATGTGACCAGTCAATATTTTGTTAACGGGTGGCTGATATCTGCAGATATTTGAAGATGCCCGCAGATATCTGAAGATGCCCGCAGATATCTAAAGATACCGCTAGATACTAGAAGATATCTGAAGATACCCGAAGATAACTCACGCGATCGGGTATTTTCTCCCTTTCCCTTATCACTCAATTCACGATTACTAAAACTGACTTAGTATGTAGCGACCAAAGGCCCCACACCGGCGAAACGACGCGTGCCAAACGAAACGAAATGCGAAGAGAAACGAAATGCAAACAGCAAAGCTGTACTTATGAGTTCGATCGCCATCGCACAACTTAGAGGGGGGAATCTCTTCTCATTTAGATCCTTACTTTCATCCTCACGACTCATAATGCCCAGCGCATATCCGAAAGCTTTCTCTGAACGATAAAGAGATAGGCTACTCATAGGCTGCGCATTCTAACCAGCATCACAGCCCCCCAACAGTAAGTGTTAATTCCTACGGGGATTTTGTCTGGTCTGCTTGCTGACGCCCTATTTTCGTTGACCCCCTCTCATGTTACTCAAACTAAAATCCTCAGATGTTATCATAATCAGATCTCATCACTCGAAAACCTGCAGATATCTGCAGTCCGGCTAGGCCCGGTCAGATGAGCTTCAGAAGCCGGACTGGCCGCTTGCGAACACTGTACCGAAAGCGCACCACAAAACAAGCTTCTCACTTATTTCAACCATTCTAAGCCAAACCTGTAGCTTCACAATCTCTCACTCGATCATGAGGAACGTGTGCACGATTGGATAGATTGTCTTACGTTGTCGACCATGTGAATTTTCTTCTCATATTTCGCCTTCCCATCTGATTCCTTTATATATAGTGGCATTTCTTTGGGTGATGGGGTAGTTAGTGGAGCTCTAAGTAGAAGGTGGCTATTTTGAATAAGTCGGATATCTTTATATCCTGCAGGTTTGGAGGCATGCATCGGCGTGGAGCTGATGACGCGGCATGAGCTGGAGGTGGGAAAGTAACGTTTTTTCTGGAAGAATGATGAGACTATTTACAATCTCTTTATATCTTCGGCAATCAATTTAGGTTATTTCTTTTGGATTATTCTATGGAATCAAAAAAAAAAAAAAGCTGTTCTAGTTCAGGTTGAAATCACAAAAAATACCGGTACTACCGCTCTTCCCTCACACACCAGAGTTTGTGCCAATATGTATTGACTAACGAATTAGCTTCATTATTCTAGGGCAGAAAACGCGAGCCTCAGCAACACATCCCGCTTCCTTTCTCTCTTAGCACCTGGAGTTGTAACAGATTCCCGGGCTTGTAGTAGCTGCACAATTCTTGAATGTCCCTTCCAAGTAGCATACGTGAGTGGTGTGACAAGGAAGTTATCTCTGAGATAGGGGTCGACATCTTCCCAGTCCAGCAATAACTTGACCACTCCTTCGTGTCCCTCCATAGTAGCACACACGAGTGGTGTTCGGCCCTTATTATCTCGGCAATTAGGATCGACGTTTTCCCGTTCCAGCAAGAGTTTGACCACTCCTTCGTGCCCCTCATGGGCAGCACACCCGAGTGGTGTTCGGTTTTGCTTATTTCGGCGATTGGGATCGACATTTTCCCGTTCCAGCAAGAGTTTGACCACTCCTTCGTGTCCCAGAATGGCAGCGCACCCGAGTGGTCCATTACCATCGATATCGGGGAGATCGGGGTCGACATTTTCCAGTTCCAGCAATAACTTGAACACTGCTTCATGCCCCCCAAGGGCAGCACATCCGAGTGGTGTTCGGTCAGTCTTATCTCGGTGATTGGTATCGACATTTTCCCGTTCCAGCAAGAGTTTGACCACTTCTTCGTGTCCCCAAAGGGCAGCGCACGCGAGTGGTCCATGACCATTAGTATCGGGGAGATTGCGGTCGACATTTTCCCGTTCCAGCAATAACTTAACCACTCTTTCGTGCCCCTCAATGGCAGCACACCCGAGTGGTGTTTGGTCATTCTTATTTCGGCGATTGAGATCAATATTTTCCCATTGCAGCAATAGTTTGACCACTCCTTCGTGTCCCTCGGTGGCAGCGCACCCGAGTGGTCCATTGCCATCGATATCGGGGAGATCGAGGTTGACATTTTCCAGTTCCAGCAATAACTTGAGCACTCCTTCTTGTCCCCCCATAGCAGCCAACCCGAGTGGGCAACTCCCTTTCTTGTTTTGGCGATTAGGGTTGGTATTTTTCTGTTCTAACAATAGTTTGACCACTCCCTCGTGCCCGTAATAAGCGGCGTACCCGAGTGGTCCATTACCAACCTTATCCGGGAGATCGGGGTCGACATTCTTCCACTCTAGCAGTGTCTTGATCACCCCTTCGTGTCCATTCGTCGCCGCCCAGGCGAGGGGTGTTTTACCGGTGCAATCTTGTTGGTCGACTTCGCAACCTTCATCATTTATGAATATAGTAACAAGTTCAACAATTCCGAAGAAAGATGCGCAGTGTAGTCCAGAGAAGCGGAGGGCGGGAGCGATGAGTCTGCTGTCTTGGGGATGCACTACCTGCCTTAGAAGTGATAAAGCGGATATGTGGTCTTCGTACTGATTCAAGAGCTCCAGCGCAAGAGCCATTGCATGGTCTGAGAGATCCTTGTTCGTATGCGTTCCCCAATACCCCGCAGAATAATTCAGGAATGGCATGCTTTGAGGAGGGGGGAGAGAATGGCGTGTGAGATTCTTCACTTGTTGTGAATTTAGATAGGTTAAGCATGTCTCTGCTAGTACCGAGTGAGGCTTGCTAAAGAGACCTGGATGACTACAAAGGTACTCTTGGGCGGTATAGTGGATTAACCGCACAGTCGAAGCTTCCGAGTCGACTACGATCAGGCCCTGACAGGAGTCTAGCAATGTGCCTATCGAAGGTACATTTCCGGGATCGAAATCCGCTGTTCCTAGCTCCACTGCCAGCGCATGGCAGACCTCATCTACTTTTAATGGCCGTTCCGAATGACAGACCCATGTAAGAGCGGCCATTCCAAGCTCTGCCTTTTTCTCGTCCTGAGCCTTTATACGCTCCAGTGCCGCACCGTATGGGTCCGCTAACCCTGACCCATCTTTTATTAACTGGAGTGTTTCTCTCCGCCCAGCAACAGTGGTACTTCGGAGAATTGTCTCGATGTGGAGTGAGGCCGGCAGGAATCTAGGTTCAAATATGTTAGCCATTAATTTGAGGTACCTTTGCCCTTGACCTCGTTCCTACATACGTTTCCGTACTCATTGCAGGAATGCTCCTTATAATATCCCCCTCCAATGCGCTGCTCATCATATTTGGGATTGTGTCCTTCTTGAGTTTTTCGTGCAGAAATCTAACCACCCCATCTTCCGTAGCCCGTATCAATATAAAATTTGCTGCTCCACCCAGCTCCCTCTCAACCTCACTCCTCACATTTGGTCTTCCAGTCATAAATAAGCGCGTATTGGGAGACCCCTGCAGAATCTGTCCTAACGCTTCAAGAACCACCATTCGATACTCTGGTACACATTCATCAAGTGCATCAACACATATGAATGTGCGCCTCGTGGCTGTAATTGCCTGGAACATCTTCAAAACTCCCGAAACTTGGAGTCCCCTACCCCCAATAGCCTTTTTGTTATTTCGGAACGCCCGGGCGATTGCTTCAGGAATTTCCCTCTCTCCGCTAACGAACTGTCTCAGCATCGAGCCAAGTATATTTGCCGGCGACTGTTCATTCCGAGCAGCAAAGTCGAAGTAAAAACATACAACTGTAGTATCTCCCCCGACGGCCTCGTCGCACAGCCTGTCGATAACAAGTGAGCTATTATCGCAACGTATCAGCAACAGGATTCTTTGATTCATCGCAAGCATAAGTTCTCAGCTCTCTTACATGATATTGCTCTTTCCTACTCCTGCAGCTCCGTCGCAAAATAAAGTCGGACGATAAGATGCAGCCTCCCTACTACCTTTGTGCCAGCGCTTGAATTCTTCAGTTTCCAGCAGCCAAGCTCCTATGCTATCGACGCGCCGGGACCCAACGTCTCGATGCCGCGCCCGCGGCTCTAATAGAGATAGCCATGCCAGTATTTCTGATCTGTCATCGACAGTAGTGTAGTTAAAGGTAGTTGTGTTGAAAGAGTTTGTATTGAAAGAGTTGTCGTTATTGTTCAGAGAGTTGCCGTTGTTATTGAAAGAGTCGATGGTGTTAAATGAGTTATCGTTATTGTTGAAAGCTTGTGCCATTTTTCTATTTTCGCCGCGGTGAACTTCGAGAGCAGGGTGTTGATCGAGTTGGAGTCTGTTGAACGCTTTCACTTGAAATTGGGGGAAAGCGGGGTAGATAAAGCTTTGCGCCAACCATAGCCAACAACAATCACTGGACCCGAAACTCGTTACACAAACGCCTCACAGCTAATCTCGTCAGAAAGTCTAGGTTGTAGCCTTATATTTATCCACTCCAACCCCTGCTTTAATTTATTTTTATCCATTCCTAAGAAGCGGAAATTCGGGAAACAGATACTGATGTTACCGTTCAAAATACGTTTCATTATCTACCCGCGAAGCGATGCTCCATCGTATTCAAATAATATTATTATGTCTTACTTTAGCATGCCAATTCTCAAAGTTGCCGCTTAAGCAAGCCAGCGCCAAGAAACTTGTCAGCCGGAGCTGAGAAACCCATGACACAGCACACCCCAGAACACAAACTTTAGCGATGCGCAGGTCACAGAATTATTAGGGAAGCACTCGCAAGGTATCCTTTTGAACACGAAGGTTTAGGGGTGGAGGAACTGTGGAGAACGCATATCGGCACAGGCAGTGGCAGCGATGAAAAGAGTGTTAATCAGCTAAAGGCGCATCTGCCATGGAATTCTGGGGGTAAGGCGCATTCGAACAAATGTTGAATAACGTGCGCAACTTATTTTTGGAATTCTACGATACTTCGCAGTATAAGCTAGTGCAAAGAAATTCATCTAGTATCATATAATACTAGTATGGTGGGAAACCTAAGATATGAGCAGGGCACAGAATTATTGAGAAACCAGAAGTATTTTCAGAGTATTCTGCATTGTTTGGTGCCGAACAAAGCTTACCACAATAGGCGAGCGAGATTTGCAAGAAATTTGCCCACTAGGGTTAGGTTCTGGTGATCATTTGCTAGAGCGCGCTGCTTCGACGAACGTTTATTTTTCCAGGGAAAGAATTTCCTGTAGGGGTATACTCTCATTCGCCTACGGGAGTGAGCCACACTCTATTTGACCGGCCTAGCCCCATTTCCAATTTAACCACATAATGCGGCTCTTGAGGAAGCGCAATCTAAGGGACAGGGAACACAAATCAACAGGGGGGGGTAACGATGGAACGGATCTTGGGTGACACCGCGCCAGTGCATTAACCAGTTAGAAGTCCGTAATCAGAAGCTTTGGCAACCACGCCCGAAGCAACGCTGGAGGGAAGCAGTTTCACAATACTGGACACCGCCGGCGTATTCCTAGGAGTGGGCAGTCACTGCTTGGAATGAAACATTCTCCTCTCCACGCTCTACAAAATCCCGACTACCGGGCTGCACCCCCTCAGCACTCCCTTCTCTTCCCCTCCTCTCTTGGCCCCGCTTTATATAACGATGTAATACTGAGCTAGATATACTATCAGGAATGTGGCCCCCAATTCGCTGCGAAGGGTGAGATGCCACCACGCGAACCTGCAACCGCCATACCCCCGTTCGCCCCCTGCCACCGAAATTCCGCGCTCTAGTGCAGTGCCCAGTACTCGCCCCCCCGGCACACCAAACATCTACTCTTCACTACTCCTCTGATTCCAATGCCTAGTTGTGCTTGAAAACTATCTAGAAAGGTCTCGTCTGCGCATGGCTGAAGCGGAGGGAGCCGCCATCTCCGCACGGCCTGAACAGGTGCGCAAGGAATAGCCCTCACTAATATCAAGGTTACCGCTAATAAGTTCAAGTTGTTTGTCGGCTTCCGGGCAACGGGGCCCTCGTACACCCGCGGGAGGACAGAGGACATGGGTGCTCATGTGGAGGTATCAGATGGTGAGTTTCATCCTCGTAGCCAACCTAGCCCTGATGGATGGCCAACCGGAGGCTACCAGGAGCGTGGAAGTAGGCACTACGTACCAGCGCCTCGCTCAATCACAACTGGGAAAAGAGGAGACCGGGGCGGGGTGAATATCCAAGTACATGCTGGAATGATCTCACTCCCGGAGGTTGGGGACGAAGGCTGGCTGGATAGGTAGGAGTTGGGTTTTTCAGGCTCGGGTGATTTCCTCGCGCTAGCGATGCTACTTGGTGAGATGTGGAGTGCTGCCGGAGTAGCTACTGGTACGGTAAAGTGGATTGGATGGCAGGGCAAAGTGTGGGGAGTTATGATCTGGGGGGGTGATGCTAAGGCATGTATTGGCGAGATTAAGAGGAACTAGTGAGAGGAGGTTGAGGAAGCTATTGATCGGGTTAATTAAAAGGGGGAGACACCGATTCGGCGGGCTGGTGCAGTCATTTGTCGTTACTAGTTTTGCATATGTCATTTTTTTCTCAACCGTGTTTTTGGTCGGTGGAGAAGGGAAGTACAGTACGACCATAGTCCTTTTTACAAAGTTCGCTTCATTCAACTCTGCGCCGCTCGCCCCTGCTTTTGAGTGGCATATATATATCAAATTTTCAAACACATTCAATGCCGTACACTTTGTCATAAATACTCCTATTCCTGATCATTGGTGTTATGGGGCAGCTAGTTTTGACATGTTGCTTAGTGTACAGTAGATGTTTCAAGCCTATATTGGTAATTACGATCGCTCCTATACCGCAATATACTGCTGCGGAGAGCGCTAGGGAAAATTTCAATAGCAAACCAAATCAATCAAAACCCTCTCAGCCAAGATTTGTGATTAAGAAACCACTTCTTTCCCAGCCATAACTTACCCCTGTTGGTATCACTTCCTAACTTAATTACTTCAAACACAAAAGGTAAGATTTGAAGTGAGGGGCAAGTAAAGTATTCCGTGCTTGCTACAACCTCCCAGGTTTTGGCTCCTACCTGTCATTCCTCTAGTCATAGAAAGGGACAACATCCAATGCCTAAAACCCTAAACCAATCGGAATTTAAAAAATGGAAAAAATAATATTACTATTAATATTATTGTAATGGTAGACCTGACCTCAAGAATGGCGTAATAGGAGGGCTCTGCTAAATAACAAACCTTGCCTACATGATTCCTGTACAGCACATATTCCAGTTATATAGTATTCTTTTTATCGAATTAGACTCAAAAGTCTATTAGCCTAGCGAGTAGTAAGTATAAAAGTTATTTCTTTGAAGGTTAATCGGGCGGGGGTTAAAATTAGAGGGCAGCATGAGCGTTGGGTACCAGTATGAGACATCGCGGTAGAGCAAACAAATAATTTATGGCATGGCGGGCCATTTGTTTGCGGCTCTCTCAACATGGCGGAGTAGCTAGTCGCATATTATAGCTATGTCTGCCAAGGATACACAACTGGTGAGGCGATACTGTGGTAACCTCAACCCCCCCTGCTCCTACCCTCTCTACATCTGCCAATAGCCAAGGTCTATTTCCAAACCTTCCTGGGTTACTCATCAATTCGATTTGGACAGTTGGAATGATTCCGTCCTAATCCGGTCGCAAAAACAGCGTAACTTAGATCGTGATTGTGTAGCATGAATATGGTCATGACTGTTTAGGGTTCACGCAGCTCAGATTTTCGTCGGATCTATAGTGGCAGAGTTGACAGGCTGTGTGAAATCACAGTTTATTAGGTCAGTGCCTCCCAGCTAATTTGATAGTATCGCCAATAATAGTACCAGCGACAACTTACCAGATATCATGGTTAAAGAAAGTCAAATCTAATGGACTAATCTTTGCAGAGAATCGGAGGGGGTTTGGCAGAATGGCAGGAATATTTCTGGTGTGCATAAGGGATTAGGGTACTAATTGATGCTGTGAAGAATGTCATCCTGAAATCACAATTCTGAGGCACATGGTGGCTCCGGGATCCATACGCTAAGTCTTTAAGTATCGGAAAGAGAACTCTATATGCGGTTTCTCTAACTGTCCGTCTATCCATCTATCGCTAGCAAGGGAAAACTAGAGAGAAATAAAAACATAAAGGAGGGTTGAAGAAAAGGGGGAGGGGGGGATTTTGAAACAAAAGATCTATTCGACAGAGAAATGGTAACTAAGGTAAATCATAGAAGTTAAGAAAAGAAATAGTTCCCCAGTTACTATACTCTAAGCAAAATAGACAGAAATTCGTGAGCCTTCATTTGTAGACATTGATAAATATCCGCGGGGTTCGGGGGTATATGCCTACGTACAAGTAACATTCCCATCAATGCCGGCCGGGGGGGATTCCAAGATAGCGCTGGTTGGACTGGCGTAAAGGGCACACGGTTGGATGTGAAGACGGTGATACTAGTCATAGCGTATACAAGACTCCCGGAGGGCTAGGAAGGCTGGTACTGGAGAGGAGGAATCCCAGGAGATTTGGGCGTAATTAATAGAGTACTCGGTCACTAGGAGAGCATGATACTATTATTAATTAGTGCTTAAACCCAACTCGGCCAGCAGGGCATATCAAGCTTGACGGGACTCCCTTACTAGGTCGCGGAGACCCATGCGGCGTCGGCTTCCGTACACCCCGTTTCAAAAGCACCCGAAAACGGGCAAAACTCTTCTTTCAACCGCCCTGTCCAAACCTTCAGCTTCACAATTTCTCACTCAACTAGGAATAACGCACGCACCTTAGATATAATGTCTTCCGTTGTCCAGAGGTAAGACCTCCGCTATTTATGTTGCCTTCCTATCTCATTTATTTATATCGGTTGCTTACCTTTAGGCGATGGGGCGGGTTTGGCTAGGTCTAGATTATTCATCGGCTATTTGTAGAAGTCGGATATTTTTATAAACTTCAGGATTGGAGGCGTAAAGCGGGCGGAACTGACGATGGATTAAGAGCTGAGGACAGGAAACTGGTTTCTTGTCATAAAGGGATAGGATATTGATATTTCTGATATGTTTGGCAATCGACTTGGGTCTTTTCTTTTGGTTTTATTCAACGTAATCGAAGTCGTTCAAGTTGAAACCACCAAGCATACTCCCGCTCCTCCAGCGCAGAGTTAAATTAATTTTGAGATGTATTAACAAACGAATTAGTTTTGATTTTTCCCAAGAAATGGAGGGGGACGTTTCCACGCATCCCACCTCGCTTCTCTCCTAGCACCAGCACCTAGGGTTACACCAGGTGTCCAGGGTTGAAGTAGAAGCACAGTTCCAGACCCATCCCGAGGAGTATGAGGGGGCGGTGCGCCATGGTGTTGGTCTGGGAGGTGGGAGTCGACATCTTCCCGCTCCAGCAATAACTTGACCACTCCCTCGTGTCCAACCATAGCAGCACTTGCGAGTGGTGTTCGGTCATACATATTGGGGCGATTGGGATGGACATCTTCCCGTCTCAGCAATAATGTGACCACTCCTTCGTGTCCGTTAGTGGCAGCACACCAGAGTGGTGTTCGACCATCCTTATCTGGATGATTAGGGTCGACAGTTTCTCGTTCTAACAATAACTTAACCACCTCCTCATGTCCACACGTAGCAGCATACCAGAGTGGTGTTATATCACAATTGTCCGAAAGATTGGGGTCGATATCTTCCCGTCCTAGTAATGCCTTGACCACTCCCTCGTGTCCTTTGATAGCAGCCCATCCGAGTGGTGTTCGACCATTCTTATCTGGGTGATTAGGGTCGACCTTTTCCCGTTCTAGCAATAGCCTGATCACTCTTTCGTGTCCCTCACCAGCAGCACACACGAGTGGCGTTCGGCCATACTCAGCATCGAGCTGATTGGGGTCGACATCATCCCGTTCCAGCAGTAACTTGACCACTCCCTCGTGTCCTTTGATAGCAGCCCATCCGAGTGGTGTTACATCATTCTTATCTGGGTGATTGGGGTCGACCTTTTCTCGTTCTAGCAATAGCCTGAACACTCCTTCGTGCCCCTCACCAGCAGCCCACGCGAGTGGTGTTCGATCATTCGTATCTAAGCAATTGGGGTCGACATCTTCCCGTGCCAGAAATAACTCAACCACTCCCTCATGTCCCTTGATAGTGGCCCACCCGAGTGGCGTCAGGCCATTGGCACCTGGGTGATTGGGGTCGACATTTTCTTGCTCCAGCAATAACTTGACCACTCTTTCGTGTCCCTGGATGGCAGCCCACCCGAGTGGTCCTTCACCATCCTTATCCGGACGATTGGCGTCTACATTTTCCCGTTCTAGCAATAAATTGACCACTCCTTCACGTCCCTCCATAGCGGCCAGCACCAATGGTGTTCTATCGTTCTTATCTGGGCGATTGGGGTCGACATTTTCCTGCTCTAGCAATAACTTGATCACTCCCTCGTGTCCCTGAATAGCAGCCCACCCGAGTGGAGTTACATCATTCTTATCTGGGCGATTGGGGTCGACCTTTTCCCGTTCTAGCAATAGCCTGATCACTCCTTCGTGTCCCTCACCAGCAGCCCACACGAGTGGTCTTCGGCCATACTCAGCATCGGGCTGATTGGGGTCAACATTTCCTCGTTCCAGCAGTATATCGACCACTCTTTCGTGTCCATTTCTCGCCGCCCACGCGAGTGGTGTTCTACCTGCGCAATCTTGTTGGTCGACCTCGCAACCTTCATCATTTATCAAGCCAGCCACAAATTCAACAATCCCGAAGAACGATGCGCAGTGTAGTCCAGAGAAGAGCGGAGAAGTTGAAATGGCTCTAATGAAGCTGGGATGCAGTACCTGCTCCAGAAGCGATACAGCAGATATGTGGTCTTGGTACTGATTCAAGAGCTCCAGCGCAAGTGTCCTCGCATTGTCTGAGAGGTCCTTGTTCGCATGTGTTCCCCAATGCCTCGCGGAATATTTAAGGAACGGCATGCTTTGAGGGGGTGTGAGCAGTGTTCCCAACCGTCCAGGGCCCCGATAGGGCCCGGCGGACGGACTGCCAAGAGCCCTGGACGGGACGGGACGACGAAATACGTCCCGTCCCCGTCCGTAAAATGAAATGACGGCCGTTATAAG
>Ga0307507_10011425_pt1 | contig 11207 bp, 16 predicted proteins | sample 7_EM_MG_FD_207223 | JGI IMG/M metagenome (GOLD analysis project Ga0307507, IMG submission 207223) | Populus trichocarpa ectomycorrhiza microbial communities from riparian zone in the Pacific Northwest, United States - 7_EM | ecosystem: Host-associated > Plants > Roots > Unclassified | place...
ACAACACTTGAGTGACCCTCTCTCTCTGAATACCCAACTTTCATCTTCACTGAAGGCCACACATCCCTTGCCACCCGAGTAGTTGTCCCAAGTGCCTGATGCCCTTCCTTGCTACGGACCTCAGTCAAATTAAATCGTGTTCCATAGAACGAGCGAACCGAACGATGAGCAAGGCCAGAGATTGACTTGATATTAAACACAGCCCTAAACCGGAGCTCAAGGGTGAGGCCCCTGTGCCTCCAGCCAGGCAATATTCGGCCGATGAGAGCACTTAAACTATTTTCAGTCGTGAAGCGTAGCATGCACCTGAGTTGAGACGCAAAAAGTTCTCTATCAATCTTGGGTAGGTAACTATGGGTGACACCGCCAAAATATAAGAAATATTCCTCGGCAGACCCGGAATCTATAGTCGTCTGGATTGTCCCGATAATCCAAGCCTGCAATGGTGGTAACTTCCTTCAAGTTCTTTGCCTGATGGTGCACTTTGTCAATCACCAAGGTGCTAGTCCCGCTCGCTGTGAGTAGTATTTGCTGCTTTCAAAAAACCCAGCTAGTTCCCTCATAACTTATCTGTCTGGCCAACTGCCTGATTCCAATAGTAAATAGAGTCTTACAGGCCCCATCTTCCCTTTCGCTATACTTCTGTAATCCACTCGTCTCCCAAGGGCCAATCCCTGACGGCATCGTGTGGGCTGGTGTCTGGGCCTTTATTTCCCCTATTTAGCTACAGCATCCACTCGCTAAGCATTGGTGAGTAATACATAATACAGGCTCCTACTCCATGTAGTCCTCGCTGCCCTGCAGGGCCGGTGCTGTGCTGAAGTAGTACGCTCAGTTCTAGAGCGCCGCGTACTTGAAATCAACCATGTAGTTCATTTTGTTTACGTATTACACATAAAATAGCCGGGGTTAGGAAAACGTATCTTCGAAAACCACTATAATATTATTATATGGGCAATTCGAAATTTTACCATCTCCACACCAACATTGCTCTCAGTGAAAATCAGAAAACATAGAATGAGACAGGAGTGTCTTCTGACCACTCTTATGAAGCTATACTTTACTAGAGATGTGGTTGTAGTTAAAATATTTCGAAGATTATTTTTGTGTGGGTTTTTGGTTGATTTCAAGTGCCCGGCACCATATCAATTAAAGGTAGGAACCGGACCGTTGGGAGCGTGCCTTCAGAGTCATTTTTACTTCCTTTAGCTACAATAACAGATGTATGACACTACCCAAATAACTATAAGCCCGAATGACTTGACAGCTGCAACTCCCCCGCATTCAACAATAGAAAAAACTACCCCTTCTCTCTCTCCCATGCAGCGCACTAATTGAGACAGTTAAACTACAGGACGCCAACCGAATCTAGCATAAATAAGTATAGTTAACAAGGTTCGAATGCTATGGAGAGATAGCAAACAACTACTTGATCCCCTGTTTAATAAATATCAGCTCTTTCAGTCCATTCAGTGATGCAATCTACCGGCTAAAAATCGCTAGGCTAGACTACCTTTGAGAAATAATATGACAGCAAGAATTTTCTTTCACCGCAGTAGCCTAAACATCCAGAGCGCAAAGGAAGATAGTTCAGCACCAGTAAATACAGCATCTGGCGCATTCTCGTTAGGCTCATCAAAGATGCAAGGATAAGGAATGCGGAGATCGGGGGATGCTGATGCCAGGGTCCCTTCTGAGTCAATATCAGAAAGCTGTACATTGGCGGGGATATGTGCGGACCCCTGTATCTTTTGCCCATCTTCTGATGCAACCATGGCCCAGCACTCAATGTGGATGGTGAATGGATCTGTCATTAGCTGGACTATCATCACATATCGTGTTTTGCCGGCAGAGTTGACGAGCCACCACTTTGCATCCAAACGAAGGAATTCAAGTGCTTCAGAATACCCAACTTCAATCATAACCGAAGGCCACCCACTCATTATGCCCCGAGTGGCTGGCACAAGTGCCTGATGCCCTTGCTTGCTACGAACATCACTAATCTCGAATCGTGTCCAACAGAACGAGTCAATCAAGTATCGAGGATGGCCTGGAATGAAGGCCACCATACGTGCAATTACTGCTCCCAGAGTGAAGGTAAGTAACCTGTGCCTCGCCCCAAGCAGTATTCGGCAAATTAGAGCGCTTAAGCTATTTTCTGTCGTGAAGTATATGGTGCATGGGAGCGGCCACGTGAGAAATTCTCTATCGATTTCGTTTAGGTGACCATGGGTGACAGCATAGAAATATAAGAAATATTCCTCAGCAGACCTGGAATCGATTGTTTCCTGGATAGTCCTGATAATCTCTGCTGGGGATTGATATTCAAACTTGTTCTCGTCCGGGATTAAGGCGGCTTACATTTCAAACTCTGGACTTATACTCCAGGTACCGGGAGGTGGATCCGGAGTGATATGGCTCTGCATGGCTCGGGCCTGGTTATGCTCTAGGGACATGACGACTTAATAGCGGATAGGTAAGTGGAGGAAATCTTTTTTGTGCTGAAATGTACCGAGGAGTGACGAGTAAAAGAAGCTCTTTGGGCCGGGGGGGCAAATGGAGAATGTTTGAGTAATTTATTTAGGTTGTAGAGAAAGGTGAATTGCAGACAGAAAACCGCAATAATGCCAGGCTGTCCACAGTTTCGTGAGTAGACGTGCTTGTTTCTAGGGACTGGTTTTTAGGCGAGGTCGCCAGTAGTGTAGCGGGCCGTACAATCATTATCGGGATTGCTCTTGGTGAAACGAGCTAGCACCAGAAGTGAGGAATGTTCTTTCTCCACAAGAGAGCCTACAGAGACGGAGGATGTAATTTACCAGACCAGGAAATGAATCAGTCGCAGAAGCGAATAGGTTTGTACGTGAATATTGCACCAATCCTCCCTACGGCAAGTTCGACAAGATAAAGCCTCTGAATTCAGCTCGAGCACGGGCGAATCTGAAGTAGTACGCTATGAGAGATACCAGAATCCCCTAAACTTCTAAATGTCATCTTCGTACTGTTGTGCATCAATTAATATTTTCATATTTCAGTTTTTTTTGTGTATTTTGAGTAATCCGCTTCCCCGTCTGATCCACTTCCCTGTCCAATAGGTTACTGGGCCTTGCTCGGAGACAAATAATTGCTTGTTCTAATGCCCATACATAGTGTCTAGCTGCTGAATTAGAAATGAGTGTTCAGGTAAGTTGTTCTAGCCCCTGGGATAAATTGAATAAAATGTAACTATAAATTGAATCAATTCACTCAATTTGGAACTAAGCACTAGAGCAACCGCCAATCCGGAGATCACAATCCCGAGGTAAGCCTACTCAGCCCGCATATCCTCTAAAATATCTCGAAAGTGCCATCCGCGCAATCTGTAGAAAGAAAAAACCAACTCCGGCGAGAACCCAGTCAGAGCGCGGTTATCTTCTAGAATAAAGTAAAACACAAGCTTTAGCTGAACACTCTCCCATTTCCACTCACATATCAATCGTCTTCCCTAGAATGAATCTCGCCTATCCACCTGCAAAATTTTGTTTATCGCCTCCCCCTATGCCAGTATCCTCAACGGTCTAGGGCCCTAGTTGGGCCGAGGCGACTGCCAGAGTCCTTGATCGGACCGGATGACGAAATGCCGTCCGTCCTCGTCCGAGAAACCTCAAGATAGCGGCGGGCCCTTCAACGTAAAGCAAATTGGCGTAGGGCATGATGGGGGACTGCGGGGGACTGTCGGTGAAATTATTTTGAGCTATTGAATAATCTAGTGTGCAAAACAGAAGTAGAGACTTGTGGAATGGACTCTTATTGGATAGGGCCCTCCCCAATATCCCATGACTTCCAGAAGTATAAATAGAAAATGCATCGGAAATATGATATACTGTGAGAATAACAATCAAGCACAAAACCCATCCCCACGATTCCTGATATTCCCCCGGGTACAACCTGCCGTAAAGAAAGTTGTTCACACAATCAACAATTCTGATACAATAACCCCAGCATCCATGATAGCCACTAAATTGAATTTCAATCTAAACTGGGTCAGGACAAAGAAAGCGAGTGATACTGAAAAACATAGGAAACAATGCGGTAGTAAGATTTAATATACAAATGAGTAAAGAGAAAGGATACAAAAATAATAGGAACAAAGTGAGTGATCTCCGGTGACTCTCAACATTCAAGAATAAGGGGAATACGGAGGACCGCGGGGGGCGGCAGGACGGCTAATACGAGACATTTCTCGGGGGTGCCCGAGTCCTTTGTGAGTTGGAGGGTAAGGAAAATCTTGCATTTCTGGTTTCACATTATGCGCAAAATCCTGTACTAGTACTTGACAGATTCAAAAGTATCCGGAACATGACGACGACCGCTATTTACCTGACGATTGAAATTACAACACATCACATTTTACGAGAGAAGGAGTATCAACCAATGAGGGACTCCCATCCAGCTTGTCATTTGGCTTCGAATTGGTCTTTAAAGGGTCCTGATTTAGAGACAGCCATGGCAGGCAAGGGAGAAAAAAGTGGGAGGAAGGGGAGACCCGGAAAAAATGAGGTTAGGGTAGTGAAAGGAAAAGGTGGCAACAGGAGATTGGAGGAAGAAAAAGAGGTGTGTGGGACGATGTTAGAAGAAGGGAGAGCATTGATTGGGAACAAAGAGGAGGGATGGGAAATTGTGGAGGGATTGGTCAGAAGTGGAGATTTCTGGGGGAATGGGGAGGTGAGGATTAGGTGTGGGAAAAAGGGATTGGAGGATAGCGTTTGGAAAGTTTGGGAGGAGGTGGAAATGGTGGACACGTTTGAAGAGAAAGGGGAGAGAGAGGGGAAGGAAAAGGGAGGGAAAGGGAAAGGAAAGGAGGGAGTGGAAGAGGGAGAAACGGAAGAGAGGAGGATTAAGAAGGAGAAGGGGGTGGAGAATATGGAGGTGGTAGAAATTAGCAGTGGGAGTGAAGAGGATAGTGGAGTGGGACTGATTGAGGAGTGGAAGGTAAAGAAGGAAGCGAGGGAAAGAAGAGAGAGAAGTGAGAAGAAAAAGAGGGAAGTGGAGGGAATGATCAATAGAGGGAAGGATAGAGAAATGGGGAGAAAGAAGATCATGGAGATGAAGCAGAATTTTAAGGACTAAGAGGAGGTAGTGGAGAACGTGGAATGTGTGTTGGGGATAGACAAACCATTGGCAAGAGGTTTTGTGATAGACAGGGAAATAAGGAAAGTGGTGGATATGATGGTGAGTGGGAGTAATGAGGAAAGGAGAGATATAAGGGGAATGGATAGGATGGAGGGGAGGAGGAGGAGATAGTAAAAGTTAGGAGCGAGGTAGTGGTGGAGGAGGGGTTGAAAGAGAAGGAGGATTTGGTGAGGGAAAAGGGAGGTAAAATAGTGAGAACATATGAAGAGGTCCTGCGAGGAGTCGGAAGTGGAATAGCGGAGGGAAAAGAGGTAACGGAAATGATGGAGAATGAGAGAATGAGTTGGTTGGAAGGGGAAATGGAGAGAGAAAAGAGGAGTGGGAGAGTAGTAGAAGTTGTGATGGATTCGCAAGGGTATAAGAGCGAAAAGGAATAGAAAAAGGAGGGAGTAGCGAAAAAGTTGGGAGTGGCAGAAGGGACGATAGAAGAGGTGAAAGGGATAGGGAACAGGGTGAAAATAGTAGTAAAGGATAGGGAAGTAGCAGAGAGGGTGGAGAAGAAAGTAAGTGAGGATTTTGGAGCGGCAGTAGGTGGAGGAGTGGTGGAGGTAAAGAGAAATGAGAATTGGGTGGGTTTGGTGATACCGGGTATGAGTGTGGAGAGGTGGGAAGGAAAAATGGAAGAGATCAGGGAATTAATTGAAGTGGAAAACAACATCAAGTTGATGAGGCTACCGAGATGGTTGGCAAATGAAGATAGAAGGAAGGGGATGAAGTTGAGGAGTGTGGGGGTGATAATACATATGGCGAGAGAGTGTGTGAGGGGGAAGTTGATAGAAGAGGGTATAAAATGGGATAATAGGAAAATAGAGGTGAAGAGATATGTGGAAGAGAAGCAACTGGTGTTTTTCACGAAATGTCCAATGGTAGGGCATAACTTGTGGCAGTGTGAGAGAAAGAGGTTGAGGTGCAATATATGTGTAGTGGACAGACATGCAGGATGGATACATAGGTGTGATAGATGCAAGGTACAGAGGAAGAGTTGCGAGCACTATAGAAAATGTGCAATGAGTGGGAAAGGGCACACAGTCGGAGAAGTGAAAGAAGGAAATTGTTTGGGAGTGAGAGCAGAAATGATGAGGTTGAGAAGTCTACATTATTGAGGAGGGGAATTGGAAATTAGGTCGTTGAATTTAAGAGGAGGATATGAGGGTTTGGTAGAATTGGGTAGTAGGGAACAAGAGGTGGATATATTTTGCTTACAGGAGGTGGGAATGGGGAAAGAAGATAAGTTTTACGAGCTGGAGGGGTATGGTACAATAGGAGGAGTGGGGGGTTACATTAAGAAAGAGGAAGGATCGGTGGTGAGTATATTGATAAGGAATGAGTGGAAAGGAAGATATGTGGTGTTGGGAAGGTGTCAGTGGAAGATAGGAAATAGGTTGGAAGTGGGAAAGGGGAAAATAGTGAACGTTTGGAATGTTTATTTGAGGCAGGGGAAACATGAAGAGAATTTAGGGAGGATGGAAGACAAAGGGAATGTGGTATGGGTAGGAGATTTTAATGCGTGGAGTGAGAGAAGGGGAGGGGAGAAAGGAGAATGGAATAGAGAGAGGGTTTTGGTGGAGGATTGGGTGGATGAATGGGGATTGAAAATAGAAAATGAGGTTGGAGTGGGAACAAGGTATGAGGCGAGGAGTGGAAAGGAAAGGGTGTTGGACTTGGCAGTTAATGGAGGGGGAGTGGAACTAGATTGCAAGGTAGGAGAAGGAATAGTAGATCTAGACCACAAGCCGTTGGTGGTAAAGGTGAAAGTAGAAGGGTGGGAAGTGGAAGATAAAGGGTGGAAAAAGTGAGGAGTGGATTGGAGAAAGTTTGAAACGGAATTAAGGGTATGGGGAGGAAAAGGAGTGGTGTTAAAGGAAGGGAAGGTGAAGAGATGGGAGATGAAGGAGGTGGTAGAAAGGGTAGAGGAAAGTTTGAGAATGGTGTTGGAAAGATGTAAGGGAAGGAAAAAGTGGGAGAGGGGAAGAAAGAGGTGGTGGGATAGTGAGTTGGAAGAAAAGAGGAGGGAAGTGAGAGGGTTGAAGGAAAGATGGAAAAGGGAGAAGAGAGAAGAAGATAAAGAGGAGGTAAAAATAGAAAGAAGGAAGTACAGAAGGATGATTGAGGAAAAGAAGGCGAGGTATTGGCTGGAATATTTGGAAAGTTTGAAGAGGGGAGAGGGATTTAAGTTTGTGAAAATGGATAGGACTTTATGATGGATGTACCAGCGATAAGGGGAGAAGATGGGGTATTAGTAGAGGAAGATAAGGAAAAGGGAAGGGCGATAGTATAGGGTTTGAGAAAAAGAGAGGCTCTGAAACAAGAAGAAGGTTTTTGGATGGAAGTGAGAGTAGAGGAAGAGGAGATAAAGGAGGCGTTATGGAAACAGGGGGATGGAAAGGCAGCGGGGGTAAATGATTTAGGTGGAAAGGTGTTGAAAGAGTTGTGGAAAGAGGATTGGGGAAAGAAGGTGATAAAGTGGGTGTTGGAGAAAGGTTTAGGGTTAGAATATGTGCTGAGCCAGTTTGGAGAGGGAATAGGGGTGATGAGGAGGAAAGCAAATAAGGAGGACTATAGTTTGCCGGGCAGCTATAGGGTGATAAACCTATTGGATGTATAGGGGAAATGTGTGGAAAGAGTGATGGTAGAAAGACTGGGAGAATGTGAGAGGGAAGGATTGGGGGAGGAACAGTGGGGGAGAAGGAAAGGGGGAAGTAGTTTGGAAGCGGTGGCAGGATTAATGATGGATTGGGAAAGAGGGGAAGGGTTAGTACTATTGTTGTGAATGGATGTGAAAGGGGGTTACGAGAATGTAGGAGTGAGGAGAATGGAGGAGAGGTTGAGAGGATTGGGGGTGGAGGAATATTTGAGAAAATGGGTAACCTCGTTTTTAAGAGAAAGGAGGAGTAGGGTAAAGATAGGGCATAGGGAAGGGGAATGGACTTGGTTGAAGGGCGGAATAGTACAGGGATCAGCATTAAGCCCGATGTTGTTGATGTTTATTTTGGGAGGAGTTTTAAAGAAAGTGAGAAAAGAGGGAGCAGAAGGAGTAGGAATGGGAGTGGTGGTGGATGATGTGGAGTTTATGATAGTTGGAAGGAGTGAGAGGGAGATAGAGGAGAGGGTAATAAGGATAGAAAAGGGTTTGAAAAGAGGATTGGAGAAATGGGAGGTAGATGTACAAACGATGAAGTTGGAGGGATTGTGGGTGGATAAGGGGAGAGGGAGGAAGGGAAGGGAATTGGAGTGGTTAGGGGAAGATATAAGGTGGAAGGAGGAGGTTAGAGTATTGGGAGTGTGGTGGCAGGGAAATGGGGGATGGGAGAGCCATGTGAAGAACAGGTTGAGGATAGGGGATGAGAGGTGGGGAATGATGAAGAAGTTAATAGGGAGAGAGGGGAGGGGGGTGAGTGTGGATGTTTTGGTGGAGATATTTAAGGTGGTGGTTAGGGAGGTGATAATGTATGGAATGGAAGTATATTTGGATGGGCAGAGGTGGATGAGAGATAGGATACAGAAGTGGATAAAGAGGTGTTTAAGAGGGATATTAAGGGTGGTGAGAACAACGCCTATAGACGCAATGTTGGGGGAAGTAAAAATGAAGAGGGTGGAATACGAGTTGGATGAGGGAGTAGAGAGGTAGGGAGCGAGATTGATAAGGAGAGGTTTTGGGGAAAGGTTTGGGGAGGGGTGGAAGAAGGAAATAGAAGAGGTGGGAAGTGGGAGGTTGGGTTGGGCGGGGAGAGTAGTGAGGGGAGCTATGAAAGACAGATTGGAAGGAGAAGTATGGAATATGGAGGCAGCGAGAGGGAATAAGAGGGGATGGAGAGTGGTAATGGGGGGGGGAAAGAGGGAAGTGAAAGAAGAATGGGAAAAGAATAAGAGGAAGTGGATAATAGAAGGGGTAGTAGGAGTAAGTGATGCAAACATGATGGGAGGAAGAGTAGGAGTAGGGGGAGTGGTATGAGTATATGGAAATAGGTACAAGAGTTGGAGGAAAGGAAAAGGATATGGATTGACAGTGGGAGATGGAGAAATGGTGGGGGTGGGAGATATATTAGATAAAATAAGAAGATATAAGGGAAAGGCGAGAAAGTTTGTAGTAGGGGTGGATAGTGTAGGGGTATTGAAGAAGCTGAGGAAGAGTAGGGGATTGTGCAACAGGTGGGAACAAAAGGTTAGGAAGTGGGGTAGAGAATTGGAGGAAAAAGGATGGGATATAGTTTGGAGATGGGTACCGGGACATGTGGGCATAAGGGAGAATGAAGGGGCAGACAAATTGGCAAGGGAAGGGGGTTAAATGGAAGAGGAAGAAGAGGTTAGGGTATTAAGTTGGGGGAAGTGGGGGCAGAGAAGGAGAGAGAGGATAGACGGAGTATGAAAGGAATACTGGAAGAATAGAGAGAAGGGAAGAGCATATTTTGGAAAAGGAAGAGGAGAAAAAGGACATAAAGGGAAAAGGAGGGAGAGCATATTTTTGTTTTGGATAAGTACGGGACATGGAAGGATGAGGGGAACGAGGTATAGAAAAGGAAAGGGAGAGTGCAATCGTGAGAAGAGAGAGGTGGAGGATAGGGATCATGTATTGATGAAGTGTGAAAAGTGGAAGAAAGAGAGGATGGTATTATGGAGTGAGTGGGGTGAGAAGGGAAAGAAGGGGGAGTGGATGGATATGGAATGGCTGCTATTTGAGGAGGAGGGAATAGAAGTGGTGAGGAAGTTCAGGAAGGAAACGGGTTGGATAGAAGAGAGATGGAAGGAATGGAGAGCGTGGGAGAATAAAAGGGAGGAGGAATGGGGAAGGAAATGGGTAGAGGGAAGGAGGATAGGACTAGGAAAAAGGGGGGAGGAAAGGAGGGAGAGGACATTGAGGGTAGACAGGGAGAGGGCGAGAAGGAATAGGGAAAAGAAAAAGAAAGAGAAGGAAGAAAGAGATGAGTGTAGGGAGGGTACACCTATTGCAAGTGTATCAGCCCTAGGAGCTAGTACGATAGGGAAGAGGAAAGTACTAGGGGTAATGAAGGATGGAGGAAATAGAAGGAGAGAAAGAAGAGTAAAAGAGTGATAAGGAAGAAGAGAAAATTGGATTTGAGGGCAAACAGACTAAATGCAATAAAAAGCCCTATAGTGTTGTTATTTAGTGTAAAAGTAGTTAACTGAATAATATCCCGAAAGTTATGATAAAAAAATAAAATAAAAAAAGAAAGTATCCGGAAATCTTGGCGCCAAGTGTCAAGGCAAGATGTGAGAGATGATGCCAAGATTTCCGGATATTTTTGAATCTGTCAAGTACTAGTGTTTCTCGAAGACTTTGCGAAAAAAAGGGTAGACATCTAATTAGTGCAAGAAAAATCTTAAGCGAGCATGGCCAAAGCCCAACTTTAATCATATGATCTCACTCGAACAATGATTGTCCCCATAAACCGTCATACAACTACCGCAACAATGACAACACCACATCCTTTCAATCTTTTTTTCCCACATTACTTTTACCATAAGGCTATCTTGTAGAGTAAGTATGTTTATTATTATTTTTTCTACTAAGAAGTTGTGTTACTTTCCACTTATTGCTGGCTATGATAAGATACGACTGTTGATGAGGGGCGGCGGTTGTCGCAAATATTTTCAAGTACGATATTTAATTTGTGCCCGCGTAGCTTTTGCTTTCTTTGATATTCTATTATTTTTATCTATTCTATTGGATTTAATTAGTTCATGCTTATCCAACTTGGAATTCCTGCTCTAGGGCGCAGTTAGCCTGCATGTGGCCCGGTTCTGCAAAGTAATTAGCGGGTGTAACAGGCAACCTGAACAGGCCCCCCACCCGAACAGATGCTCATTGGTGGGTTTTTGTACGAGGAAGCAAGTGGTAGTTGCCACAGTAGCCACAGTTCAGCCAATCAAATCAAGAAAACCATGTAAAGTGACCCAGCTGAGAGAGTAGCCGATCGAAACAATGAGCAAGAGTAACAGAATATGTAATAACGATAGCTATATAAGGCTCATGTGGTTACATTTCGGGAGGAAAACTTGAAGGAAATGCGGCTTCTCGT
>Ga0307507_10011428_pt1 | contig 11204 bp, 5 predicted proteins | sample 7_EM_MG_FD_207223 | JGI IMG/M metagenome (GOLD analysis project Ga0307507, IMG submission 207223) | Populus trichocarpa ectomycorrhiza microbial communities from riparian zone in the Pacific Northwest, United States - 7_EM | ecosystem: Host-associated > Plants > Roots > Unclassified | place...
ATGACCAGTAATGATGATCACCGGTACGTCCGAATTGAGCCGGACCTCGCGCAGCAGATCCAGGCCGTCTTCCGGACCAAGCCGAAGATCGAGTATCACCAGATTAATCTCGGTGTCGCCAAGCCGGTCGACCATCGCCTGCCTATTCGACGCCACCAGGGTACGGATGTTGTTCTCCACGAAATAGTTTAGGATCATGCGCTGCAAGGCAGGATCGTCCTCCACGACGAGGACGCATACTTGGCGATCGACGCTGCCGCGAGGACCGGAGTCATTCGGTGAACCGCCCATCTCAACCAGCCCTTTCAATGCCGCCAGCCGTGCGCAGGTCGAACATCGTCTGCCTGCTCGTGAGTCTTGTTTGCCTCAACGCCACTTCGCCTGCGGTTGCGCAATCGGTAACCGCTCAGGTCCGGGCCGGCGAAGAGCCGATCACACCGATCGCCGCCGCGCATGACCATGATCCGAAGCGCGTGCTTCTCGGGGAGCGATTGTTTGGTGATCGTCGACTGTCTCACCATGATACACATAATTGCCTGTCGTGCCACGATATAGGGAGCAACGGCGCCAGCGCCAATGCCCACGACACGGCGCCGGGCGAGCTGATGGCGCTGAACACGCCGACGGTCTTCAACGCTGCCCTGAATTTTCGGCTGAATTGGGAAGGCAATTTTCGTTCGCTCGAAGAGGGGATAGAGCACAGTCTTTCCAATCCCGCGATCATGGCTTCGAGCGCCGACGAGGCTGTAAGCAAACTGCGTGCGGATCCGGAGATGGTGGGGCAATTCCGCGACGCCTATGGCAGGGAGCCCGACGTTGCGGCGCTGCTGGATGCGATCGCGAGCTACGAACGCTCGCTGGTTACGCCGGGCAGCCGCTTCGACCGCTGGCTTGCGGGGGAGACCAACGCGATCACGCCGGACGAACGCTCGGGCTACGAAACGTTCAAATCGCTCGGCTGCATCACCTGCCATCAGGGGGTCAACGTCGGAGGCAATCTGTTCCAGCGGCACGGCGTGTTCCACCCGCTGGGCTCGCCGGAGCCCGTGCTGCTTCGCGTTCCGGGCCTGCGCAATGTCGCAACCACTGCACCGTATTTTCATGATGGCAGCGCGGCCACGCTACCGGAGGCGGTCAAGGCGATGGGCATCGCCCAGCTCGACCGCGTGCTGACGGATCAGCAGATCGCCGCCATCGTCGCCTTTCTCAACGCGCTGACGGGCACCTACCGGGGCCGGGAGCTGCGGCCAGCCGTCGTGACACCTCGCACGGGCGATGCCCCGCCATGAGGAATTTGCCCGCCGCCGTCGGAGTTGCTCTCCTTGTCGCGCTGCTCACCTGGCTGCTGTTGCGCGGAATAGATACCAACGCGACCAGCTACGCGGTGACGCTGCGGGCTTTTGACGACTATGCGTTGGCCGAAGCCTCGCTGCATCGCGACGTCCTGCAGGCGCGCGCGGGGCTTCTTCGCGATTACGACTCATTCGCCAATTCGACGCACGCGATGGAAGACGCGGTCATGCGGTTGCGTCTTCACGCGCGGACCGAGAGCCTTGATGCCGGGCCGGTTGACAGGCTAGCCGCCACGGTCGCCCAACAGGACGACCTGCTGGAGCGTTTCAAGACGGGTAACGCCCTGCTGCGCAACTCGCTCGCCTATGTCGGCCTGCTTAGCACCAGTCCGGAGTTTCTCGCTCACGACATGCAACTCGCGCCGGCAACTGGGGCATTGGCGGCCGCTATCCTCCATCTGTCGCGCGACACATCGCCCGACACGCTCAAGGCGCTTCAGCAGCGTATTGACCAGTTCGCGGAGCAGGCGCCAAGCGCCGGACCGGAAACGGATGCCGCCCGTGCGATGCTGGCGCATGCTCGGTTGCTCTATGACCTGCTCCCAGCAGTCGACGAGACGCTGAAGACCTTTATCGCGGTACCCAGTGCGCAGGCGCTCGGGGAAATCCGATCTCAGTTTTCTCATCATCGCTCGATGGTTGAAGCGGGTGAGCAGCGTTATCGGCTGCTGCTGTATGTGGTTTCGCTGCTGTTGCTGATCGCGCTGGTGCTGCTCGGGCTGCGGCTGCGCGCCCGCGCCGTGGCGCTGCGGCGGCGGGCCGCGTTCGAGCACGTCATAGCCGAGAATTCGACCCGCCTGATCAATTGCTCGCCGGCCGAAACCGAGGCACGGTTGAAGCAGGTGCTGGAGTCGTTCGGCCGTGCCATACGGGCGAGCCGCGCCTATGTGGTGCTGGATGAGAAGCCCATCCGCGCGCATACCTGGTGCGCGGATGGAAAAGCATTCCCGCCAGGCTGGCCCGATCAGGCGCTGGCCTTGTCTGTACAATTCGACGTCGCCGAATCAGAGAATCTGACTATTCCAGACGTCGGCGCCCTGCCGCCCGGTCCAGTCAAGGATGCGCTGACGACAGCCGGCGTCAGCGCCTGGGCCTGCGTGCCGCTAACCCGGCCGGGGCGACCCCGCAGCATCATGGGTTTTGACGCCTTCCGTCCGATCAGGAACAGGATCTTTCCGGTGCCGGTGGTGCGGCTTGCTGCGGACGCGGTTGCCAATGCGATCGAACGCGAATTTCTTGAGCGCGAAAGGGCAAGACTCACGCTGCGGCTGGAACGGGCGCGCCGCATGCAAATGGTCGGATCGCTGGCAAGCGGGATCGCGCATAACTTCAACAACATCATCGGCGCAATTCTCGGCTATTCCGAAATGATCGAGCCGCAACTCGGGCGTGGAACCAGGCCGGCGCAGCATATCGACGAGATCCGCAGGGCCGCGGAGCGCGGCCGCGACCTGGTGGATAACATTCTTGCATTCGGGCGGCGGACCGACGCCCGCGTCCGGCCGATGCAGGTCCGCGCGCTGCTCGACGAGTCGGCCTCCTTGCTGCGCGCCTCGCTGCCTCCCGGTGTCGACCTTCTGTTCGAGGACGTGCCAGTCGGCATGGCGGTGTCGGGCGAATCCGCCCAGTTGCAGCAGGTCATCCTCAACCTGTGCTCCAACGCCGCGCAGGCGATGGAGCAGGGCGGCAGCATCCGCGTCACCGCGAAACAGGAAGAGGTGGCTGGTTTGTTTCGAATGAGCCACGGCGAGCTTTCGCCGGGGCGCTATGTGTGTCTTGCGGTCAGCGACAACGGGTGCGGCTTTGACGAGCGCGTGGCGCGCCGGATGTTCGAGCCGTTCTTTACGACTCGCCTGGCAGGAACCGGTCTCGGCCTCGCCACCGTCCGCGAAATCGTGCGCGATCATGACGGCGCGATCAATGTGAAGAGCGAACCCGGAGTGGGAAGCCGCTTCGAGGTATGGTTGCCGGCAACCGCGGCGGAGGGCGCGATGGCGGGGTCCCCGAACCTGCCGCTTGGTCGCGGCGAGACGGTACTGATCGTCGAGAGCGAGCGGGATTGGTTGCTGCGGGACGAGGAAAAGCTGGCGGCGCTCGGATACGAGCCGGTCGGGTTCGAGTTGCCGGCCGACGCGCTTGCCGCATGCCGTTCGCAGCCCGACCGGTTCGACATCATCCTGGTCAGTCAAGGGCCGCAAACAAGGGACGGATTGGATCTGGCGCGCGCCTTGCACGAGGTCGCGCCGCTGGCGCCGTTGTTGCTCGCGGCCGCCTCGACGATCGATGTCAGCATCGGCGGCCTGGCCGAAGCCGGAATATCCGAACTGCTGCCGTGGCCGCTGGCCAGCACCGAGCTTGCGGCCGCACTGGCGCGGTGCCTGCGAAAATCCGGTTCGTTACAATCGTAACACGATGACCGATCGCTGAAATACTTCCGTAGCGCAGGGACGCCATTCCTAGTCATCCGAGGCCGCATATGCGCGTGCCGAAATGACGGAGGTGACCATGGCTACCCAAGCTGGCTTCTCGCTAAATCCGGGCATGCTGCTATCGCAAGAGGCCTTTCCCGGGCATCCCGAATCCACCTCGACGTCGAGACGCTCGAAGCGTTCGTCATCATTTGCGGAATCGGCCTTGCGGTTGCGTTTCTCGCGGCGACCAACGGTCTGGACATGAGCGCCGGATCCTTCTGAACGCCGTCGGCAATTCCGGGTGCGCGCTCGCGCCGGGATCGTTGCCTGTCAAACGCATCGTCACAAAACCACACGGAACCACTGCTCACAAAATCCAATTGCGCTGATCAAACATTAGGAGGAAGAAGACAATGGCTATCAAAGCAATTTTTTTCCCGGGCTCCGGCTCGCTGTCGGTATTCGACGACAACCAGGACAACACGGTCCTCGTCAGCCGCGACGTCGCGGGGAACATTCTGATCAACAACGGCGCCGTGGCCATCACCGGCGGGCGGCCCACAGTTGCCAACACCGGCGTGATCCAGGTGTTCGGTACAGCCGGCAATGACACGATCTCGGTAGACGAAACCAACGGTGCGATGCCCGTTGTGCAGTTGTTCGGCGGCGCGGGCAACGACACGCTGATCGGCGGCTCGGGTAACGATCAACTGTTCGGTGGCGCCGGCAACGACATTCTCGAAGGCAAGGGTGGCGACGACCTCCTGTTCGGCGGCGACGGCAATGACACGTTGATCGGCGGGACCGGCAATGACCAGATGTTCGGCGGAGCCGGCAACGACCGCATGATCTGGAACCCGGGCGAAGGCACCGACCTGATGGAAGGCGGCGACGGCATCGATACCGCCGAGGTCAACGGCGGCAACGGCGCCGAAATTTTCACTCTCAGTGCCAACGGCACCCGCGTACGTTTCGATCGCATCAGCCCGGCGCCGTTCTCGCTCGACATCGGCACCACCGAGAACCTCGTGCTCAACATGAACGGCGGCGATGATGTCTTCACCGCCGGTAACGGTCTCGCCAACCTGATCAATCTCACCATCGACGGCGGCGCCGGCAACGACACCATCACCGGCGGCGACGGCAACGACACGCTGTTGGGCGGCGCCGGCAACGACATCATCACCGGCGGACGCGGCAATGATTCCCTGCTCGGCGGCAGCGGCGACGACACCTTCATCTGGAATCCGGGCGACGGCAGCGACATCGTCGAAGGCCAGGACGGCACCGATACGCTGGTATTCAACGGCGCCAACGTCAACGAGAACATCAGTATCACGGCCAACCACGGCCGCGTGAAGTTCGTCCGCGACGTCGCCAATATCACGATGGATCTTAACGGCATCGAGCATATAGATTTCAACGCGCTCGGCGGCGCCGACAACATCAATGTCGGCGACCTCACGGGTACCGGTGTTACGCAGGTCGCGATCGATCTGGAGAGCCAACCCGGCAGCGGTGTTGGCGACGGCGCGGCTGATAGCGTAACCGTCAACGGCACCAACGGCAGCGACAACATTCAGGTGGCTGGAGCGGCAGGCTCGGTCACTGTCGTCGGCCTGCCTGCAACGGTTACCCTTGCCGGCTCCGAGGGAGCCAACGACCGACTCATCGTCGAGGGCGGTGCTGGCAACGACGTCATCACCGCTGCCGGCCTTGCGGCCGGCGTCATCGGCCTCACCATCGACGGCGGTGCCGGCAACGACACCATCACCGGAAGCCAGGGCAATGACACCCTGATGGGCGGTGACGGCAACGACACCGTGATCGGCGGTCGCGGCAACGATGTCGCGCTGCTCGGCAACGGCAACGACACCTTCGTCTGGAATCCGGGTGACGGTAGCGACGTCGTCGAGGGGCAGGCCGGCACCGATACCCTGGTGTTCAACGGCGCTAATGTCGGCGAGAACATCGACATCTCGGCCAATGGCCAGCGGGTGAGGATGTTCCGCGACGTCGGTAACGTCACGATGGATCTCGACGGCATCGAGCACATCCAGCTCGCCACCCTTGGCGGCGCCGACACTGTCACGGTCAATGACCTCTCCGGAACCGACGCGAAACAGGTCGCAATCGACCTGTCGGCGACACCGGGCAGCGGTCAGGGCGACGGTGTATCCGACACCGTTAACGTCATTGGCACGGCCGGCGACGACCGTATCACCGTCGTCGGCAGTGGCTCGTCGGTGGTCGTCAATGGATTGGCGGCGCAGGTGACGATCAATGGCGTCGACGCCGGCATCGACTCGCTGGTAGTCAACGGCGGCGCCGGAAACGACGTCATCAATGCTTCCGCAGTTCACGCCGGTCAGATCGGTCTCACTCTCAACGGCGGCGATGGCAACGACACCATCACCGGCAGCGGGGGCAACGACACCGTCATTGGCGGGCGCGGCAATGACGTGGCCAACATGGGTGCCGGCAACGATACCTTCGTCTGGAATCCCGGCGATGGCAGCGACACCGTCGATGGCGGTGCCGGCAACGACGCCCTGCTGTTCAACGGCGCCAACGTCGGCGAGAACATGGAAATCTCGGCCAATGGCGGACGGGCGATCCTCTCCCGCGACGTCGGTCTCGTGACCATGAATCTCGACAACATCGAAACGATCGATGTCACCGCCCTGGGGGGGCCGGACACCATCACGGTGGATGATCTGTCCAGGACCGACGTGAAGCATGTCGCCATCGATTTGTCCGCAACGCCCGGCAGCGGGCAGGGCGACGGCCAGGTGGATACGGTCGTGATCAACGCCACCAACGCCGACGACGTGATCGCGATCACCGACAACAACGGCGTGGTCACGGTGTCGGGTCTGGCTACCGACGTCACGATCACCGGCTTCGAGGCCAACGATCGCATCGTCATCAACGGCCTCGGTGGCGATGACGTCATCAACGCCTTCGGGCTTGGAGGGGCGATGCAGTTCACCGCCAATGGCGGCGACGGCAACGACATTCTGATCGGCAGCCGCGGCAGCGACAGTCTGATCGGCGGCGCGGGAGATGACATTCTGGTCGGCAACGGCGGAACCGACGTTCTCGACGGCGGCACTGGCGCCAATGTCGTCTTCAACGCTCCGCTGGTCGCCCCGAATACCTCGACGGCATCCGATGGCTCACAGGCCGGAGGCGCTGCCCTGCTGGGCCAGCTCATGGCCTCGAGCCTGGTCACGACGGGTGTGGCTCTCGGTGGCGGCCCGCTTGCCGATCCCACGCCTGGCCAGCAACCGCTGCTGACGCAGCCGCACGCCGCCTGACGCAATGTCGCCCTGGAGAACACCATGAGCAACGAAACCAACAGCGCGAGGCCGAGCGATCCAGGTCTCGAAGCCCTTGTAACGCTGCTGCATCTCCAGGGCGTTGCGGCCGATGCCGGACAGATCGCACACCGGCTCGGAACGGAAAAGATTGGCGCGCCGGAGATGCTCCGGTGCGCCAAAGATCTTGGGCTCAAGGCACGTGCCTGCCGGACCGACTGGTCCCGGCTCGGCAGCACGCCGTTGCCTGCCATCGCGACCCTGCGCGATGGCGGGTTCCTGGTGGTCGCCAAGGCCGCCGAGGGCAAGGTTCTGGTGCAGTCGCCGGCGTCCCGGCCTGCACTAATGACGCGGGACGAACTGGTTTCGGTTTGGGACGGTCGGCTGATCCTGATGACCCGCCGCGCCGCTCTCTCGGACATCACCCGCCGTTTCGACATCGCCTGGTTTCTGGGCGCGATCCACAAATATCGCCATCTGCTCGGCGAGGTGCTGGTCGGATCGTTCTTCCTGCAACTGTTCGGTCTGGTTTCGCCGCTGTTCTTCCAGGTGGTGATCGACAAGGTGCTGGTGCATCGGTCGCTGACCACCCTCGACGTTCTGGTTCTCGGGCTGGTGTCGATCTCGGTGTTCGAGACCCTGCTGGGGATCTTGCGCACCTATCTGTTTTCCCACACCACCAACCGGATCGACGTCGAACTCGGTGCGCGTCTGTTTCGCCATTTGCTGGCTTTGCCGATGGCCTATTTCCAGGCCCGTCGCGTCGGTGATTCGGTGGCGCGGGTACGCGAACTGGAGAACATCCGCAATTTTCTCACCAGCTCGGCGCTGACCCTGCTGATCGACCTGTTCTTCACGTTCGTCTTCCTGGGCGTGATGTTCTTCTATTCGCCGCTGCTGACATGGATCGTGATCGGCTCGTTCCCCTTCTATATCGCGATATCGGCCGGAATGACGCCGCTGTTCCGGCGGCGACTCGACGAGAAATTCCGGCGCGGTGCCGAGAACCAGGCCTTCCTGGTCGAGAGCGTCACCGGCATTGAGACGCTCAAGGCGATGGCGGTCGAGCCGCAGATGCAGCGCCGCTGGGAAGAGCAGCTGGCCGGCTATGTGGCGGCGAGCTTCCGGGTCCTCAGTCTGGGGAACAGCGCGAGCCAGACGGTGCAGCTGGTCAGCAAAATCGTCACGGCAAGTATCCTGTATTGCGGCGCCAAGCTCGTCATCGATGGCGATCTTTCGGTCGGCGAACTCGTCGCCTTCAACATCCTGGCCGGCAGGGTGAGCGCGCCGGTGCTACGCTTGGCCCAGATGTGGCAGGATTTCCACCAGGCACGGCTGTCGATCGCGCGGCTCGGCGACATCCTCAACACCATCGCGGAGCCGACCTATTCAGCCGGGCGGGCGCGGCTGCCGGCGATCCGCGGCGACATCAAATTCGACCACGTCTCGTTCCGCTATCGTATCGACGGACAGGAGGTCCTGCACGATGTCTCTTTCGAGGTGCCGGCCGGCCAGACCGTCGGCATCGTCGGGCCCTCGGGTTCGGGCAAGAGCACGTTCGCCAAGCTGGTGCAGCGGCTCTACGTTCCGGAGCGGGGACGGGTGTTGGTAGACGGCATGGACCTCGCCATGGCCGATCCGGCCTGGCTGCGCCGCCAGATCGGCGTCGTGCTGCAGGAGAACGTGCTGTTCAACCGCTCGGTGCGCGACAATATCGCGCTCGCCGATCCGGCAATGCCTATGGAACGTGTCATCGCCGCGGCGCGGTTGGCCGGTGCGCACGACTTCATCCTCGAACTCACCGAAGGCTACGATACCGTGGTCGGCGAGCGCGGCTCGACGCTTTCCGGTGGCCAGCGTCAGCGCATCGCCATTGCACGCGCGCTGGTCGGCGACCCGCGCATCCTGATCCTCGATGAGGCGACCAGCGCGCTGGACTACGAGAGCGAGCGCATCGTGCAGCAGAACATGAAGGATATAGCCAAGGGGCGTACGGTGCTGGTGATCGCGCACCGGCTGTCGACCGTGCGCGCGGCCGACCGCATCGTCACGCTCGATAACGGCCGGCTGGTCGAGGACGGCAGCCACGACACGCTCGTCAAGACCGGCGGCCGCTACGCGTCGCTGCACCGGTTGCAGGGAGGATTCCATGAAGTCGTCTGAAGCGGCTGTTGCCGCCGGATCCGTACCACGCGTCGTCCCGTTCCGCCGTGCGCAAAGCAGAAGCAGCCAGGAGCTGGCGTTTCTACCCGCAGCACTCGAGATCGTTGAGACGCCACCGTCGCCGGTCGGCCGGGCGACCGCGGCCACCATCGCCCTGGTGTTCTGCGTCGCTTTGCTCTGGGCCTGGTGGGGCACCATCGACATCGTGGCGTCAGCGACCGGAAAAGTCCTGCCGGGCGACGGCACCAAGGTGCTGCAGCCGTTCGAGACCGGCGTCGTGCGGTCGATCAGGGTGCAGGACGGGCAGGCGGTCAAGGTCGGCGACGTGCTGATTGAACTCGATCCGACCGTGAACGCCGCGGAACGTGATCATTTGCGCAACGATCTGCTGGCCGAGCGGCTCAATATCACGCGCTTGCGCGCGGCGCTCGCCGACAGCGACGATCCCGCTGCCGCCTTTATGCCGCCCGCCGGTGCAGACCCGGAACTGGTCGCGACCCAGCGCCAGCTGCTGCTGAACCAAGTGACCGAGCATCGCGCCAAAATCGCTGCGCTGCTGCGCCAGCAGGCGCAGAAGGAGGCCGAGCAAGCCACCACGTCGGCGACAATCCACAAGCTCGAGACGATCATTCCGGTGATCCAGTCGCGCGTCGATATCCGCAAGACCCTGGTCGAGAAGGAACTCGGATCGAAGCTCAGTTATTTCGAGGTGCTCCAGCTACTGGTCGAGCAACAGGAGGAGTTCAACGTCCAGAACAGCCATCTGCATGAGACCGAGGCGGCGATAGCAACGATCCGCGAGACCCGCGGTCAGGCGGCGGCGGAGTATCGGCATGCGCTTTCCGACGAACTGGCCAAGTCCGAGCAGAAGGCGAACGGGCTCGGGCAGGACCTGATCAAGGCCGAGCAGAGGACCAGGCTTCAGCAGCTGACGGCGCCCGTCGACGGCGTGGTGCAGCAGCTCGCGATCCACACCGTCGGCGGAGTGGTCACGCCGGCGCAGTCGCTGCTGGTGGTGGTGCCGAGCGATAGCCCGCTCGAAATCGAGGCGATGGTGTCGAATCACGACATCGGCTTTGTCCATGCCGGGCAGCAGGCCGAGATCAAGATCGATACCTTCAATTTTACCCGCTACGGGCTCCTGCATGGCCAGGTGCTTTCGGTCTCGCAGGATGCCGTGATCCGCGATCGCCAGCAGGGTCGCTCCAGCGATCGGTCTCTTGGGACGCAGAACGAAACCAGCGAGCCGAAGGGCCAGGAACTGAATTACAGCGCGCGCATTTCGCTCGATCGCGCCCAAATGCAGATCGACGACAGGGTCGTCAATCTGTCGCCCGGCATGGCGGTGACCGCGGAGATCAGGACGGGATCGCGGACCGTCCTGAGCTATCTGCTGTCGCCGTTGCTGCGCTACCGCCAGGAGGCTTTGCGCGAGCGATAGATGAGCAGCCGTCGCCGTCGTGTCTCAAAGGACACCACCCTGCGTCACCGCGCCTTCTCTCTTCGGAATGCGGGTCTCCGTAAATTTCAACTCATGCTAAACCGCGAGGACACCAATGACCTTCATGTCTAAAGTGCAGCTCAAAATCGTCTGGGTTGCGATCGTTCTGTCAGCCACTGGGGCCTCGGCAGAAATGCCGACGGCGATTGGCGTGTCCGACGGGACCGTGCTCCTCACGGTTCATGCGGAAGGCGCGCAAATTTACGAGTGCAAGCCGATGCCCGTCGAAAAATCTCCGTCGCACGTCGGCGCACCGACGTGGCAGTTTCGCGAGCCCATTGCGACACTCATCGTTGACGGTAAATCGATTGGGCGCCACTACGCCGGACCGAATTGGGACCACATTGACGGGAGTGGTGTGACGGGCAAGGCGGCTGCCAGCGTGCCCGGCGCAACACCGGACGATATTCCTTGGCTCAAGCTCGACGTTGTGGATCATCGCGGTGACGGGTTTCTT
>Ga0307507_10011429_pt1 | contig 11201 bp, 9 predicted proteins | sample 7_EM_MG_FD_207223 | JGI IMG/M metagenome (GOLD analysis project Ga0307507, IMG submission 207223) | Populus trichocarpa ectomycorrhiza microbial communities from riparian zone in the Pacific Northwest, United States - 7_EM | ecosystem: Host-associated > Plants > Roots > Unclassified | place...
CTTTTTAAAGTGTTTTTTACTTGGAAATATATTAAAATAATATTTTTTATTTTTTAAAAATTATTTTTAATATTAGCACATCAAAATGATCTTATAATATTAAAAAAATATTAATTTAAAATTAAAAAAAATTAAAATTTTTAAAAAATATTTTTAAAACACAAAAACAAACCTGATTTAAATATTTATGGAAAGAAACTCAACAGCTTTTCTTTATATCCTATGAATGACCCCACGTGTCTACTCAGGCTCATTAGGCTGGCCAGGCCTAGCCATGTAATCTGGTTATGTACGTAGAGATTTAGAAAGTCATTAAATTCATTCAATGTTCTAGACGGCGGGTTCACCTCGTTCAATCGAAAATAAAAAATTATGTTATCTCAAGTTTTCTTTTCAAAAAAAATTAAACATTTCAGGTTTTAAATGAGTTAACTGATAAATAATACTAATTTAACTCGAATTAGTTTAATCACCTAGTTTAATTTGTTAAAAAAGTAAATGGTATTTTTATTTAGGATTTATTTGGAATTGTAGTAGTAAGTTTGTTTAGGATTGCAGTAGTAGTTACAATTCAAAGTGTTTTTCATTTAGAAATACTTCAAATTGATATTTTTTTTATTTTTTAAAATCAACACAATAAAACAATATAAAAACATAAAAAAAATAATTAAAATTTAAAAAAACACGGTTTCAACCACGTGAGATTTAGGCTTAGTGTTATGTTTGCCCCATATTTTTCTACCATTTACCTACTTGTTATGATTTCTACTTGGTAATTTGAGTATCTAATCTAGTTCGTGCTCGAGTAACACCTCCCATTACATATATGCTGGTCTTGAGATCCTGAATTCCATGTCAGGCAGCTGGTGTGGACACGGATATTGATCTCACAACTTACATTTCTACAGTAAAAACCTGTTATTTATGTTTCAAACTCTTTGTATGACTCGGCATTGTCTTGCTCTTGCAAGAAGTAGAAGATGACAACCTAAGCATGAAGGCGTTTACCTTGATGTCAGGTTTGGCACATTCATGTAAGGTCGACATGAAAACTTGCCATCTCAAGTGTCTCAGCGTGTAGGTGCTGAAATGGAGTCTCCTGATCTGAAAAGAAGCTTCACAAAAGACAATGGTACATAGCAATATATAGCTGAAAATGATTTCTATAACTTTGTTTTATATGAAGTAAAATTATCTTCCATACAAGGTAAGGTCTCTAGTCCCAAAGGAAACAACCTTATATGTACATGGAAATGAAAAAAAACATAGTAAGGATGTTTAGAACTTCCGGAAACAATCTCATTTCATGGTGTTTTACATGGAATTTGAAATTCTACCGAAGGATTGACAGGTGCGTTCAAATTCCATGAAAACAAGATGGCAAATGATTTATCTCCGCTGCAGGATATTTTTAAACACCCTTTGAAACTGTAAAACCTATTATTACACCTAGGGTTGTTTTCTATGTTTGAAGTTTCACTCCTAATGTTCTTTCTTCTTAAATATGGTATTCAGTATTCACTGCTTTCAAGAACCCAAAGCAAGCTCTTTGTATCGTTTGAGATCGTTGAGATACCTAGTTGAGTTGTAGTCTTGAGCGTCGAAGATTTCTTCTGAGTAAGTTCTTAGGAGAGCACGACCTTTACCTTTTTTGGCACGCTCAGAGACATATTCATCACCTCTTAGTAGGATCACAACCTGCAAAAGAAGATCTATCAATTTTCCATTCAATGTTTATTTCCAAAGTCCTCTTTGTAGATCAGAATCTCTACCAAAGAGAGCATTCAAGGGTAAAGTTTAAGAAACTTGCAGGAAATGACTATCCACTATGAACCTATCATGAGAGAAATGAATGGACCAGTAAATGGCAATTCTATCACATGATTCTCTCTAAAGTAATTTGCTATTCTTCCATCAATTACTGAGTGAAGATAAATCAAAAAGGAAGTTGGTTTTTTATGCAATTGTATTAAATGATTAACAACAGAGAGTACAGAATGAAAGGCATGCCAGGCACACCAGAAAGGCAAGTTCGCGTAACTATATCAATGAAAGACAGGCCGGTAGTGTTCTGTCTTGAATAAGAAGGAACACTATAATTAGTTTTCCTGGACCAGAAACATAAACTTATAGCCATTTGCATTTAATGGCTTGATCACATACCCTTTTCAGTAAAACACAACACCATAAGCATTCAAACCAGTCTTTTCCTAGAATATGGGCTAGATTTGGATAGCAAAAGTTCTGTTGCTGTTCCTATGAAATGAAATACAGGAACCTTGTAACCACATCTTAATATACAAAAACCATGTCATTTCCTGATTGGCATTTTCTTTTCTGGGATTTGCCCATTTACAGTGTATCACTAAACAATATGGAGCCACTCCAAAAAAGATTCTGCAAATGGAACGGTGACCCTGTGGTTTCTGGTAATGTGACTGTATAGGACTACATGAAATAAAGTAGTACTAGTGTTATGCAATTCTACACTTGCCTGACTCATTCGAGGGCGTAGGACTGGAGACTGCTCAATGCACAAAGAGGCGGTCAAAACCACACGATCCATCTCTTCTAGATCATAGTTGTCACCAAGAGAAGGGTCAGCAAGCTCCTTAGTATCGTTGTTATCCAGCAAAGGCTTTGCCTACCAGAGAGAGTAAGATCAAAAAAGGTAGCTGGTGACTTTTCATATATTTATTTATTTATTTATATATATATATATATATGGCTTTTCTGATGACCAGATTGTGCAGAAGTAAAAAGTTACCCAAACCACAAGGCTTTGTTGTAAACGATCCACAGGTCGACGCCCTGTTATGAGCTCCAAAAGTAATACCCCAAATGCATAGATATCGGTTTTTTCATCAACTATGCCATGCATATAGTATTCGGGTGCAAAGTAGCTGCAAGCGAAAAACAAAAGTAAAATCAAGTCATGAGCACTTTTATCAACTCCTGACCAAAATATTTTACTCTTACACACCCGAATGTGCCTTCAAATTTGGATACATTATGGTGAGTCCACTGTGTTGGTAGCCACTTTGCTAGTCCGAAATCACAAATCTGGATCAAAATTAGATTGTGAATCAATAAACAAAAGATTCAAGTAACCAAACAGCTGTATAGATGTCATGATACCAGTTTACAGTAATAAACGACAGATAGTACGACAAGTAGAATTGAAATCCTTGCATACAAATGTCATAAAATTCCAATATCTGGAGCGAATATATTGTCTGTATTAGAACAAATTGAAAGACAATTGTAGCAAATCTGACACGGTGTAAAAAGAAACCAGAGCAGAAAGAGCAATAATAGTTTAATAAAACCTAGTTCAAAATTGATAATTGTAGGATAGCCCCCAAAAAAAATAGTTCTCGGATATGGAAATCTTTTCTCTATTTCTTTAAATAGCACTAGCAGGCAGTGAGGTATTTAATAAGGAATATATCAAAGGTTCAATCACCAACAACTAAATAAAAAGGAGAAGATTCATACAACTTAAGCAATAACTAAATCGCATGCAAGCACAGAGCTAGCAGGATAACTCAAATCATTATTTTCTTCAGCTATGAAATTGCCTGTCATTATATGGTCACAGTCAGGAGTCTCAAATACTCGTGTCCCAAGTACAAAATACTTAACAAGGAACATTGCTTCGAGGCGTGAACCTCATTCGTCGAAGAAAAGCTAATTAGTGATGCATTCTACTTACGCACTATTTAACAGCATAAGTGCCTTCTCACCCACATTTCCCATTTACAGCAGTTCTATCTAGGATTGCAAAATGAATGGCTTGATAATAGAATGTTTTCTGTGGTAGCTTTGAACGTTCATGTAACATTGAATGCAGCACCTTCGAACTTTCAAATCACTCTTGGTCATATTTTTTTAATGGATCATTACACACTAACTATTAGTGTTCTTGCATCTTAATACCCCTGCCGCAAGGTACGCCTTGTAGTCTTTCCTATTAAGGTCGTGAGTCTATGATTGGCCTTACTATATATGTTCCTCATAAATGCAAGACTTTGGTGATACTGATTATCCATAGAGTTCTCTAATATACTACAGAATTAGAGAAACATTTAGCAGTTCGTTTGTTAATGTAAAATATTTGTCTTGGTTGATGGTCTTGACACCTATTCTGAATAATGTGTGATGAGAAATTTCAGAATTGATGGCAAGTGAAGATCATTCCATCAATAAATGAACAGAGTCAACGACGGTGAATCTTGTGGCAAAGACTACTAACTCAAAGTTACGAGGATCTCCTCACTCTAAGAGACATGCCAACAATGATCCTAAGGGAAGAGAATCAACCTCTGCCCAAATAAAACTAAATAGCCTCACCAGACCATTAATCTGGCTCAAGCTTGGGCCATTACACCATCCTAATCAAGCAGAAGGCGTAGTTGTGTTGGGAGAAAAATCAACAGATACAACTGAATTCTTCTGCGTTAAATTCAATAATGAACCACAAAGCAAGACTGAATCATGCTCATAAAAGATATTCATACTTTCCTAATCAAACACATCTATACTCCCACTTCCATTATTGACGATCTCAAACTTCTCTATGTGGCTACACAAAACTGTTACAATAGCTCACCAAATCTAAGAGAATGCAGGCATTTTCACAAGTCCTTGCTAGTTTGATGATGTTAAACTATGACTTTGATATAGTGATTCATGCAGAACACAAGGACATGGAGCCTAATGCCATCATCAAAATTTTCATGAGCAGTCATGAATTCAATCACAACTGTGTATGGCAACATATGAAAGAGTAGTGTGATACTTGAAACTCCAAGGTTGTATGGCTGCCTTTCTACAATATCCCAAAAGTTATGCTTTGGGATTTTGAACACTTAAGCCTGAATTGAATTTGAAACTCAAATATTACCATTCCACTCCTCTTTAAAACTATGGAAAATCAATTATGCTGGCATTCTATTATTGTTGAGCACTCAGGCAATTAGTTTGGCAATTCCATTTCATAAGGAATTAAATTCAAACTTTTACCAATTGTACAGTGTTTCATTTTAGGTGAATTACATTATTTTGGTAACCACTTCATGCAAAAATGCTGAAGACCAGGACAGAGAGATTTACCCGAGCAAGGTTCATCATCAGACAAGCTGAAAACAATCAAACGTAAAAACATGGCATAGTAAGAATGTTTCCTGCATGAGCTATGTAGAAAGAAATACTGCTGATCACAAATTGCGAAGGTACTTTCATCGGTTGTTAGAAATAGACGTAGTTACAGATTTATTTTATGGCTATATATGGTGCAGGAAGGGCATAAGCTTCACGATTTTCACTCAAAGCATTTGGTCGTCAAAATGATTAGACATCCTTCTCTGAGTGTTAGAAAATGTTTTCCTGAAAACAAACAATAGAAAGGAACAAAAAAGAAAAAGATCCCAGCAATAACTGAAGTTGTTAGCCTCTGATGTTCTCAGGTATAGCTTGAGAGATACCTGAGGCTCAAAATTCTTTGTAAGAAGAATATTATCGGCCTTTATATCTCTGTGGATGATTCGCCTTCGGCAATTCTCATGAAGATACAGCAGTCCATCTGCTGCCCCAAGAGCAATTTTGTACCTTTTACTCCAATCAAGCTCGACTTGTGAACCTGGAAATGCAATTGATGAACACCTAAGTAACTTGAAGACCATAATGCAATTGCAATTTGCCTAGAAAACAATACAAATTAGCACCAAACCATGAAGAGCAGATCCTAAACTCCCTAATGGAGACAATTCAAAAACAAGGTGCATCCCCCCATCAATGCCACACCCAAGCAGCTTAGCAGTATTAGGATGGTCAACATGAGCTATAATGCCTAGCTCATTTAGAAAGCCAGCAGTCTTCTCATCAAGAGTTCCTTTTGTCAGCTGCTTTATGGCTACCAGCCTTCCATCAGGCAAACAACCTTTGTAAACCTCAGCAAAACCACCTTTTCCAATTAAATTCTCTGCAAGAAACCATAAATGTTCATCACAGAACCCAGTTATGTAAAAATATTTTTTGTTGAAAGCATCTACAAGTAAGCCAACATTTTGGATCATAAGTCTGGCCAACATTATGGACCATTAGGTCTCACTAAAGAGATAAAGTACAGACCGTGGTTAAAATTGTTTGTTGCCATTTTGAGCTCCGCAAAAGTGAAATGCTGCAAGGTCGACTTGAAGTTGTATAAATTTCTCAGAACTGTGTTCTCTCTTGTACTCCTGCTCTTACGTTTTGGTTCCTTGGGCACTGGAGGAGGTGAAGTCAAGTGTTTTAGCGAAAATCTTTTCCATGACTTGAAGAATCTACTCCAGTTCGAATGTGCCTTCGAACGAGGAACTTCTGATTCTGCAGTGCTGTTTCTAGTAAAATCTGAGTTGGATTCCAAGCCTGTTAAGCAAGCTTCTATAACTCCTCTAGGAGATGATCCATCTTGTCTCTCTCTTTCCATGTCTGAAGCTCTCAAGTCTACAAAATGGAAACCAAAGCATAAAAAATAAGGGAACAAATCTCATGGATGAACATACAGGCACATGCACAGGCTATAAGATGCATAAAAGATCATGAAAAAAGAAGTGAAAGTAAATACCAACGGAAGAAGCAGAGGAAGAAATCACTGGACTGTGTTTCTTAGGTTTCACTGAAACTTTTGCATGCAGATTTCTCTCTGATAGTAAGCAATACTCCTTCGAACCCTCCCTAAGTTAAAGAAATAAAACATTGCTATAAAGAAGAGCTTACTGCCATGTTTAACCTATAATCACCAGAATAGAAGAAAGGCAATGGACTCTAGCATTGAGAGTGTGTGAGTGTGTTTACGGTTGATTGAGTGAGTGAGAGAGAAAGAAGGAATTTCAGCCTAAAACAAGGCGAATCAGGGTAGATAGAGATACATTTCACAAAAAAGACCAATTTTTTTCATAACATGAAAGATAAAATGTCCAATACAATCATCTGTTCCACAGGATACAAAAGAAAACAACATGAATGGGATTCGCACAAGTAGCGGCCATATTGAAAGATTATGCTTTTGAATAAAAATGCCTTCAAAAATCTTACCAAGGACTTGTAAAGGGAAGAACAAACACCAGACATAATAACATTCACAAGTACAAGCTATATATGCAAAATGACATCAAAATCTTCAAATATTCTCTGAAGAAAATCATTAAAACCCATCAGCATCTTCAAATATCAACTGACAAAGTATAAGGCATAAACCAAAGTCACAAATCAGCAGATGCTAAAAAAACCAATCTGCTCCTCATGAAACACAATCTGAAAGAACCTCCAAGAAAGAACAAAGAGTTGAAACACATTCACACAAAGCCAAGTTGGAGACAAGAAAAATTAGCAATTATCCATGTATGGAAAAAAAATCCAAAACTTAAAAAAAAAATAAGAAAACCCCAAGTTACATACATGTAAACAAAATCCAAAGAACCCATTGTGTAGAAAAAATCAATAAACAGAAACGACCATCATGACAAGACATAAGATTTATATAAAAAAGAAGAGGAAGATGAAAGAAAAACATACCCAAATGAGAGAGCATGGAGAGGAACACACCTGTACCAAGGAAGAGTACTACTATGAGCAGCTTTGTTATGTCCTCCAACAGCTGCCATGACCGGCCAACAAACACGCACCACTCTCTCTCTCTCACACACACACAGACAGAGAGGAAAAAATGACAACGAGACCGAAAAGATACCAAAACAAAACAGTGGTTACTACAACATTAAATCCTTCCTGTTGTTTAGTACTTTTGATAGCTGACTAAAATTTATCCAGGCCCTGTAAAGAGGATCTGTAAAGAGCTATATATAGCAAAGCCTCATTACTCTCTATTTGTTCGTACTTCAAAAAAAAGTGAAAAGAAAAAAAGTCTTTCTCTTTCTTACAGGGGTCTCTCTGTCCCATAAGAGTCGCTGGTTTGGTCTACTGCATTGCTGACAAATGTTGGAAGCTCTTCAGCGACTTCTGCTCTCAGCCTTAAATCCCACAGGCACAGGCACAGGCACAGACAGGGAGAGGGACGTGGAGTGTTCGTTGGTTAGTAAAATTGCTAATATTCAAATGTTGGGTCCATTCCATTTGGCCTTCTTCTTTCATGTTTGGACCCACATTTTACTTTTTATTGGAGTAATAATATTGATTTTATTTAATTCGGTGCATTGAATTAATGGATTCTATACATTTAATGCTAAATTTCAGAGTTTTTGGAAGGTGATTTTTTAAAAAAAAATCACAAGATTAGAATTATTCTTTTGTATTTTAATTGAATATTATTTTTTTATTTTCTTCATTGAAATTATAAAATATCATTTTCAATTATATAATTTTAAAAAATCGTTTCAGCTATTGAAGAAATTTGTTTTTTTTTATTATTATCTGATTTTGAATCACAAAATCATATATATATATATATAAGATTTGTCTTGATTGATAAGTAAATTAATCCAAAAAAAATTATTTATCATTGAATTAAAAAAAAAGAGGATTTCAAGTACATCAACAAGAGAGATTCAATTCTAATTTCCAAGTTAGAATCTAAGTAAACTATAACTTATTTTGTTAGATATCTAATATTTCACAATTTAATAGCTCAAAGTCTGTTTCAAATAAATCAATTTGGTTGTGAATTTCACAATTTTGATTTGTCTTTTATATTTGCTTGTGTATTTTCCTATATATTCTAAATTATTAATAAGATGAGCAAATCACATTAATAAAATCTCTTTTTTTAAAATTATATTATAGTGAAACCTCACTTATATTTTAAATTATATAGAATATTATAAAAAAACATTGTATTTTTTTAATTAAAAAAACACTATAGACTTCAAGATTCTATAAATTGAGAAGTGCAATGATAAGCCAATTCGACAAAAAAAAATTTATTAGAAGGGAAATAACGACCACATTAAAAGTTTGTTTTTGTGTTTAAAAATATGTTTGGATATGTTTTAAAAATATAATTTGTTTAAAAAAATATTTAATTGATTTTATTTTATTTTATTTTATGATTCTAATTAATACTTTATTATCAAATCTAAAAAAAGTTATTATAATATATTTTTAAATAAAAAATATTTTTAAAAAATACATTTTAACACATACCAAACACACATAAATTAAGATAAACAAGACCTAATGGTAGTTTTATATCTCTGAAAAGAGAAAATAAATGAAGAATGTTGTTTTGTCTAGTGGGAAACAGGAAGAGTACAACAAGAGAAAATTACACTAAAAAAACGGCAGAATCAAGGAATTTATTTATGGAGAATTGTTTAATTTCGTGCCTTGCCCGGTATTCAATAATCTGACTGTCGTTTCTTCTATAATTAATCATTTTCCTCCATTATATCCTCGACACATCTTGCCCTGGGAATTATATTATACTAGGAGATAAATATTGAAAAATAAAAAAAAATCAGCTTGTACTTCTGTACATCCATGGTCAAAGGAAGACTGTATAATCATTAATTTTTTAAAATAAAAAAAAAATTCATGAATGGAGTCTCTTTAGAAATCGGTTGAAACCACAGTTCTTTTAATTTTAAAAATAAATTACTAAAAATTATTTTTTATATATATTTTTATATTGTTTTGATGTGCTAATTTCAAATATAATTTTTTAAAAAATAAAAAAAATATTATTTTGATATATTTTTAAATAAAATATATCACAGACATGTTATTTACCGCAACGGGAATTATCCAGCTGATTGTATAAGAATAAAACTTGCTGAATGTGCTAATCAAATAAAAAATTATATTTATTTTCATTAAAAAGCTCGTTAATACGTATAGACTTCTTCTTGAACTTAATCTTAAACGTGTTTACTGAGCATTACACATCATTAATTCTTTTATATAAAAGGAAGAAGACGATGATAAGAAGGTCACTGCCCTGCACATGCATGAGACGCGCATAGATCACTAGAAATGCAAGTGATTTATCTTGCATGAATTCAGAGGCTTATCATGCAGTTGAAACAGGAACTCGAAGAACTCCATTAATGTAGATGTTAGGTATTTATGTTTAGTGAAATCAGAGTCAGGGATGGTCCATACCATGCCGGTCGATGCTCCTACATTTTTAAGCAGTAATCATGGCTGATGGAGTCACATATCAAGAAAGCCATGCACATTAACAAAGTCCACAACAATTCATGTTAGACAGGTGGTTCGCGTTGGACCGCGAGTAAAAATATTCTTAAAAAATTTTAATGATATATAACAAAGCAAAAAAAAAAAAAAGTTAATCGTGTTGGACTGCGAGTAAAAGCAAAAATAAATAAATTAAATGAGAATATGATAACTTTCTAAAGTGAAAAATAAAAATAATATGAAACATGATTGCTAGCAAAGCAAACGTTGAAGGACTATTTGAAAAAAAAATCAATTTAAAAAAGAAAAAAAAAACTTACTCGAGTCAACATGTTAAATTCTTAGCCTGGTCATGAGATTAGGATAACCCTGCACAAGAGAAATTGAACAAAACAATGAAGGTTAACCTTCAAGCAAGCCAAATGATGAAAGAAAAAACTGGAAAAAAAATCAATTTAAAATAAAGAAAAAAAACCTTGAGTCAACCCGGGTTAACTCGACTAAACCACGACTTAGAATATGAGATCAGGATAACTCTACATAAAAGAAAGAGAAAAGGATCATGAAGCTCAAAGTCCAATAACCTAATGTTGAATGATAAAAATTTAAAAAAAAAAACCTAAAAAAACAAAGTTAAACAAGGTTAATCCTTGAAACTTGTAATCTGGGTTATGAAATTGAGATTACCCTATCAAAGTCAAACAAGAGAAAATCATGAAGCAAAACTCATAATCATCAAAGATTGGAAAACAATCAAAATAATAAGAATCAAATCTAATTTAAAAAATAAATGAAAGAAAATATTGAGGGAATAATTAAATTGAAAAATCAAAAAAATATAAAACAAAAAAATAATTTTAAAAATAAAAACCAAATTGAATAAAAAAAATTAAAATATTGAAATTTTATAACAAATTTAAAGCCGTTGATGACTTGTAACAAAATTCAATAGTTGAGATTTTGATCAAATTCGACAGTTATATATATATAAAGTATTCTCAAATCAATTTAATCATTAAATTTTAAAACATCGGTGATAAAAATAAAAATAAAAGAAACCAAATCTC
>Ga0307507_10011430_pt1 | contig 11200 bp, 8 predicted proteins | sample 7_EM_MG_FD_207223 | JGI IMG/M metagenome (GOLD analysis project Ga0307507, IMG submission 207223) | Populus trichocarpa ectomycorrhiza microbial communities from riparian zone in the Pacific Northwest, United States - 7_EM | ecosystem: Host-associated > Plants > Roots > Unclassified | place...
CTAATGACGGCCGTCCTGGAAATTCAAGGACGAGGACGGACTACGTTTTGCCGTCCCGTCCGGTCCCGGGCTCTTGGCAGTCCCCACGCCGGGCCCTACGGGGGCCCCGGACGGCTGAGAACACTGGACATTGGGATCGAAATTGATCTACTCTAGCAATAACCTGACCACTCCTTCGTGTCCCGCAAAGGCAGCACACCCGAGTGGTCCGTCACCATCCTTGTCTGGGCGGTTGGGGTCGACATTTTCCCGTTCAAGCAATAACTTGACCACTCCTTCGTGTCCCTCAAAGGCTGCACTCGTGAGTGGTGTTCGATCATTCAGATCTGGGCGATTAGGATCGAGGTTTTCCTGTTCCAGCAATAGTCTGACTACTCCTTCGTGTCCCTTGATGGCTGCACTCCCGAGCGGTGTTCGATCCTTCGTATCTGGGCGATTAGGGTTGACATCTCCCCTTTCCAGCAGTAACTTGACCACTCCCTCGTGTCCGCAGATCGCAGCCCACCCGAGTGGGCCTTCACCATCCTTATCTGGGCGATTAGGGTCAACATTCTTCAGCTCTAACAGTATCTTGACAACCCCTTCGTGCCCCTCAATGGCTGCCCACACGAGTGGTGTTCGATCATACACATCCGGCCGATTAGCATCAATATTTCTCCGTTCCAGTAATAACTTGACCACTCCTTCATGTCCATTTCTCGCCGCCCATGCAAGTGGTGTACTACCACCACAATCTTGTTGGTTGACCTCGTAACCTTCAGCATTCAGAAATACAGTCACAAGTTCGACAATCCCGAAGAACGATGCACAGTGCAGTCCAGAGAGGTGCGGGGAAGCGGCGGTGGCTCTGCTGAATCTAGGATGCAGTACCTGACCTAGAAGTGATGCAGCGGATATGTGGTCTTCGTACTGATATAGGAGCTCTAGCGCAAGGGTCCTCGCATTATCTGAGAGGTCCTTGTTCGTATGTGCTCCCCAATACCTGGCAGAATATTTGAGGAATGGCATGCTTCCATGGTTTGGAAGAGCGTGGGGTGTGTGCCTCTTGACCTGTCGTGAGTTCAGATACGTTAAGCAGGTTTCTGCGAGTATCGAGTGAGGTTTACTGAAGAGGCCTGGATGACTGCAAAGGTACTCTTGGACCGTATAGTGGATCAACCGCACATTCAAAGCCTCCACGTCGACTGTGATCAGGCCTTGGCAGCAATCTAGCAATGTGCCTATCGAAGGTACATTTTCGGGATCAAACTCCCTTTCTCCTATCTCTACCTCCAGCGCATGACACAGCTCATCCACCTGGAACGGCCGCTCCGCATGACAGACCCACGTGAGAGCAGCCACCGCAAGCTTGGCTTTTTCCTCACCCTGAGCCTTAATACGCTCTAATGTCGCACCGTATGCATCCCCTAACCCTGCCCCATCTTTGATGGACTTGAGTGTCTTTCTCCGCCGAGCAATCGTGGTACCTCTGAGGATTGCCTCGATGTGGAGAGAGGCCAACAGGAATCTAGGTCCAAATATGTCAGCCATTAATTTGAGGCAGCCTTGCCGGGAGTCTCATTCCCACATACGTTTCAGAACTAATTGCGGAAATGCTCCTCATAATATCCCCCTCCAATGTGCTGCTCATCACATATGGGATCGTGTCCTTTCTGAGTTTCTCGCACAGAAATCTAAGGACCCCGTCTTTTGTAGCCCGTATAAGTATAAAGGTTGCCACTCCGCCCAACTCCCTCTGCACCTAACTCCGCACATGTGGTCTTCCGGTCATGAATAAGCGAGTATTCGGAGACCCTTGCAGAATCTGCCCTAACGATTCAAGGACAACCATTCGATGTTCTGGCACACATTCGTCAAGTGCGTCAACACATATAAATGTGCGCCTGGTGGCTGCGATTATCTGGAATATCTTCAAAATCCCTGGAATTTGTATTCCTCTACCCCCAATTGACCTTTTCTCTTTTCGAAAATCCTTAACTATGGCTTCAGGAATTTCCCCTTGTCCGCTAACGAGCTGTCTCAGTAGTGAGCCAAGCATATTCACCGGTGACTGCTCGCTCCGAGCAGCAAAGTCGAAGTAAAAACACGCAACGGTAGGATCTTCCTCGACGGCCTCGTCGCACAGCTTGTCTATGACTAGTGAACTGTCATCGTGACCTATTAGCAATAGTATTCTTTGGCTACCCGCAATGATAAGCTACATCCTGACTTACGCGATATAGCTCTTTCCCGCCCCTGGATTTCCGTCGCAAAATAAGGTCGGATGATAGGATCCATCCTCCCCACTGCTGTTGTGCCAGCGTCTGAATTCTTCAGTTTCCAGCAGCCATGCCCCTATACTGTCGACTCGGCGGGCTCCAATGCCTCGATGGTATTAAAGGTATTTGCGACATTGAAAGAGTTATGGTTATTGCGGAAAGATTGTGACATTTTTCAATTTTCTCCGCTGTGAATGTTGAGAGCGATGTGTTGATTAACTTGGAGTCTGTTGAACGCAATTACTTGAAATTGGGGAAAAGCGGGGTAGATGAAGCCTTGTGCCCAGTTGACGATGTCTCCAATCACTTGCCCCGACACCCGTTACACAAATCCCTGGGATTTGATTTTGTCAGAAATTCTCGGGATATTCCCATCCCATCCACCGCTAGTAGCCTTATGTTGAACCACCCTGGTTCCTGTTTTTTTTTAATTTGATACATTCTAAAGCGTCGGAAATTTAGGAAACCGGTACTACCAGTTAGCGGTATCGTTCAAAACTATTTTCAGTATCTACCCGGGAAGCCATAGATTATTATCCAAAAAGTGTGTGTTACCCTGCTCGTGTTGCCGAGTGCTAGGTAAATCACGTGACCCCGATTCCAAAAGATTCCTCGAGGCTGGAAGTGAGGAGAATGTTTAAAGGAAACCTCGACCCTCCTACTCGAATACTCTTGAAAGCTAGACTGGAAGGGAAGAGAAACACTAAGGGCTTGTTTGCCTATAGGCGGCCGTCTAGCAGCACTTCACGGTTCCGACCGTGAAGTGCGGCTTAGCGCTAGGAGGGGTACGAGAAAGTACCGGTACGAGTACTTGCACTGTACACGCTGAGAGCGCAGTTCAGAACTGCGCTTCGCTCATGGCAACAGGTGGCGTCCTATTCTATCTACCTCGGCAAAAATAGCCGAACATCACGATGCAACGGCTCGCACTGCTTTGCCCTCATCCAACTCAACAAATGACTACCAAAACAACAGCCAAACAATATTTAAGAGTAAATAAATATATAATCCTAATTGATACCTTGTGTGTCATCTGCTTTATTTCGATTTTTTTTGTTGTAGTAGAGGTATGGTGGACCGGGAGTGAGTGGGCGAGATCGCGATACCCTCTGATGGAACGTGGCCGGGCCAAAATTTTCGGTTACTTTTGCTAAGGGACAATAATAGTCTGATACCGGTGCTCGGGTATGGGTAACGGCCGGGGACAGACTTCCTCCTTTATCGAGCAGCTACGATACATTACATATCATACAAGGATCCAGGACGGTAGACAATTAGGTAAACATTTTTGCACCGCCTATCGGGATTTATGCCGGTTAACATGGTACCATCTAGTTAAAACTAGAGGGCTAAGCAACGAGCCCTAAGGGCCCGTTTGCCTATACGGCCGTCTAGCAACCGGAGACGGTGCCGACCGTTAAGGAAGGCTAGACGGTGGAAGGTGTGTAGGGAGAATGAATCGGTGTGTGTTTACCTAATATACCGTCTACTATTGGTTTGAGAATTTGATTAACTGACGTCAGGTGTGCAACCATGTAGGTTTTGATTCTCAACGGTAGATATCGGATTAACAAACAATTCCCCCCCACAAATACAAGATGAGAATTGTGTCTTTGAACTTACACTAGATAATGAGAAAGGTAATTGTTGTGTGTGCAAGGAAAATAGAGCTGATTGGTAGCTATCCTTGTGATTGCGGGCATGATACTTGTAGGTGAGGGCATTGTGGTGGAGTTGCTAGACGGAGGTTGCAAGACGACCTCTTGAGCTGCGTCCTGTTTTGACTGTCTAGCAGCTAGAATATAGGGGCCTGGTCGGTTCACTTGTTGCAACCGATCCATGGATTGAGATTCTATAGAATTTTCATCGTTTTTCTATGGATTTTTAATCCATGGATTTTTTGGCCTTAGAGTGCTTAGTCATGCAGCACCATTGAAATATTTTTGGTTGCAATGACATCTTAAAGTAGGTCCTGTTGCATGCAACAGAAGACTTAAAAAACTGATAATTGGGTGGTATTGCACTCTAGTTGTCTGAATCCATGTGAAAATTACCTCCGGAGGTAATTATTTTTTCCATAGATTGCAGGGATCATTGCCGGGATGAAAGAATCTATGGATAGCACAACCGAACGCACTTATTTTTCACAATCTATGGAGTGGGGGTCATCTCAGAATTTTACGTTGCAACCTGCGAATCCATGGAAAAAATCCATGAACCGAACAGGGCCTAGGACGGTTGAAAAGTAGGCAAACATTTTTGCCAGTATAATAACACCGGTGAAACAGTACCACTTCCTTCCACCCCGGAGAGTTCACGGCCCCCACAATTGACGCCATCCCCAGCTCTTTAACCGCGGTACCGCTAACGGTTCTACAAGCGTAAGGCGAACCTCCCATCCTCAATTGCATCACCGTCGGGACCCTCTAGCGTTTATCTTCCCGCCCCACTACTTCACCACAGCAGTGTACTGTGCACCATGTCTCTGCCTCTGATTAAATCCCGCGCCTGATCTAAAGCCTCACAAGCACCCCCAGATACCGAAACCCACAAACAAAATAAAAAGTTCGCGACTTTTTTCGTGGCGTTCAAATATTTCGCTTGTAGAAAAGCGATGAGAGGTTAGCAATAGGAAACATGAAGGATAACCGATGATGCGATACACCACACGCATTGCCCTGGGTGGCGACGGGAGGACGGGTGAATAGGATAAATAAACAAGTTTAGGTTCTGTTTGGCGCATCACAATATAAATATAATTATCGCAATAAAATTTGCAAAATTAATGGCATTTATTCTAAAATAAATATATGCTATATAGTGGGATCTTAAGCTTGATTCACGCAACCCCAACGAAATAGTGAATGGGGTCCTTAGGTTGGTACGCGAGCAAACACCAAACTGCCGAATCGTTGTACGGTATGCCCCAATCCCGGGCAGCGCATTAAATAATACTTGACTATCTATGTATCAATCTTGCTCAGCCTCTACTACCGCTACTACTACTAATGCTCCCACTGCTGGAATCTAACTACGACCCTAACCCCTAATCTGATCCGGCCTTAGTTCTCTATAGCGCACACGGTGTAAACTAGAACTTACCTTCCCTCTAACTTAATTCTCTTACTCTGATAAGTGACATTATGGAGGCCACTCTTTTGCCGGAGGGTGAATTAGGCTCTATGTGGTCATCCTACTAACAAGGGGGTAGGAGAGTAGCTTTGGAGGAGGTTTTGTGAGGGAAGTTAGATGGAGCACAGGGGGGTTGGTTTTGGGATGGGGGTGGGTGCGGGTGTGGGCTTGGCTTGTTCTACAGTAGTGGGTAGGGGGTAGAGGTGTGCGGTTTGGGAAGGTGGTTATGCGCTTGTTGATATTAAAGGAATTTAAATGGGATGGGATAGTATAAGTATAAAGTTGGGGAATGCCCGTGGGGTGGGGGATTTGTGAAAGGGGCAACTTTGAGGGGATAATCTAGGGTTGGTTTGTGGGCAAGAGGGGGATTTGGTAGATTATAGGGACTCCCAGAGTGCTTGTACGAATATATACCGAATGGACACGGTCACTAAGTTCCGAGTTTGAACAGCTTCGGAATTGGGCCCCGGAAAGCCACGACACCATACAACTATGATACCAAACAAGGGTTTAAATTAAACTACTCTAATCTAACCCTCCGCTTCACAATCTCTGAGTCGACTGGAGAAATGCATGGATTGTTGAATATATTTTACTCCGTTCTCCGCAAATAATATTTTTGTCACATATGTCGCCTTCCTATCTGACTCTTTCATATCGTGTTGCATTACATTAAGGGGTGGGGGCTGGTGATTAATTATTCGGGGGTTATTCTGTAGAAGTCGGAGATGAGCCGAAGACGTGGAGCAGGTTGCTTCTCATAAACGGTTCTGTTTTTAACATTCTCTGTACATGTTTGGCCATCAACTTAGTTTCGTTCTTTGATTTATTCTATACAGTAGAGGTCGTTCAAATTGAAATCGGCAAAAAGAGTACCGTTCCTCCACCTACACACACCCAGAGCTTAGTCCAACATGTATTAAATTTTACTAACGAATTAGGTTCGTTTTGTTTTCTTAAAAAAGCGAGCGCCACTTCCACCGATCCGGCCTCCCTTCTCTCGTGACAGGAGCATTTGGAGTTTCAACAGATTTCTGGTCATCGCTGTCTGGGCGATTGGGATCAGAATTTTCCGATCCCGGTGATAGCTTAGCCACTCCTTTTGGTCCTTTGATAGCAGAATTTGTGAGTGGTGCTAGACGATCCTCGTCTGGGCGATTACGGTTGAAATTTTCCCGTTCCAGGAATAACTTGACCACTCCCTCGTGTCCCTTGATAGTAGCATTCTCGAGTGGTGTTAGGCTTTTGATATTCCGGCGATTGGGGTCAACATCTCCTCGTTCTAGCAATAACTTAACCACTCCTTCGTGTCCCTGACTAGCGGCATTCCTGAGTGGTCCGTCACCATCCTTGTCTGGGCGGTTAGGGTCGATATTTTCCCGTTCTAGCAACAGCTTGACCACTCCTTCGTGTCCGTTATAGGCGGCAAACCCGAGTGGTGTTGCATCATGCTCATCTGAGAGATTGGGGTCGACATATTTCCGTTCTAGCAATAACTTGACGACTCTTTCGTGCCCCCTCATAGCAGCACATAGGAGTGGTGTTCGGCTATACGCATTCGGGAGATTGGGGTCGATATCTCCCCGTTGCAGCAATAACTGGACCGTTCCTTCATGTCCGTAATAGGCGGCAAGCCCGAGTGGTCCGTAGCCATCCTTGTCTGGGAGGTTGGGGTCAACATTTGCCTGTTCTAACAATAACTTGACTATTCCTTCGTGTCCCTCCATAGCAGTACACACGAGTGGTGCCCGACCATACGCATCCGCGAGATTGAGGTCGATATCTCCCCGTTGTAGCAATAACCGGACCACTCCTTCGTGTCCGTAATAGGCGGTAAACCCGAGTGGTCCGTCACCATCCTTGTCTGGGCGGTTGGGGTCGACATTTTCCCGTTCCAGCAATAATTTGACCACGCCTTCGTGTCCCGCAAAAGCAGCACACACAAGTGGTCCGTAACCATCCTTGTCTTGCCGATTGGGGTCGACATTTTCCCGTTCCAGTAATAACCTGACTACTCCTTCGTGCCCCTGGGAGGCTGCATTCCTGAGTGGTGTTTGATCATTCGTATCTGGGTGATCAGGGTCGACATCTCCCCTTTGTAGAAGTATCTTAACCACTTCTTCCTGCCCATTTAGCGCCGCCCATGCGAGTGGCGTTCTACCTGCACAATCTTGTCGGTCGATCTCGTAACCTTCAGCATTTATCAACACAGTCACAAGTCCAACAATCCCAAAGAAAGATGCGCAGTGCAGTCCTGAGAAGAGTGGGGAAGTACCGATGGCTTCGATAAAGCGGGGATTAAGTTCTTGCTCTAGAAGTGATACAGCGGATATATGGTCTTCGTACTGATTCAAGAGTTCCAGCGCAAGGGTCCTCGCACAGTTTGTGAAATCTCTGTTCGTATGCGTTCCCCAATACCTCGCAGAATATTTGAGGAATGGCATGCTTTGAGGTGGAAGGAGAGAATGGGGTGTGATGTTCTTGACTTGTTGTGAATTGAGATAGGTTAAGCAGGTTTCTGCAAGCATCGAGTGAGGTTTACTGAAGAGGCCTGGATGACTGCAGAGGTACTCTTGGACCGTATAGTGAATTAACCGCACAGTTGAAGCCTCCGCGTCGACTGTGATCAGGCCTTGGCAGCAATCTAGCAACGTGCCTATTGAAGGAACATTTTCGGGATCAAAATCCGCTACTCCAATCTCCACCGCGAGAGCATGACACAGCTCGTCCACCTATAATGGCCGCTCTGCATGGCAGACCCATGTGAGAGTGGCCACCGCTAGCTTTGCTTTTTCCTCATCCTGGGCCTTTATACGGTCCAATGTCGCGCCGTATGCATCCCCTAGCCCTGCGCCATCTTGAATTGACTTGAGTGTTTTCCTCCGCCGAGCAACCGTGGTGCCTCTCAGAATTGCCTCGATGTGGAGAGAGGCCAGCAGGAATCTAGGTTCCAATATGTCAGTCCTTGATCAAGGAAGCTTTGCCCTCGGCCTCATTGGTACATACGTTTCGGAACTTATTTCGGGAATGCTGTTCACAATATCTTCCTCCAATGTGCTGCTCATCATATTTGGGGTCGTATCCTTCCTGAATTTCTCGCGCAGAAATCTAAGGACTCCATCTTCCGTAGCCCGTATAAGTAGAAAGGTTACCCCTCCACCCAAGTCCCTCTGCACCTCACTCCGCACATGTGATCTTCCGGTCACGAATAAGCGGATATTCGGAGACCCTTGCAGCATCTGGCCTAACGATTCAAGGATCACCATTCGATGCTCTAGTACACATTCATCAAATGCGTCAACACATATAAATATCCGCCTGGTGGTTGCGATTGTCTGGAACATCTTCAGAATCCCCGGAACCTGTATTCTTCTACCCCCAATTGACCTCTTCTCCTTTCGAAAATCCTTAACTATGGCTTCAGGAATTTCCCCCTGTCCGCTGACGAGCTGTCTCAGTAGTGAGCCAAGCATATTTACCAGTGACTGCTCGCTTCGAATAGCAAAGTCGAAGTAAAAACACACAACTGTAGGATCTTCCTCGACGGCCTCGTCACAAAGCTTGTCTATAACTAGTGAACTATCATCGCAACCTATTAGCAATAGTATCCTTTAGTTACCTGCTATGATAAGGTATATCCTCACTTACATGAGATAGCTCTTTCCCACTCCGGGATTTCCGTCGCAAAATAAGGTCGGACGATAAGATGCATCCTCCCTACTACCACTGTGCCAGTTTCTGAATTCTTCAGTTTCCAGCAGCCAGACTCCATAGTGTCTATCCGCCGGGATACAATGTCTCGATGGCGTACCCGTGGTTCTAATGGAGATAGCCATGCCAGTATTTCGGATCTATCATCGGAGGTGGTGTAATTAAAGGTAGTTGTGTTGAAAGAGTGATGGTTATTGCTGAAAGACTGCGACATTTTTCAATTTTCACCGCTGTGAAGGTTGAGAGAGGATGTTGATTAACTTAGAGTCTGTTGAAAGCGATTACTTGAAATTGGGGAAAAGCGGGGTAGATAAAGTCTTGCGCCCAGTCGACAACACTTTCTCCAATCACTTGACCCGATACTCGTTACACAAATCTCTGAGAACTGATTTAGTCAGAAACTCTCGGGATTTTCACATTCACAGCTAGTAGCCTCATGTTAAACCACCCCAGTTCCTGCATTTTGGTAGACTCTAAAGGATTAGAAATTTCGGAAACTGATTGCAGTCAAAACCATTTTCATCTAACCGTGCCAAGGCTGTTGCTCACTTGCTTCCAATCTTGGGCACGTCTACGACGTCCCTTACAGCTCAACATCAGATTCGTCTCAATGTCACTTTCATGCTTAATCTAGACTAAAATCCCACCAAGGAAAAATAAAATAAAAGTTGTAAAAGAGAGGAAAAAATATGGAAGACTTATTTCCAAAGATTTAAAACAATGTGTGAGAAAGCCAAAAGGACATTCAAAGCATGACAGGATGTTTGGTCATGGCCCACAATTCTTAAGTTCGCATACAGGTAAAATTTGGCCTTGAGCTGGGTCTGACGCTGAGTCGTAAAGCACGTCGTAGGCGCGCCCAAGATTGCAAGCAAGCGAGCAATCGATGGTTGTGGCGGAGTAACCTTCGCACGGTTATTTAAGATCGGAGACAAGCGAGATAGATCAAGCCCCACGCCTCCTCGAAGCTGACAACACTGCCTCCAATCACGGGACCGCAACTCGTTATGTTACACAAACCCCAGAAATTATTCCGTCTGCGGCTCTTAGCAGATTCATATATACCGTACTTGTCCCAGGCAAGAATATCCGGAAAGATGAATTGTGAGTTTGTGATACGCACGGATTTTCTGCCAACTCCGTATATTTTGCGAATCCCTGTTTCTGGATACTTCTTGCCCGGGACAAATAGCGCTAGTAGCCTTATGTTGAACTACCGGTATTATTCCGGTCCATGCCGTTTTTTCTTTTTTCTTTTGATACATTCCAAAGAAGTATTAATTTGGAAAGCTGAGACCGCTGGTACCGTTCAAAATTGTTTTCGGTATCTACCCGTGAAGCCATAAATTATTGCCCAAAAATATTGTATATGTGGGGTGAGGATACCGCTACTGTAGTCGTCAGCTGACGAGGAAGGATAGGTGCGAGAGCTGCTGGAAGTGGAGAGTGTTCTGTGGTTTGGCCATGGAAGTTTAAAGAATGTCTTTAGCGATTGAATTTGTTCTTAAGTTAGAACGATTCGTAGAGACTGTTTCATAGCCATCTCTTTTCCTTTATTAATAATATGGGCGTACGCAGACGGATGGGGGGCATACATGGAAAGAAATCGGAAGGTTCGGGGGGGTGGGACCTGCACGATGATTTCCTTATAATATCGTTCCGCGTCCCCACGATTTTAACTAGCTATGTCTATTGAGGACGAGGGAACGAAGGTTCTGACCACAACGTTACTAAAGTCTGGCTCTATTTAATTCGTAGTCTGAGATCGTGATCGCTGCGCCGTTTACTGCCACATTAGTAAAGTACGGGGACAAAGCTTTTCGTCCGGCGCGGCAACGGCAACCCCACTCCCACCATACATTTATTACCTATACAACCACAACTGCTTAGAATGAACTGAGAATCTATGTACATATCCAGTAGATATAAGAAAACTTCCATCTAAAATTTTAGAGAAAAAAAATCAATACTTAGTATACCATCCCTTTGCATCTAGAACAGTAGCCACTCTCCAAGGCATAGACTCCCACAGGCTTTCCAAAAAATCCCCTTCAATATCCTGAGTCCAAACCACACCAAGAGCTTCTGCTAGAAATCTT
>Ga0307507_10011432_pt1 | contig 11198 bp, 11 predicted proteins | sample 7_EM_MG_FD_207223 | JGI IMG/M metagenome (GOLD analysis project Ga0307507, IMG submission 207223) | Populus trichocarpa ectomycorrhiza microbial communities from riparian zone in the Pacific Northwest, United States - 7_EM | ecosystem: Host-associated > Plants > Roots > Unclassified | place...
TCAATTGCACTTTGTAGACCGGATATCAGTCCTGATGCCTGCCGCAGTTGCATAAGAAATGCTAGTGATTCCCTGGTAAGACTCTGTCCAAACTTCGTGGAGGCAATTGGAGGGTTAGATGATTGTACGGTACGCTACACAAACCGCTCCATATTTAATCGCATGGAGAAAGGACCTTATTTTTGGGTGTATGATGATCGAGTTAATGTCTCTGATGTAGTCGGGTTCAATCAGTCACGGATGACCTTGTTAGATAGGCTGAGAGATGAAGCAGCAGCAGGGGATTCTCGTTACAAGTATGCAATGGATCAAATAGCTGCCCCAGCCCCAAACTTTCAAACAATATATGCACTTGTACAGTGTACTCCTGATTTATCTGCTTCGGAATGCAGGGATTGCCTGTATAATGCTTCAGGACTTATTCCAAAGTGTTGTGATGCAAGACAAGGAGGAAGAGTTATTTATCCAAGCTGTAATTTTAGGTATGAAATAGACCGTTTCTATGACCCTTCGATTAATTCAATCCCGCCACCACCAGATTCAACTTCGACTAATACAGTTCCATCACCACCAGCTTCAACTTCACAAGGTATGGAATACTTTTCTTCAACTATTTTGAATTTGAGTATGTGGATTTAGGCTGTTAAAGATTCGATTCAATTAAGGATCTATTCCCAGCAATTTAGAAGTTAACCTTTTGATATTGACTTAAATTACTCTGTTACTAGTTAGTTATTAGACAAATCTATAAATTCAGCCTAAACATGTGTAAATCAGATTTCATTTCTGGTATGTAGGAAAGAAGGGCATGAAGAGAAATGTCCTCATCATCATTTCCATGGTTCCGATAGCTGTTTCTGTGATTCTTATAGTTTGCGTCTGCATCTTCTTAAGAGCTAGGAGGAAGCAGAAGGGGGAAGAGGAAGAGGAAGAGGAAGCTAAAGGTAATTTCTGAAGTTATTTGGAAGGTTAAGGACATAACGCGAAGCTTTTTAGCCTCTCAGAGTCCTCTTTTTATTGCTTACCATTCCTACACTCGAACTGAAGCTTTAAATTGCTGATGTTATGATAATTGATGGGAAATTCGGCTAGTGTTAAAATTCACCATTTTTACATGAAGATATGTTTCATTCAAGCTCTTCAGAGAAGCAGCCTTTTCATTTGCTTATGCGTTAGCATTGCTTTGTTGTAGATTTAAATGAAATGGAAGATGTAGAATTGCTCCAACTTGATTTTGGCACTGTCAGAGAAGCAACAGGTAACTTCTCTGAGGATAATAAACTTGGACAAGGAGGATTTGGTGCCGTGTACAAGGTAAAGGAAAATCAATTGTCTGTCAAATATGATTCAATTTGAGACATTTGGTAATTTTGGACTAGATTCAATTTGTTCTAAACATTTCTGATTTTGACATGATTCCAGGGCACTCTGACGAGTGGACAAGATATAGCTGTAAAGAGATTGTCTAGGACATCAGGACAAGGAGAGATAGAATTCAAGAATGAGGTCATGTTAGTTGCCAAGCTTCAGCATCGGAATTTGGTTAGACTCCTGGGTTTCTGCTATGAGAAAGAAGAAAGGATTCTTGTCTATGAGTTTCTCCCCAACTCGAGCCTCAACAACTTGATATTTGGTATATTCGTCATTTGATTCCTTGATCAAGTTTGAACATGTAATCTCCATCGTGAGTTCAAGTAATTGATCTAGTTCTAGTTGATTTGCAGATCCAGTCAAGCGTGTACTTCTAGATTGGGAAACCCTCTACGAAATCATAGATGGCATTGCAAGGGGGCTTCTTTACCTACATGAAGACTCTCGACTACGGATTATTCATCGTGATCTCAAAGCTGCTAACATTCTGCTAGATGAGAACATGAATCCAAAAATCTCAGATTTTGGAATGGCAAGAATGTTTGCTATGGATCAAGCTCAAGATAGCACGAGTAGAGTAGTTGGGACCTTGTGAGTATATACTGCCAGTCTGCCACAAATTTTCAAATTATAATAAATTGATTGGAAAAAAATGAAATAATTTATAGTAGATTTTCTGCAGCCATTGTTTAAACTAGAATTAATCCAAATCTGATGTTTCCATGCAGCGGGTATATGGCTCCAGAATATGTTATCCGTGGACATTTCTCAGTTAAATCAGATGTATATAGCTTTGGTGTCTTAGTTTTAGAAATTGTTAGTGGTCGAAAGATTGGTGGCAGGGGCATAGGAGACGAAGGAGAGGACCTTCTAACCTATGTAAGTATCAACAGTGCTTAATTTTATTGATTCTGTTTGAATAATGTGCATGAACTTTATCTAAATTTTTGCAGTCATGGAGAAAATGGAATGATGGGACACCTTTAGACATAATAGATCCTACCTTGAATGATGGTCCAAGAAATGAAATTATGAGATGCATCATCATCGGATTACTCTGTGTTCAGGAAAAAGAAGCCCTCAGACCAACTATGGCTCAAGTTTCTATGATGCTTAGTAGCTACTCTGTCACTCTCGCAGCACCCTCAAAACCTGCATTTTTTATGCACAGAGAAGACTCGTTTCCGTCACCGGTGAATGCTTCAAGGTTAATTGAGTCGGATGAATCCAGAACTAGATCTTCCCGGTGGTCTAACAATGAGGTTTCCATCACTGAGCTGGACCCTCGATAACATCCAAAGGTAGAGAGCAAGTTAATAAGCATGTTGGTGCTCCAACTTTGCTTCAAATTATTTGTTTTTTGATGGAAGCAGAAGTTGTGGTTTCTTGTTGGACTTGAAGCAAATGCTGTGGTGAAATAAATAGATGAAAAAGAATAAAAAAGAAGGACCACATTAGATTTCCTGATTGTTCAATTAGGTCCTTGTTATATTTCTGAGATGCTTTTGGTAGCAATATTTGCTAAATTTTATAGATTGAATGACAACCAATTAGGCAAAAGAGTAAAAATGTTGGTTGATTGGCTGTGCAAACTCAAGCCAAGCCTGTTCTTCGGAGACCATACAGATATATTTAAAATAAACTAAACTCTTCTTCGTCTAAACTTAAAAATAACTATAATCTGGTCCTAAAATAATCAATAATTAACAGAGATTAGATTATCGAATCCCATATCTCACTCTTCCCTCTATATATTTACATGCATCTAAAAGCTGTGGATCTGACATTTTTTTATCATAATTTTAGTTCTTTAAGAAAAAAGGGATATAGTAGGGGGGGGGGGGGGGAATTGGCATGGGAGTATCTTTAGAAGAGGGCCAAGGTTCAAACCCAGCCATAGGCTTTGAAGGATCCTCAATTCCTGGTGTTAATAGGCCTATCTTGGATAACAAGATTTAGTAGGTTTCATATCATGGGCTTTCCATGTCTGTGCATGTCTTTATGAAGGAATAAAAGTTGGTATGAAGATGTCGACTTGCTTAGCCCTTCGTGTTTTCCAATACGTTGAAGAACTGACGATAAGAGGCCGGTTGTCTAGTTGATCAGTTCTTTAATTAAATGACAAGCCCATAAGCAAATTCATATGGGCTCTGCTACCATTTGAACATTGAATAGGGAGCCTATTTATTATTTTAAAATAAAAATATTGTTAATGTTATTATATATATATATATAAAGTTATGTGAAATAGATGATGAAGATGCCGTGTCTTCAAAATTTAGTTAGAAGGTTGTGTTTGGTATTAAAAAAAAATATATATTTTAAAATGTAAGAGGGTGTCTAATAATCACATGTGAAGGTAAATAAATTTAGAATTAAACTAGATTATTGCCCGTGTTGTGTTATGTTGCAGGTTGGATTAAATTTTTTTGAATATAAAAAAATATTTAGCTATTATTAATATATATTTTAGTTAATAAAAAAAATTAAACTATATGAGGATTGACTTGATAAACTGTATGGCAGATCAAAAAAACAATTTAGATGACCGATAAAAATATTGTTTGACTAAAAAACATCAAGACAACATCTTTTAAAAAAATATTAAAATGGTAACATATTATATCAACTTGAATCAACTCTAGTTAACCTGGTAAATTTGTTATAAAGGTCATGAGACGCTGATAACCCTATAAAAAACAAATAAAAAAATATTAAATCAAATTCTTAATCATTAATTTAATGTTGAAGAATAAAATAAAAAACAAGTTTCAACTAAAAAAAAATGAGTTGAGTAAACCTGGGTTAACCTATCAAACCTAGATCATGAGACCGAGATAACATCATAAAAAAAATTAAAATAAATTATGAAACTCAATTTAGAATCAACCTATGTTAAAGGATGCAATTTAAAAAAATCAATTGAAAAAAGGACACAAAAAACCATCCGAATCAACTAAACAAATCCGTAACTCAAGTTATGATACCAGGATAACCTTATAGAACGCAATCCAAAATACATTATGAAATATAATTTCCAGTAAACTCAATATTAAAAGATAAAATTAAAAAAATAAATTAACTAAAAAATGACTAAAAAACCCAACTCAACTGGCTTAATCTGCAACGTGGGTCATAAAATTATAATAACCCTATAGAAAGTAACTAAATAAAAAACCATGAAACTTAATTCTTAAGTCACCCAATATTTATCAATTAAATTGAAAACAAAAACAAAAAATAACTCAAGTCAACCCGAGTTAACTTACCAAACTCAGGTCAAAAGACCAGGATAACTCCTTAAAAAGCAAATAATTTTTTTTTTATAAATTCTAACTTCCAATCAACCCAATATTGAAGGATGAGTTTGAATAAAAAATCTATTAAAAAACAAAAAAAAAACACTTCAGTTAACCTGGTTAACCTGTAAAACTCATGGCCCGAGTCATAAGACTGTAATAAATCCATAGAAATAAAATTGAAAAATAATTACCAATCAACCCAATGTTAAATGATAAAGTTGAGAAAAAAAATTAAAAAAGAGAAAAAAAACTCAAGTCAACACAACTAACTTGTATAATTCACAACTCGGGTCATAAAACTAGGATAACTCCATAAAAAATAAATCGAAACAAATTAAGAAATTCAATACCTAATAAATTCAATGTTGGAGAATGAAATTGAAAACAAATCATCAAACATTTTGATTTTTGAGGACTAAAAGTGGAAAATGCTTTGGCATTTCATGATTTTATTTATTATTAGAAATCTTAATGGTAGAATCCACAATGTGATAGATCACATGAAGATATTAGAGATACATAATATATAGTTACTTAGAAAATTAACATAAAAAAATTTGGATGTCTTGACTACTAATGTAAACTACACTTTTATGGTGGGGTAATCTGAATATGAAGGCGGCTTTCGGGGTATATGTTTATTGTTTGATTGTTACCTTACAGTAAATAAGCACGTCACTGACGCATGAATCAAGCTATCTTGATTCAAGCCAACCTCAATAATTTTCTTGTTCTTTAAAATAAATGAAGCACCCAAAGACGACTTCCACTCAATCTGTTTAAAAAAAACTAGAGGAAGGATATGGTTCAAGGGGCGGCTTGTCGTTAATGACTTACATCTCAATCCATTAACTTGTTTACCAAACATATTAATTTGATATTTTATAATAACATATCAAAATCAAACAACTGTAATAAACAGATCATCGTTTTTTAGGGCAACAATCACTTCGCTTTTTAAGGATACTTTTAGTATGCTGGATAGAAAAGGATGGAATGAGACTGGACGACACAGGACGAGTAAAAGCTTTGTCTATTTTTTGGTATACAAAGGATTGAACTATACAACCGTACGTGTTGCTTTATATTTGATAAGCCTACTATCCCACATAATAACATATTTGATAAGCCTTTTGATGATCTTTGTATTTGATCTGTGTTATTCCCATTGTATGCCACTGCTCCCTTTGTATCAAATAATCTCCTAAATTGTTCAAGACTCTCCGATTTATGACCTATGATAACAGTTGTTGCTTCATTGAATGTGCTTCAGATCATACTTACATACCTGAATCATTTTTCTGGCCTCCATGTTGACCAAGTTTACCTATAGTAATTCGTGTTCAAATCGACCATTAATTAAAGTGTCAAAAGCATTTTTCTCCCCCAAAATAGTAGCTATCTATGTTCAAGCACTGAAATCATAGACTTCTGATTTCAAAAAATAAATAGAATTAACACCCTAAGATGAAACCCATCATGCACTATCCATCTCCAAAAAAAAAAAAAAAATAGCTTGAGGGAAGAGTGAGCAACCCTTTTCCAATGTATTCCTTAAGACTAATAGTGTTGTTTTCCTTTTCTTGTGTTCTTCTATCCTCACTGAGTATTGCTCAACCAGATTTCTTGTACCAGTCTTGCAGAAACACCGAAAACAACTACACAGCTAACAGCACTTTCCAAAAGAACCTTGACAGCCTCCTTTCTTCTCTGGCCTCCAATACCCAAATTGACTACGGATATTATAATTTCTCTGCTGGTCAAATAGGCCCTGACCAAGTACATGCAATTGCACTTTGTAGAGGAGATATTTTGCTGAATGAGTGTCGAGGTTGCGTTAGTAACTCTGGGCGTAAGATCTTACAGGTTTGTCCTAACCAGAAAGAGGCGATAGGAATTTATGATTTCTGTATTCTACGATACTCCAACAGATCCTCGTTTGGTGTCTTAGACGAAGAGTTTATTGTGTATACTTGGAACACAGAAAATGCCTCGCATGTGAATCTATTCAGTCAGGCACTTGGAAACTTAACAAGTCGACTTCGTACAGCTGCAGCTTCAGGTACTTCACTTCTAAAGTTTGCGACAGGAAATCAAACGGCGGGAATCATTACAATATTTGGACTCGTTCAGTGCATGCCTGATTTATCAGCCCAGGATTGTGATGATTGCCTGGCTGGGACTTTTCAACAGATTCGAAGCTGTTGTGATGGACAGATCGAAGGAAAAATTGGAGGGAGAATTGTAAGAGGAAGCTACTATTTAAGGTTTGAAACCTACCCTTTTTATAGAGTTACAGCCGCCACATTAGCACAGCTACCACTTCCGCCATCGCCAGAAGCACCGCCAGCTGCAGGTAGACCTTGAAAAGATATGAATTAAGAGAGCCCTTTTACCTTTTATATACACACACACACACTAAATTATTTGGTTCATACCAAGTCATCCATGCAACATCCTAAATTTTAAGAAGAGAATACAAAAACTCTAGCAGTCCTAATTCTCACCAGAAATAAATTCATAGAAAATGAGTGAATTCAATGTAAGAAATTCTACTGATCACTTTGTATTGAATTAAATTCAACTCCTTTCTCAAGCAAAAAATAAAATAAAATTGTTCAATTCAAATCACGTACGTATTTCTAGTGAAACGTGGAAATGGAATCCCGTATACACTTGTCCTTCTACTTTTCTTTTAGATTGAAGGAGAAGGAAAATTCTAGATTCCCGCAGCCTAAACCCTGTTGAGAACCTGTAGTTACAATTATATATGATTATATTGGTCAAGAAAAAAAAAAGTCCGACCGCCAGACTTTCGGAGACTTGCCCTTTATCTTGCATACACGATTAGAAAAAAAATTCGAGATTATTAACAGAAATTACCGATGGAAATATTTGATAACATATTTGATAAGCCTTTTGTTGATCTTTGTATTTGATCTGTGTTATTCCCATTGTATGCCACTGCTCCCTTTATATCAAATAATCTCTTAAATTGTTCAAGACTCTCCGATTTATGACCTATGATAACAGTTGTTGCTTCATTGAATGTACTTCACATCATACTTGCATACCTGAATCATTTTTCTGGCCTCCATGTTGACCAAATTTACCTATAGTAATTCGTGTTCAAATCGACAATTAATTAAAGTGACAAAAGCATTTTTCTCCCCCAAAATAGTAGCTATCTATGTTCAAGCATTGAAATCATAGACTTCTGATTTCAAAAAATAAATAGAATTAACACCCTAAGATGAAACCCATCATGCACTATCCATCTCCAAAAAAAAACATAGCTTGAGGGAAGAGTGAGCAACCCTTTTCCAATGGATTCCTTAAGACTAATAGTGTTGTTTTCATTTTCTTGTATTCTTCTAGCCTCGCTGAGTATTGCTCAACCAGATTTCTTGTACCAGTCTTGCAGAAACACCGAAAACAACTACACAGCTAACAGCACTTTCCAAAAGAACCTTGACAGCCTCCTTTCTTCTCTGGCCTCCAATACCCAAATTGACTACGGATATTATAATTTCTCTGCTGGTCAAATAGGCCCTGACCAAGTTCATGCAATTGTACTTTGTAGAGGAGATATTTTGCTGAATGAGTGTCGAGGTTGCGTTAGTAACTCTGTGCGTAAGATCTTACAGATTTGTCCTAACCAGAAAGAGGCGATAGGAATTTATGATTTCTGTATTCTACGATACTCCAACAGATCCTCGTTTGGTGTCTTAGATGAAGAGTTTATTGTGTATACTTGGAACAGAGAAAATGCCTCGCATGTGAATCTATTCAGTCAGGCACTTGGAAACTTAATAATTCGACTTCGTACAGCTGCAGCTTCAGGTACTTCACTTCTAAAGTTTGCGACAGGAAATCAAACGGCGGGAATCATTACAATATTTGGACTCGTTCAATGCATGCCTGATTTATCAGCCCAGGATTGTGATGATTGCCTGGCTGGGACTTTTCAACAGATTCGAAGCTGTTGTGATGGACAGATCGAAGGAAAGATTGGAGGGAGAATTGTAAGAGGAAGCTGCTATTTAAGGTTTGAAACCTACCCTTTTTATAGAGTTACAGCCGCCACATTAGCACAGCTACCACTTCCGCCATCGCCAGAAGCACCGCCAGCTACAGGTAGACCTTGAAAAGATATGAATTAAGAGAGCCCTTTTACCTTTTATTTATGTGTGTGTGTGTGTGTGTGTGTGTGTGTATACCCTAAATTATTTGGTTCATACCAAGTCATCCATGCAACATCCTAATTTTAAGAAGAGAATACACAACTCTAGCAGTCCTAATTCTCACCAGAAAAAAATTCATAGAAAATGAGTGAATTCAATGTAAGAAATTCTACTGATCACTTTGTATTGAATTAAATTCAACTCCTTTCTCAAGCAAAAAAATAAAATAAAATTGTTCAATTCAAATAACCTATTTCTACTGAAACGTGGAAATGGAATCCCATATACACTTGTCCTTCTACTTTTCTTTTAGATTGAAGGAGAAGGAAAATTCTAGATTCCCGCAGCCTAAACCCTGTTGAGAACCTGTAGTTACAATTATATATGATTATATTGGTCAAGAAAAAAAAAAAAGTCCGACCGCCAGACTTTTGGAGACTTGCCCTTTATCTTGCATACACTAATAGAAAATAAATTCGAGATTATTAACAGAAATTACCGATGGAAATATTGCTACCATTGTTATTAACGAGTTACTGCGAAAGTTTTAGGAAAATTTATCTTTTTTTTTTCTTTAATTACCATCATAATTTTTCCATCAGCAAGTGATTTTTCCATTAGAACAAATATATGCACTGATGCAAACGACGGATTCTTCTTTATGGTATAAGGTAATAAATTTAATCAATTCACTCATAGTTGAGCATTAACATTTCAGCTTCTATTTACATTTTATCTGAAACCTTTCCATGGTTTGCAGAGAATGGCAATACAACTCGGAAAGTTGTAATCATCATTGTTTCCATATTAATCTTCATGGCAGTTGTAGTTATCACTTCCATCTTTCTTTATTGTAGGCGGCCAAAGCAAGAGGTCAAGAGTAAGTTATTCTTTACTTAATATACATTATAATTGTCAGGGATACAGATTTGAACATAGAATGGAATGAACTACTTCAACGTTTTTTTTTTCATTAAGATTTCAATGAAAATGGAGGCCAAGAATGCGTGCAATTCAGATTTGCATCCATCAGAGTTGCAACACATAACTTCTCTGATGATAATAAGCTTGGACAAGGTGGTTTTGGTGCTGTTTATAAGGTAATTAATGACATTGAAAGGTTGAAAAGTGAATCAAATGTTTGTTAAATTTTATAAAACTTGAAGATGATTGTATTACATGATGTGATTGATTTGCTTAATTTGTTTTTATCTAAAACTCTTTCAATGGAAAAATGATTCAGGGTCTGCTTCAAGATGGACAAGCAATAGCTGTAAAGAGACTAGCAAGAAATTCTGCACAAGGAGAAGTTGAATTTAAGAACGAGGTCCTGTTAGTGGCAAGGCTTCAGCATAGGAATCTAGTTAGGCTCCATGGTTTCTGCTTCGAAGGAACAGAAAAGCTTCTAGTATATGAGTTTGTGCCTAATTCAAGTCTCGATCAATTCTTATTTGGTAATCCGAAAACACTATTTTGTTACTATTCTAACTCTTAATTTATTTTTTTGAAAGAGTAGATTATGTTGCTCCTTGTTCCTTTTTGATGCCCATGCTTTATGACTTCATGGCTGTAGATCCAAGCAAGCGATCGCTCATTGATTGGGAAATACGCTACCAGATCATAGTAGGCATTGCTCGAGGAGTTCTGTACCTTCACCAAGATTCTCAGCTTCGGGTTATTCATCGTGATCTAAAAGCTAGCAACATTTTGTTAGATGATCAAATGAATGCTAAAATCTCGGATTTTGGCATGGCAAAGCTATTTCAAATGGATCAAACGCAAGATGCTACAAGTAGAATTGTGGGGACCTTGTAAGTTTAAGAATCTAGCTACAGCTTATTGCTAAAATTTCGTGTAACTATTTCTAAAGCAACACATGATTAAGACTTATAATATTTCAACATTGCAACTGAAATTATTTAAATTATGGTTACCTTCAGGGGCTACATGGCTCCAGAATATGCGATGCATGGATGCTTCTCAGCGAAGTCAGATGTTTTTAGCTTCGGTGTGCTAGTTTTGGAGATTATTACCGGTCGTCAAAATGGTTCATTCAATAGCGAGGACGAGCAAGAATACCTTCTCACCAACGTAAGTAACATCTTTATGAGTAGGTTGATCAGATCAATTGAACTTTTTTTTTATTGCTGCTAAAAATGGTTCATTGTGTTTTTCTAATCTATTACCCCAACACATAGGCACAATTGATAAAATCAAAATGTTTGCAGGCATGGGAGAGTTGGAATCAAGGAAGAACATTAAATCTGATAGATCCTATTCTCAAAAGGGTTGTTTCAAGGAGAGATGTATTGATAAGATGTTTCCACATAGGATTACTATG
>Ga0307507_10011433_pt1 | contig 11197 bp, 5 predicted proteins | sample 7_EM_MG_FD_207223 | JGI IMG/M metagenome (GOLD analysis project Ga0307507, IMG submission 207223) | Populus trichocarpa ectomycorrhiza microbial communities from riparian zone in the Pacific Northwest, United States - 7_EM | ecosystem: Host-associated > Plants > Roots > Unclassified | place...
GACGGCAAATACTAAAGTAACATGCAAGTGACCTACCTACTTTTAACAGAGATTTGAAAGCTGAAGTCACAAATTTCCTTTTTCGAAAGAGGTAATTTGAAGTTAAACTATTCAAGCTTACAGTTTATTTGTTCTTGTGTACAGTGAATTTGTTTTTTTTGGTTTTGAAGTGTTTTTGAAATTTTTATTTTTTTAAAATTTTTTTAGATTGTTTTGATGTAGAGATATTAAAAATAAATTATATATATTATTTTAATCTATTTCCAAATAAAAAACAATTATCATCACAATCTCAAACACTATCTTAAATTAAAAAAAAAAGATTTGTTTTCTATATTTTAAAGATATCAAGTTAGGAACACGATTTGATATATTGAGCATAAGAAAAAAGTGAACATATTATCTACTCGTGGGGGTATGCTATTCAAGCAAATTTTTGAGGAAGTAGAATAATTAAAAAAAGAAACAATTAGATGATCGACCAGATGGACAAGTTGAGGAAAGGAGACCAGAATAACGAGGTGGTCTAGAGATACAAAACACATAGCATCTTAAGATCCAACAACTCTTTGCAATGGACTAGCTTCATAAACGATTGCTCAAACAATTGCAAAACTTATGGCTAAAAATAATGCTTAGTTAGTTGTGGGTTACAAAGGTAATATAAAAGAAAAGAAATATGTGAAGAAGGTGAAGAAGAAAGAGGTTAAGAGAGGTAAGAAAAAGATAGAAGATCATGCATAAAAAATGAAAGACCATAGTTGTAGCTTGGATGAAAAAAACATGAGCACGATGATAAAGATGGCCGATCAAAAAAAATTAAGGAAGCATTATGGACGAAGGTGGAAGAAAATAGTTTAAAGAGGGAATCTCCTTTTATAAAGCATGTATTAGAGGCTTTACCCCTATACAAAGTTGCCCATCCTTGAGTCATATGATGGATTGACTTATTTAAGCGATCATGTTAGCCATTTTGAGTTAATGATGGTGTTGTATAAAATATTAAATGTCATTTTATATAGGGTATTTTTGCAATATTGAAAGGAAGTACATTAAAGAGAATCCACATCGATGCATAAAAAAGCTTTCAAGATCTATTTGAATTATTTTTAATCCATTTTACCACGAGTAGAAGATCAGAGGAAGCTTATGTAACTATTACGAGTATAAGGCAAAAAAGGAAGAATTATTGCAAGAGTTAATGACATATTCTATAGGAAAAAAACTTAAGATAAAAGATTTGATAACGCTAATAACTATGTGAGCTTTAATCTTTATTACAAGTAGCAATGAGTTTCAAAAGCCTCTAGCATTAAAAGAGCCTGAAACAATACAAGAATTTTTTTTTAAAATGCTACATACACATCAAAAAAATAATGGGTTGATAAGGGCTAGAGTAAAGGAGAAACACTAGGGTAAAAATGTTTGGATAGAAGAAGGAGAAGTTCATAGAGCAATGGACTCTTATATAGGAGAGATTACTAGAATATAAGGACTATGAAGAGATATAAAGGATCATTAAAAAAAAACAAACGCCTTAGAATGTGAGCCAAACATATATATGTTTTTGGTGAATAGAGAAAGAAAAAATGTTAATGGTTAGCCAGAATAACATGGAAAGGAAAGGAGAGAGATGAGGACTATATGTTATATAGAAGGTTTAGACATTAAACAAAGCATTGTACATCACTAAAGGAAGAAATAAATAAAAATTGATTAGTTGAGAATTTTCCAAAAACTTTATCAATCATGATATTCAAAGACAAGGTAGGAGAGAAACACTTAAAGAGATGAAAGAAAAGAAGCTTGAAAAGGTCAACCACTGTATAGAGACGGTTATTATGGCTAGAATTAGGATGGTGAATGATTTAACAAAAAGGATAGAATTCTGAATGAAAAGGGAAAGAGAAAAATGTCTGGAGAAAAAGTAAAAAAAAAATAAATATAATTATTGGTGGCTTAGAAGTGAAGAATAGAAGCATGATTAGAAGAAAATAGTACAATAGCCAACTCCAGTGCCTAGTTTGAAAGATAGCAAAAGTAGAGTCAGAAATCATTTTTAAAGAATAAGATAAAAAAAAGTTCAATCATCGCATGATAATTTGATTATAATTTCATTCATCATCACAAACTCACAGTAAGAAGAATACTAATAGACAATGATAATGCTATTGATATTTTTTTTTATTATAAATGTTTTGAACATATAAGGATTAGTAAAGTATAGATCAAATAAGTTAGTGTATTGTTGTATGGATTTACAAGAGAAACATTCATACCGATAATGATCATCATATTACTAGTAACAATGAATATGTAAACACCTATGATAGAATACAATAATGTTGAATTTTTTAATGGTGTAAAAATCATCATCATACAACATGATATGAGGATAATGTCACTTGATTACCTAAAAGTAATATTGTCTACGTACTATGAGGTGATGAAGTTCCCTATCAAAAGAGGGATAAATGATTTTATGAGCATTCAAATGACCTCCAAATAATTCTATTTACCAAACTCAAAGAAGGACAAGTAGCATTTATTAACATATTAGATGTAAGATAAGAAGATGACCCATAAAGATCTACCTCGATGAAGAATTGATAGTGTAACTCGTATATAAAAAGAATCCAGAAAAATATATGAAACTGGAAATGAAGTTAAAGTCCCTAATTTAAATCGAGATTGACATTGGAGTTGGGAGATATACCTAGAATTCTAAAGGAAGTAATCACTCATAAGCTAAATGTTAGAGAAGGGTACAAATCAGTAAAGCAAAAAAAAAAAGAGTTGGTTTATAAAAGATAGAAGGTAAAAAATTAGAGAGGAAGTTAACAAATTATTAAGTGTGAGTTTTATTAGATAGGTTGATTGTTCTGAATGGCTATTAAACATTATGATGGTAAAAACAAAACTCATTGCAAATGGAGGATATATATATATATATATATATATATATTTCACTAATTAAATGAGGTATACATGAAGAACACCCACTCCCTAGAATTGATAAGTTAATAGATGCCACCATGGGACATGATTTGATGAGTTTCCTATATGCATTTTCAAGATGTCACTAGATAAAAATATAAAAAGCTTATTAGAAAAGATTGTCATTCATCACAAACAGGGAACCTACTATTACCAAGTAATGTTATGCTATCTGAAAAATATATGGATGACTTACAAAAGGCTTATGAATAGAATGTTTAGTAAAAAAATTAGTAGAAACTTTTTATACATATATGGATGACATGTAGTCATAGGCATTTGGGTAAAGAATCATGTAATAGATTTAAAAGGTATTCTCGATTATAAGAAAATATAATATGAAGTTGAACATAAAAAAATAAGCATTCAATATGGAGTTGGGAAAAGTTTTGGGTTTTATGTCTACCTGGTAAAAAATAGAGGTCAACCTTAAAAAGATTAAAGCAATACATAAGATGCAGCCACGAGAACAATGAATGGGGTTTAAAGGTTAACAAGTAGTATAACAATGTCATGACTAAGTTAGCCAATTGATTTTTGCCATTTTCCAAATTATTAAGAAAGGTTACGAAATTCAAATGGTTTAAAAATTGCCAAAAGTTGTTTGAAAAGATGAAGTGATACTTAGAAAAACCATATATGTTGGAGTGGCTAGTAATAAATGAAGTTTTATACATTTATTTGGCAATGACTACTAAAGTTATTAATGTGGTATTGGTTTGAAAAGGTATTAGAGAATAAAAATCTAGTTTATTAGGTTAGTGAGATGATAATGAGACTTAAACAAAAAGATATACTGACCGAATAATGTGTTAGAACTCTTGATAACATTAAGAAAACTAAAGCTCTATTTTCAAGCGCATATCATACATATGTTGACCAATTATCCATTTAAAGAAACTCTATAAAAATTGGATGTAGCCAAGTGCATTGTAAAGTAGTTTATAGAATTGAATGAGATCCATATACATTATAAGCCATGAGCTATAATAAAGGTGTAGACACTAGTAAAGTTCATAACATAAATGAATGCCAAACATTAGGGAGTTTTATAAATATGTCATCAAGTCACATAACTAGTGGAGTTGAAATTATTTCAGTTAGGTAGAAATTTCCCCCGATATAATATGAGCTATGATTTGGATTCAAAACATTAAATAATAAAGCATAATATAAGACGTTACTTACAAGTCTTATGATTTTAGTGGAATGGAGTATTTAGGATCTTAATAAATCAATCATAGTTGGTAATGAATAAAGTTGAATGAAACATTTATTTGATGAAAGTTGAAGATATGATGAAGAACTAAAAGTTTTTTAGTATAAAATAAATCTTAAAATAAAAAAAATTATAAATAGTTGCATAAAAGTTAATGTCAGCACTGAATATCAACTTTCAAAAACCTAAAATGGTAGAACGAGTTTTGTTCTTGAGCATAGAAGGAAGGTTGACAGCAGAAATTCAATAAGGATCAAGCTAGATTGATCCCATTAACAACTACCTAAAAAATGAAATCCTAGATAAGAAGAATACAAAACATGTTAAAAAGCTTTTACTCAAGATAACATATTATATGATTGTAGATGATATATTGTATAAGTTATTAGTTACTTGATCGTTGTTGCATTGTTGAACCAAAAAATAAGTAAATTATACCATGAGTAAGGTGTATAAGAGTATTTGTGGTAATCATTTAGCAGACTAAATTTGGTGAAGAAAATTATTAAATGAGGTTTTTACTGGCTAACCATGGTTAAATATTGTTTGGAAAAGGTAAGAAAGTGTTCGATAAGCTAAAAGTTTAGAAATTTACATCACAACCCCGTATAGGAGCTACAAAGTCTAAAAGTACCATATCACTTTTCATAATAAGGGATAAATGTATTGAGGCTCTTCTCATCATCACTTGGGGAAAAAAACGTTTATAATGGTAATGATTGTTTATTTTACTAAAAGGGTATAAGACAAGGTTGTAGGTAAAATTATAGAAAAGAAGACAAAAGAGTTTGTGAGGAAGAACATAATATGCATATTTTAAGTGCCCTTTGTATTTGGTAGTTGTTAATGGGAGATGATTTGATAATTATAATTTTAAAGATTCTATAGCAAATGAAAAATAGATCTTTAACTAAAGTTCATCTCACATCCTTGGGTAAATAAATGAGTTGAAGCTAGCTAATAATAAAGAAATATTGAATGAATTGAAAACCAAATTTGAAGCAATGAAGAACCGGGTAGAATATTTTTTAAAAGTAATACTTTTCTGATTATAAAACTTACAAAGCTTGTAGTAGTACTATTAGTAGATGTTATGCAATGTATTTGTGTATATGAAAGTGAATGAAATAGAAAAATATAATGAAAAAGTTATTTCATAAATAAATCTTTCATAATAAACATATGTTGTTACTACTTGTCAATTTGATCTTTGCCATAAAATATCATTAGCCATCAATTTATTCTTCATTGAATGAAATTATTGACCATCAATTTGATCCTTGTCAAATGATATTATAAACAACTAATTCGGTTTTCCTTAAGTGATATCATTGACTATCGATCTGATTCTTATTGGATGATGCCCTAACATTCGGTTTACTCTAAATATTATCTTTAGGAATAACTTATTTGATTATCACTAAATGACATTCTTAGCTAACAATACAACTTTTATTGAATGTTATTCCTACATATGATGATTTTCATTTCCAATAGATGGTAAAAAAAAAACAACCATTAGAAAATCTGCACATAAAAATGACAAAAAAAAACTATATTAGCAAATAATATAAAGTAAGTCATTAAAGCAAGACATATTTATAAATACAAATATACAAAATTTCTAGTATAATTTATGACAAGAGTAAAACATTACATTAAAATGATGATAATAAGGCATCAACTATGTTATCTTCACCCTTCACCTACCTCCTGCTACTACGAATAAGATGTTTTCTTCTCTTCATCATCTCCTTTATTTTTACCTTGATTAGCCAATCTTGAAAAAAGGATCATGAATTGTCAAATCCTTCATATCATCTATGATGTTCTCATCACTTTCATTAGCATGATTGACTACTCTCAAGTTATAGCCCTAGTAAGGAAAGAAGGGTATAAAAATTAATGTTAGAATAAGAGGTAAGGCTTAAAACAAGGAAGACAAGTCTTAGATGGGGAATTCTGAATGGTAAAGACTAAATACTTGGTGAAGAAGCCAAATCATGCCCTTGCTAGAAAACTTGGTCATCTTTTTCTTAAAAACATTCATCTACTTATGTCAAGCAGTCTTATGTTTAATGATTTTCGTTATGAACCTAAATTGATCATTTTTCAAATTAGATAATTTTTTCTTGTAATCTTGTGCTTGGACTTTGTAATAATTGACTGCAGACTATGAACTTTCCAAGCCAACTTCTAAATCCAAACAATAATACTCTTTTTTTCCCCCAACTAATCTTGTAAAGATTCCACCTAATAGTTGAGAGTATAAGATTGTTCTTCCAAAAAGGCTTGATGCTTGTACATATTAAAAACATTTAGTGTCCTCTAAGAAAACTAGATCAGTAAATTAAACAATAAATAAATAGTAGTAATAAAAACAAGAAGAGGAAAATGCTTACCAAAGTAAGAAATTTGGTAGTGTTAGTGCTCAGGTTAAACTATGTTTGACAATGTATCATGACTCAATTACATGGTGCAAAGGCATTCAATAAAAACATTATAGTGGTTTTATGTTTGATAATCATGCCATTGATTAGTAAGTCCCATGAAGGGAAGAAAGCTTCCTTTACTCCTTTATCCTATTCATGAGAGAAAAAAAAAAGCACTAACATTAGCCAACAATTGGATTTTTTTATTTGCCACATGCCTTTTAAGCTTTGTTTTTTAAATGATTTCTGTTGGAAGCCATAAGAATATGGTTAGCCAGGATTGTATGATCATTAGGATCATGATTCATATCCATAACATCCATAATGAAGACAATAGGATCAAACCTTATATTTATATTATCTAAAATATGTCTAGAATTATAATTAACAGAACACAAACAATAAGGTGCAAACAAAAAATAAAGAAAAGATTAAAGCAAATAAAAAAAAGTGAAAGAATAAAATATAATAGGATTTGTACTTTATGGTTAATAGAAAAGATATGAGGAGTGTATTTGGAAAAACATCAAATTATATCAAATACACATTATCTATATTGACCACTGAGGTAAAAAAAAACAACATTCTCTTAATCTTAATCAACTTTATAACTTATTTTTCAATCAATGTAAGGATAATTTTTTTATTAATTTTTTATATATATATTTAGGGATCTCTAAATTAAAGGTAAGTGGCACTCTCCATCTAGTTGATTAATAAAAATGTGATGGATTTTCCAAAAATTAAAGAAGTTGAGAATCTTCCTTGGAGTAAATTGGCCTTTATCTTTTTAGCCTAGAAATAATAAAAGTTAAAACAATTTCTAAAACTAATAAGATGATAGAAATGATGTATTAAGTGAACGGAGCATGGATGATCGAGATGGTGACAAAATAAAATTACACAAAGAAAAAAAAAAGCCAAAGCTTTAAGGCTAATAAAGCGGGAATTGGTTCATACTCATTTAAAAATCATATTACTATTGGATGGAGGAGGAAACAGAGCCCTACCATCCAAAGTCTTCTTATAAAGAGAGAAAACACCATCTTTAAAAGAAGTTTTTAAGAATTAGATCATCTTATCAGTCAACGACAATCAATAAATAGAAATATGCCTTATTAAAACGTTATAGACATAAATAAAAATGACATGCTTGTAAGAAATGATAAGGGATTCATCCATAGAAAAAGTTTTAATATCATCATCTAAGCGATCAAAATTAAAGGAACGATAGTTAGAAAAAACAGTAGAATATCAATACAATCTATAAGCTTCTCATCTATGAACCCCAAATAAAGAATTTATTCAAAAAAAAAATTGAAAGCTTATGATCTATAGGTATTTGTCAAAAGTCTAGATCATTATCGCCCGAAGGAATGAAAGGAGAAGAAGGAAGCTAAAGGCAGAGTGATCAAGGTCCATATCCTTCAAGCTAGAAGGACTCTTTTGAGGATCGCTCATTTAATAAAATGAAAATAAAAAAAATAAACATATTTAAAAAGTAAAATTATGAAATGATGAATAAATTATGGGGCTTTAAATGTTGGCTAAATGAAAATTCAAAAACACAATCATGACGGAGAAGGAGAAAAATGAGAAGAATTTTCTCCTTTCCACTTAGAAAAGCCACAATCAGCGTGTGGGTTATAAGTATCGAAACATACACTCTTAACACTTATTCCATATATAAAAAAATAAAAAATAAATACAAGAATATATAAATTGCCAATGACAAAGCATCATTTTAGAAAGAAAAAAAAGTGATATGTTTTTTTTCAGGGTGGTGGCTAATGATATATAGATAATAGAAATATAGTACTACAAAAATACATATAAGAAAAGAAATAAGAGATATAATACCTTTTTAAATAAAAAAAGACTAACTAGACTTTCAGATGGGATGATTAGAGATCCACTTTTGACTTGGGCTTCTGGTTGTAGGATTTTTAAAAGATTGAATTTGACAAGTTAGCAATGATACAAAAATTCTTCATCATCCTAATTAATATATTTTACACCACTAGACACACTCATATTAATTTGTTAGTTTCTAATAATATTATATATTTTGAAGTATTTTATTATTTTATTAATATTTATTTATATAACAACAATGAAGTGTTATGCTAGTTAAATTTCCTAATCTTTCATGTAAAAAGTTCTCATGCAAATGGAAACACTTTCCTTCTTTTAAAGCTTAATTTTTAATAAATTATGTTGACTAATTTTCTAAAATAAAGTTAAGCATAGAAATGTTAGGAAAATATTTCCCAGAAAAAAAGTATTTTTTGACAAACAAACAAGGATTTGCTTTGTAGTAAGATGATTTAAAAGAAAAAAAAAAGATATTTATTTAATAAAGTTATAGTTTTTCTTTACAGTTGATAATATATGGAGATTTTATATTATAACATACTTAAAATTCAAAAGCTGAATTATATAGGTTTTCATTTTTGACCAAACAATTTTTTTAATTTTACCTAACATATTTTTCAGTGGTTTTGAAGAAAAGCTAAAAAAAAAAAAAAAAGGGGAAAAAACGCTCGTTTGCTTACCGCCCTCTAAAGGACCGTTGCGGGAGTGAAAGAAAGAGAGAGAGAGAGAGAGAGGAAAACCAAGAAAGAAAATTTGTGTCCCCTCTATAATTTCGAAAGCCGAGGTCAATAATTTTGACCAGACTGCATAGATCCCTCATAATTTTTTCATCCTTTATCTACAGCCCAAGCACCTCGCATTTTCTTTTCACAAAACTTTGCCTTTCTTCTCTTTCTCTCTGTTCGATGGTGTGGTTTCAGTGATCATGGCTGTAGAGCTCGTGATGGGTTACAGGAACGATGGTTTTGCAATAACTAGTAAAATGGAAGAAAACGCAGTCCAAGAAGCGGCTTCAGGGCTCGAGAGTGTTAACAAGCTAATTAGATTATTGTCACAGAAAAATCAACAAAATCTTCATCAATCTTCAACTTCTACCTCAAGAACTTCCATGGATATGGAAATAGACTGCAAGGCTGTTGCCGATGCGGCCGTTTCTAAGTTCAAGAAAGTCATTTCTCTTCTGGGTCGTAACAGAACTGGTCATGCTCGGTTTAGAAGAGCTCCTGTTTCTACTCCTCCAATTAACCAAAGACAAGAACTAAGTTATCAAGTTCCTGAAGCTAACACTAAGGTTTATTATGCCACACCAATCCAGCAGATTCCTCCTCCAGTTCTTAACCAAAATCATTATCCTATTCTTGTGCCAAAGAATGGGGTGATGGAGAGGAAAGATTCGGCAACAACTACTATAAATTTCTCTTATTCTTCAGCTGGGAACTCTTTTGTGTCTTCATTGACTGGTGATACTGATAGCAAACAGCCATCATCTTCATCAGCTTTTCAGTTTACAAACGTTTCTCAGGTTTCTTCAGCTGGAAAGCCTCCTTTATCTACATCTTCTTTGAAAAGAAAGTGTAGCTCTGAAAATCTGGATTCTGCTGGCAAGTGTGGCTCTCCTGGTCGCTGCCATTGCTCCAAGAAAAGGTACATATATATATAACTCTCTCTTTCATGATTATGATTCATCTGTCTGGATTTTTAGAGTTATTTATCCTGGATTTGTATTCAGTTGTTGGATATATGTATTTTGCATAGCAGAAAGATGAGATTGAAAAGAGTGGTGAGGGTTCCAGCAATCAGTTTGAAGATGTCTGATATTCCACCTGATGACTACTCATGGAGAAAGTACGGTCAAAAGCCCATTAAAGGGTCTCCACATCCAAGGTATGCTTCTTTCTTTTTCATATGCTTGTTTTAAGTTTTTCTAGTTCTATCCATGCTATGCTTGAGTCTCCAAATAATAGTTGTCTCTAACCATTGATTTCCTACAATTCACACAAAATCTGAGTGAATCAATGCCTACATTAAGAATATAATTGACTCGCATATTGAAGTTTAGATTCTTGGGCAGAGGCCAGATAATATAAATATGCTTTAACAATACTCAGTTTGCAGAGGTGTCGTGCTGATGAGAATATATATTTCTTTTTGGGTTTTTGATTTGTTCGACAGAGGTTACTACAAGTGCAGCAGCGTAAGAGGATGTCCAGCTCGTAAGCATGTGGAGAGAGCTTTAGATGATCCATCAATGCTAGTAGTTACCTATGAAGGGGATCACAACCACACTATCTCAGTTGCAGAGACATCCAATCTCATCTTAGAATCCTCTTAACTAGATGATCCCTACCAAACAACGAAGCCAACGAAAAAGTGCCAACAAACAGCACTTCTAAATGGTATGATCAGCAGTGGCTAGCTAACTGTGGAATCAATCAGATGATCAACTCGGCTTTTTTCTCGAAGGAGATTAGTGGGTCAGTTCATTTGTTCATTTGCCTGTAAATTATGGGATTCTTGCAGCCCTCCTTTTCCCCCACTCTTGAACAGCTTTGAACCCATCTGATGATTATTTAAAATCTGAAAGAGGAAGGGATCAAGATGGTGGATTTGGTATTAGATTTCAATCGTTGTAAAAGAAAGCTAGGTAGTGGGGGGTTCTATTCCCTCTGAATTT
>Ga0307507_10011434_pt1 | contig 11194 bp, 8 predicted proteins | sample 7_EM_MG_FD_207223 | JGI IMG/M metagenome (GOLD analysis project Ga0307507, IMG submission 207223) | Populus trichocarpa ectomycorrhiza microbial communities from riparian zone in the Pacific Northwest, United States - 7_EM | ecosystem: Host-associated > Plants > Roots > Unclassified | place...
ATAGAAATACATATTGAGGGTGATCCTGTGTATGATACAACGTGTGGAAACAATTACAAGTGCATGATGGCGTGAACAATTGGGAAGTAACTCCGTCTATGATAATGTAAGTTCTAAAAACTGTGATGAGGGAACATATCAGCGTGGAAAATCGACAAGGACAGAAAAGAAACGTACAATTCTGCAAAGGTCTGGGTTCGACCCAAACCCCGGCCATTCTTCCTGGGATGAACGAGCCTTTGAGCATGATGAGCATTTCCCTTCACACCTCCTACTCCATCGTCAAGTGAAGGTGGGGTATCTGACCTGTTGTTGGCAGGCGGAGTGTCAGATCGCTCGGGGAAGGAAGGGCGTGGTTGCGATTGCGAAGAAGCTTCGATGATGCTTGCAGCATCAGGGTAGAGCTTGGGGTTGTATGCTTGAAGGGGTGCAGGGTATTGTTTTTTCGGGGGTAATAGAGGACGCGTGTTGGTATCTTGTGATGAAAGGGCCTCTTCTCCGTCGTCCGATGGAGAAAGCCGTATCCTCTTTGATCCACATGACGAATTCGTTTCGTCCTCGAGTTTCTGTTTCCGATAATCTATATCAGCCCCCTCTTCCATCTTCCGCTTTCCTCGTCTCTTCCTCTCTCTTTCTTTCTTCCGTTCTCGTTCTTCGAATTCTCTCTTCTTCTCTGCCGCCATTTCCTCCTCCTTGCGTCTCCATTCCTCACGCGCTTCCTTGGACACCATCATTCGGTCACGTTGCTTCCACTGCCCACCACAGTTCTCTAACATTATCCGCCGCTCCTCTGCGGTTGGTGGTTGTGAGCCCTCTGTAACGAGTGAGCGCCAGGGGTACGCTTCGAGACCACCATTCGCTTCTTTTGCGGCGGCTCGATGGGCATCATGGGCTTCCAATGAAGCGAAATCCGAAGGATGACCTCGCGCAGACAGTTCATCGTGCGTCAGCCACGCAATGTCGAGAAGTCTGCGGAGGGTTTTGCCGGTCACAGGATACAAACGATTGGTTTGTGCCCAGCGATAATCGACCTCGATAAGAGCCTTATAAGGGTCGAAGGTTTCCGTTGTACGTGCAGGTGCAGGTAAGGAGGTGAGTGACGAAGGTGCAGTGCTTGTACTGGCGACAGGAATGGTGTTGGTGGACCGTGGGTTGGAATTCTGGGTGTAAGGTGGCGCAAAGGCGAAATCTCGTATCTTGATACCCTTCCGTTGGATTTGGTCCATGATATCTTGACCTTCAGGGTCCTCGATTTCGGTTGCGGCTGGTGACAGAGCTTCTACTGGAGGAAGGGACTCAGTGGCGTCTTCGCCGATTTCCGTAAGCTAATGGTCGCACATCAGAAAAAAAATGATCTCAGGGAACGGATTACTCACACTTGATTGGAGTGACGGCATTGCCGTTATCTCGTGGGTATGGGGCAAGGAATATCTCCTTGTTTGGCAGAGCCCGGACACCAGGTGGGGTCTGGGTGGTTCAGAATGTGGGCGTCCACGATCCGAACCACTTTCAGAGCCACCGTGTTCCGCTGCTCTCTTTTCAGCCTGACGAGAAGATAACCCCTGTTCTAAACGAATACCTGGATCGGGTGGGGCGGTAACATGCGCGGGTTTCCCCGCGGCATGACCTGACATGGTAGCGACGGACGATGTTGAGGAGAGGGGGGAATTGATGAGGGAACGAAGGAAAGGTAGGAAGCGGACTTCGAGAGGGTTATAAACGCAGTGATCAGCCGTGGGAATTCAAGGAGAACAATGAATGTGACTCCGCAACCGCAAATCGGCGCTCCTTCCTCTTTTAGTGTACACCGTATGTATATGCGTCGCATTACAGTTGTCTCCTATCAAGTGCCTGCCAATCCTTTCGGAGTCCCTTGTTCTCAATAACAGTAACAGGCATACAATATACTGGGTCCAAGTCAACTAATCCAGGATACCCAAGGATAGACAAACCTGCAACGTGGTTCAGCAACAGCAACGCCGTAACGAAGGCAATGACTCGTCTTTCTGAAAACTTACCAGCAACGCCGAATAGCGTATGAAACACGTCCACCATGTCCCCGGGCCTGTCTGCAATGCCACCTCCCTCGGAGTCCTATAATTGGATTAAGTAAAACATGATCCATCCAGAGGATGGGAATGTATAATTATATGAAATCAGGAAACCCCGACAACGAAACAATATGATACATTCCGAGTACAAAAGCTTACCTGAGCAGAAAGGATGAACAAAGACAGTTTCTCAGCATCAATCCAAGGGACTTTCTTCAGTATTGAGAGGGCAGATAGGACCCAAAAACTGTAACAAACCTAAAGCACAAGAATATTAATGCCAAATCAATCAAGCGACTGGTAAGATAATTCCCGCTGTCTGTTCCCGAAAATCACCATGTCTCAACCGAAGATGGGATCAAATAGATGAATGGATGCATGCATGTGGAACGAGGTTATCCATCCCGACAATTTGTCGCAGGGAGCAGAAAAGCGGAGTTACTTTTATGATGTAGCAACGGTAACGGAAATACAAGGACCAGAGAAAATAAATTAGAAACCAGATGGCTCACATCTTCAAGTTTCTCCGGTCTTCCGTTCAGACCGCCACTGGGAAGTTGACGCTCAGCGAGCCACCATCCCAAAGTGTCGACATCAACAACATCCAGGCGGTCAAGTATAGCCAGTGCGGCAACGCACACAAACACTGTTGAATTAAAGTTAGCTTGTACCGCCAATTTCGAAGGGACCACACCTTGTGCGGCATGGCTTTCAGCCCCGACACAGCTGCCAAAGCCGCCATCATAATTCCTACATCGCTGAATGTACTCAACCGCCTTTTCTTTGTTCAATAAATCCAGCTTTCCCAGAAGCGATAAAGCATTGACAGCACAGTAGAGGAAACGGGTGTCTATCTCACCAAACGCATCACCTGCGAAGACCCCGGATGGTTGTTGGAGGGAAACGATGACTTTAGGCGAATTCATAATCAAAAAATCCGGAGACATGAAAGAAGATAGATGACATACATTTGACGACACAATCGACATTAATACGATCCAGCGCATCTTGCATGACGAGGATCTGGATGGCGCTTAAAGTAGAAAGGAGGTGCGCATCATGATCTGGATGCGAGCCGAAAGCCCCTACAAAGATGCTCGTCAAAATGGCATAGTTTCTACGGGTTGGGGGACGCCAAGAAATTAACCATTACCTGCTTCCTCGTCCCAGCAGCTCATGACGAATTCAATCATTTCTTCTCTATCCAGGGCATCGGGCTTTCCAAGTGTACACAGCGCAGTAAACCCCCAGTAAACAGCATTAAGGCGAAGATGGGACGTCAGATGGTACGTCAAATCATCCTTGTTCTGTCCGTCATTGCAAATTGAATGGCGAGAGAATTGACTGTCATCTTGGTGTAACTGAGAGAACAACAATTACCACTAACCTCTCCGAGCTTCTGGATGTATGAAACATGTAAGTCCACAAGAAGACCTGTGTCCGATGGCTTGGAGTTGTTGATTGAACTTCCCATGCGGCTTGAGGGGTATTAGAGAAACGGAGTAAGTTGACAGGTATGGTGTCGCTTACATTGATTATTTGAGGGTGTAGTGTCGTTCTATCAAAGCGCTGGACGAAGACAGAGTGTAAGTTGTATATCGATCACGCTGCGACTGGCAATCATGATGATGATATTTGTTCGATGTCACGGTGGACTCGTCCACACAACGTGCTCGGAAACTATGCTTGTTCTGAACATGTTAGACAGAGAAACTGTACCGTAAAGTTAAGCTAATAAAATTATCTAGACACTTCAACTTCCAGGACAACTTTTACTTTCGTCCCTTTTTCCGTCTGCTGGGCTTTGATACAGACTCTGGTAACCACTCGTTCACAGCCTCCTCTTCTTTGTTCCCAGCATTGATGAGGTGCCGATCGTCTCTTTCCTCAATGACTCTCACGCCGGCTAGACTGCCACCCGATCCTTCAGCTGCACTTTTCAGGTCCGCTTTACGCGCAGCTGCATCGATTTCCTCTGGGCTAACTACCTCTCCTCGTCTGATGCGCGCTGCAATTTCTGGTGTCACACGAAGCTTTTTCACGGAAGTTTGAAAGCCAGGGGCTGTTCCCGTCAGAGTGAATTCGCGAGACAATAAGCATTGCAAGTGACAACACTCCAAACAGGTACTCACCGCCCTTGCCGATGCCATGGATGCGTAACCGTCTCGCAAGGTACCACTTACGCACATAGTAAGCTGATATTAACAGGACAGATGGAACGCTAGAACCATGACGCATTCAGTGGAACATCACAAAAAATTGAGTGGATAAAGGGTTGATTAGCTGCAATTCATTAACTATCTTGATCAAGAAACGCACTTACACAACCCACAAGGGGGATGGAAGGATATCCACAGTATCTTGAGATGGCATGGAAAGCTTGGGACGACGTCGTGACCAAAAATGGTAGTCTGTTTCGGCGATCAGTTCCACCCCGGCCCGCTCAATATCGCAAATATGATGTTGGGAAGAATAAGGCGAAAGGCGATAATCCTAGCCTCGTTCAACACCTCGACGGCCGGTTTAAACACGGTTAGGTCATATGTAATCGGGGTATATGTATATTACTAAGTAGCTGAAACGCTGCGGGCCAACTAGAAACTTGAATGATACGACGGGTATATAAATGTGTCTATGTATTTACAGTGATACAAGGATCCAAGAATAAGGATGAAAACAAATATGCCCATGAAAAGATACGAGAAAAGGGAGGAAGCGGTAACATGAAACGCAACCCCATCACGAATTAAGTTATCACGCAACATGCCTCGTCATTCTTACCTTCCGCCTTCTTCAGTTTAGTTGAAGGCTTCGGAGGGACGGGTGCAACGTCTTCTGGTTGTGGCCTCGGTCGATTAGGTTTCAATATTTTCCCCGACATATTTGATTTGGTGGCTTGCTTGGGTATCTCTTCGTCATGTATCTCGTGGGTCGGTTGTGATTTGTGCAGCTTGCCGACGCCATGCGTTTGTCGCGTCCACTCCTCTGTCCTCACTTCTCTCTCTTTCCGTATTGCCTTCTTTGCTTGTCTATCGCACTTCTTCCGTAGTGTTGAACGCTCTTTCTCTTGTTCCTCTTCCGTTACCCGCGCTAGGTCGACCTCTATCCAAGTGTCACCTTCTTCCTTTAGAGGATGCAGGTTGACGAGGGTGCTTAACGGCGATGTAGGTGAAGAAGGAGAGGAAAGGATCGACGAGGTTCTATCAGCATCCAGAGTAGGCCGATATATCCAATAGAGCTCGTCTTGAATTGGCCCACTGCCATTCGGCAGGAAACAAGGGGTGTTGGACAGCGTGTTCAGCATATAGTACTTTATGTACCAGGATTAGTGGGTAGCAAGTAATGGGCACCACCCGAGGCAACATACTCTGCATGGTTTGCCGCGTTCTGTTTTAAAGTAAGGGAACTGAAATCTTAGCGATCAGTTTACTTCGACATATATTTTGTGAATACATTCAAAAATTTACCCACCTTGTTTTCAATATCATCCATTATCTCAGTAGCTGTACGACACTGAGTAGGTGCGCCTAATATAGCTGCTCTGAGGGATTTCGCAGGAAAAAAATCAGCCGGAAGGCGAGACCGAGCGAGAGAAAAAATTTACCGAATGAGAGCATGATACGAATATACAGGCCGTGTTCCTGGAGGATAATCGTTCAAGTGCTGCAGACTGAGTTGGCCGTAATCCGATGACCCAGTCATCGTTGATGATGAGGGAGATGATATTACCGACATCATAGTAGACATTCAGTATTGAGGTCAGAGATTGGTCGGGGAAAGTTTAGAAAGGGTCGGATGATGGGGGGATGTAACCTATATCGAGGAAAGCGGGGGATAACGAGGGAAAGGATTGGCAGGGTCACAGCTAAAAGTCATAAAATTGAAAAGAAGCTGGAGGAATCTTCCCTTGGGAGTTTCATATGTGTGAGCAACCCATATAGATAGCAGTGGACCAGTGCCCAAATAATATGTGTGAAAAGCAACGCGGTGCTGAGACATGAGTTTCCTCCATTAATAACAAATCATATCATGACACGGGAAGCCGGGTCAGGGGAGCCACCCGAGGATGTTTCGCGTTAGAGGCTGTTCGAGATGGGCGAGGTGAGTATATTCGCGGTAAGATGATCAATTCTGATTTGTTTTAGGCAGATCCGACAGATGTCTGCGTCTTTTGGAAATCGCCTGTAAATTCATATGTCGTCGATATCCTATTGATATTGATGAGTACCACAAATGTAATATACAACCTGATAATTCTCGGAACACGAGTTCAGGCATGTTTTATGCAAACGGTCTGAAATAAGGACTCTCATTCTGCAAATTTACAAGGTAAATTCCATCATTCACCAAATTAACTTGAGATAAATACCTTTCACAACTAATCCAAAATTCTGAAGAAAAAAAAACTGTATACATACATTTGACATACACGAGTTGGTTTCTGCCGTCAAGGATCGGGGTTGACACCAAGCGGCAACAAATAGAAGGCTGTTCGCGGTCCGGCGTTAATTACGAGGTTGTTCCCAACAGCAACGAATCAGCATTTCAACGAATCAGTATTCAAACAGCGGCCTGAGGTTTATTCACAACTTTTGTCTGTCGTGATTTTTCTCATTTTAGATAAAATCTTTGTCCCCTGTATTCTCTGGGACGGCAGTACAACCTTACAACTCAAGGCAAGCTTCGTTGCATATTGGTACAAGGACCAGCTTCGAGCTTCATCCAGAATACCGTTACCAATGCAACCTATTGGATTTCGATGTCGTGGACCAGTGTGGGTGTCGGACGGAACCTCTTTAACCGTATTTAAAGAGGAAGGACTCAACGCAGGAGATCGGTTCGATTCAAATGGACTGTTACGCAACCGCGTTGACAAGACTTTCACGGTGAATATTCTACGTTTGATTTTGTTTCTGGACATGGACCCTAATTTGTGAATGATCTAAGCCCAGCCCTTCAAGTTTCAACTCAGATTTCGATTATTCCACTCTTGACGACGTCCCAGTACCCCCTCACAAGTTTTCCGACAAGCTGTCTACAAATTACCGTCCAAACCCGTCAGAAATAATCGAAATCAAGGAATATGTCAATGCTATCAATGAGAAACTATCGGACTATGACGCCCGTATCGAAGAACTCGAAGCTGCTTTGCAAGTGTTGTCTACCAAACGATCACAACTTGCTGAAGTCGGAAGGGCGCACGAAGCTTTGATGTCTCCCTTTAGACGCCTACCACCAGAAATCCTGCAAATGATTTTCGTATTGTGCTTGCCATCCAATCGAAATGCTGTAATGCACGGTTCAGAAGCGCCGGTCCTCCTTGGTCGTGTCTGCAGTGAATGGCGCCGCGTATCACTCGCGACACCAGAAGTCTGGTCCTCCCTTCATATCGTTCCGCCCAATGTCAGTTTCAACAACCCTGCATTGTCAGCAGCGAGGTTTCAAAAGAAGCAGGAATTGGTTCGGATGTGGTTGGCGAGATCTGGTGCATGTCCATTGAGCATATCCTTCGTTTGGTTTGCCGGTGATTCAGAAGACGAAGTCAGGTTGTGTGTCAGCATACTGAAGGTTCTGATACCCATGTGCCATCGGTGGAAAACGTTGGATTTTCAAGTCCCCCTGAAGATGTTTAAACCGTTTATAGGCCTGACGGTCGCAGATGTCCCCTCTTTGGAAGGAATGTCGCTGATGGACAACCGAACGCAATTGGATACAGAATCTGTGGACCATTGGCCGGACAGTCTCAACTTCGTGGAAAGCGCGACCAGACTGCGTACTTTCACGCTGACATCATTCAGCGGTGGTATGCGTCTGCCTTCAATCCCATGGTCTCAGCTAGCAACTCTGTATCTGGAAGCGAACATCTCCTTCTTCTTCACTGATTCATGTGAAATGCTCAGTACATTGTCCGAATGTACTAGTCTGCAACATTGTACCCTCAAATTTCCCCTTTCCCACACCGCCTCATTACCCACCTACCAGAAAGTCGACATGGCTATTACTTTGCCAAATCTCCAGGTGCTCTGCCTCGACGGTGACCAACACTTGCACAACACGTTCCACATATCAAATACCCTGATGAATTTGATTACGCCGAAATTGCGCAAACTCGAGATACTTGGTCGATCAGGACGACCAGATGGGAGCATCGCACCTGAGCCCTTGTTGGCTATTCGCAAACTTCTTGAAAGGAGCAAGCCCCCTTTGGAAAGGCTCATTGTTGAATCAATAACAATATTTCCCGAACATTTTATTGCCTGCTTGAGGCTTGCGCCGAATTTGGTGGATTTGGTGGTACATAACTGGACATTGAGGATGCAAGGTAGTACTGGATTCTTGAGTCCGGCGGTCGGAGATGACGGTCAACAAACCACCACGCCGCTTCCCCAAGAGACTATGCAAAGAAGTAGGGGAGAAGACATACCCGAGAATTTAATTCTAAAGGCGTTGACTCTGAAGCGGAAGGCCAAATTAGACAAATTGTGTAGTCCAGCAGGGGAACGAATCGTGCAGGACCAGGAAGCTATTGCGATGCAGTCATCAACTGAACCTGACTCCACCGTAATCCAACCTGCCTCGCTATCCTCATTGTCCGAAGATCTCGACGAGGATTACGACCCGCTTTGTCCACACCTCCAGCGGTTTGATTTCACGCTTTGCGACGCTTCGCAGGTGCTCTTCTGTGATTTTATCGCGTCACGTTGGAAGGATATCCCAGACGGCGTGGCAAAAATAAGGTCTGTTAAATGCAACTTTACCGCCTTCGAGGAAGAAGCAGCGACGGAGAGAATCGATCTCTTTCGATCGGAGGGACTCGTCGCATTTGTGACCCATCAGGTGCCTATTGCCGACGATCTGAACCCATCACCCTGGACCGGGTTAGAGGGTCCACCATAGCTCCCAAATTTGCCTGCGCCCTCAGGCTTGCAGAAAGTTTAGCGAAAGGTAACGCTCACGTCAATAGGCTCATCGATGAACCTCAAAATACTTACAGGATGGCAGAAAATCAAGTTTTGATCGTCAAATGTCCATGTTCGTCAGTGGCATGTGGATCCAACTGTCGTGATGGTAGTCTAAATCAGTCAAAATTTTATGTATATAGAAATAGTTTTGTGATTTTTCCCATCCATTTACGTTATTATCCTGTCTGGGTGTACACTGGGTGCACTCTCAAAAGTTTGCAACCAAGTGTAATCTGCGTTTCTTCCCGCGGGTAATACGGTTTGTGTCCTGGGTGTTGACATGGATACGTATACATTGTACAACCAAATTTTTGGTTATGATTAGCCGATCGCCGGTCGCGGGCGCTAAAAGAAAAGTAACCTGAACAGCGGGTAATTTATCTATATTCGGTTTAGCTCAACTTTAGACAGTGTGGAATTGAGGACCGCTCCTACTCAGGGTTGACTCTGGGTGTGAAATTTTTCGTATACTGACTCCTCCACAGAACTACACGAAAGACTCTGGTTCACGGCATCCAATCGTGCTTTCTGAGGCTTTCTGGCATCATGGGTCAAGTAACTGTGTGTCAAAAAATACTCCACTTCTGATCGGACGGTCAATTTGACATAGCTGGAAATGGTTTAGCTCGTATCCATGTCACGAATAGCGCAGGTTATAAAGCCTTGCTGTCAATTTTTTCTCTTTCCAGCTTCCCACCACCTTGGTCAAACAAATCACCTTCGTCGTTCTTTACCCCTCGCCTGTCTTTTCTTAAAATGAAGTTTGCGCTATTCCTAATCACCATCTCCGCTATGCTCTCCAGCATTTGCGCCCTCGACACTCGTAGCCCCGAGACTAATGCCATGCGCCTTGCGCGTGGCTTGTCCCCTTTGCCCCCTGTGCGTCGGGCCACTGGAGTGCAAGGTACGCAAGATAAATCCCATATAATCTTTTATTGCCTCAACGAGTATTAGCTGCTAGAAGGCATCACCCCTCCCCAAGGCCCATCCAGGGCTCTTGCAATACTGGAACTATGCAGTGCTGTACGTGATGATTTTAAATTCTGAGTGGCGCTTGGATTCTTATGTGTTCTAGGCAACTCTGTTACCCATGCCGATGATAAACTCGCCAAGCTGCTGACCGGTCTACTTGGTATCGTCGTCCCAGCTAACACTGCGGTCGGATTTACCTGCCACCCATTGTCCGTGGCTGGGATTGGCCGCGGTAACCATTGGTAAGCTTCTCAACCAAGCAGTCGATGTATTTCCGACTCATTGCGATGCTTTTCGTTAGCAATCAGCAACCTGTCTGCTGCCAAGATAATCACATGCACGGTCTCATCGTCATTGGATGCTCTCCTAGTAAGTTGTTACTTTCTATGTTTCTGCACTATCTGATATCCTCTAGTTAACATCAACGGCCCTTGAGTGGAAGACCTCCGAGCCAGATTTCCACTGGTCTTCCTTTTTTGTCTCGTTCAAGTGTTTAATTACATTTGTTACATGGCAATCGTTTTCACACTTCGCAAACAAAATTTCACTCGTACCACCCTTAGGCAGATGGATTTTGCTAGAAAATAATACCCAACTTGGCTAATTTATTTGAATGTTTTGTAACTTCTGTTTGTTGCGATCGCGACACGTTCCAGCATCACGTGTCATCTGGGCCAACCAAATTAATACCAGCTGACTTACAATCGTAACATGACTCCGTTCACCCACATTCTCCGCTCGTCCTTTTCTTGTATACTCTAATCAAAACGTAATTTCAGGCAATATGGGGGCATACTATGACGAAATAGAAATCGAAGACATGACATGGGATAAAGAGAAGATGGTGTATCATTATCCGTGCCCTTGCGGGGATCGATTCGAGATTTCTCGAACCCAGTTGCGTGATTGCGAGGATATTGCGACATGTCCAAGCTGTAGTCTGATTATTCGGGTGATATATGATCCAGTACGATTTTACCATGCACCTTTCTGCGACTGATTCTCACTTTTTTTGTAGCTAGAGTTTGAGGATGAATCCGATGAGGAAGAGGAAGAGGAAGAGGAAGAAGACGTCAGCGAAGATAGCAACGACGAAACTTTTGAAGACGCTTTTGATAACCTCACGATTGCTGAAAGTCCGAAAGTTATTGCAGTGGTTGCCTGAAGTCTGGTATTCCAAAAGTGTTCGGATCCAACTATGGGTAGGTT
>Ga0307507_10011437_pt1 | contig 11192 bp, 11 predicted proteins | sample 7_EM_MG_FD_207223 | JGI IMG/M metagenome (GOLD analysis project Ga0307507, IMG submission 207223) | Populus trichocarpa ectomycorrhiza microbial communities from riparian zone in the Pacific Northwest, United States - 7_EM | ecosystem: Host-associated > Plants > Roots > Unclassified | place...
ATAAATTTGTAAATGCATTGATTACATTGAATTTAACCGGCCGGCCACCAATAGCATCAAGAAACTAAGGAAACAACCATCTAGGTGGTGACCCAGTGGTAAGAACTTGGGACCAAGAGGTTTGCTTCCTTGGTGGTCTTAGGTTCGAGCCCTGTGGTTGCTCATATGATGGCCATTGGAGGCTTACATGGTCGTTAACTTCATGGCCCGTAGAATTAGTTGAGGTGCGCGCAAGCTGGCCCGAACACCCACGTTAAACTAAAAAAGAAACTAAGGAAACCATGAGATTGCAACTGATCATCTTGCATCCAAACATGTCTCCGGAAAAAAAAATGAAATTTACAGGTGAAGCAAGCAGCATGTACAACACACTTTATAGTAAAGCTGTCAAGAATCAAGTGGTTATGATTTTCAATCTGGATCGTAGCACAAATGATCAATCACCCAAATGATTAATTATAAATGAAAGACCTTTAGTCAACTTACAAGCACGTGCAGTATTGAAAGGAATGAATCTTTCTGGAATAACTACTTAATATTATGAATATACATCCTCAACCTGGCCATGCTTTCTATAAAACGGTCCAACATTCTCTCCAAATATATATATATATATATATATATATATCATGGGATTTGTGACACTTTGTGATCCTATGATCTATCCCCTTTACGTAAAAATCTCAACAAAAGAAATTAAGCCAATAATTAAGGCATTTATGCCAAACCTACCCTGATTTCAATTTTTTTAACGTGATAGTGTTAGGATTATTCAATAGAAACAAAATTCAGCAAAATATCCAGGTTAGAATATTTTAATTAGACAAAAAAACTCAAAATTAAACCAAGTTAAAAATTATTCTCTAGCTCTGATGCACCTTATGAGACATCATTAAAAACAAAAAATCACCTCCATTGAGTTCTCATCTCATAAAAAAAAATCTAAATACACAAAAAATCTCAATTGTTGGTGCTTAGAATTTGATCATTCGAGAGCTCCCTTCCTTTTTTATTTCAGCAACTTTTTTTTTTCTCTAGACATAAGAGGACCAAAACACAAAAAAAAAGTACATATAGGAACATAGAGCACCTAACAAAGAGGGATCAAATAAGAAAAGGGTGAAACTTGAGGGACTAGATTGAACATTTCCATGTTATTTAAACTTCAAACAAGTGAAAAGGTTAATTTCTTTAAAATATAAGTTTCGATCCTTGAAACTTAATTTAATTTGACAAACATGCAAGTTTTTCAAATATGCGGAGAAAAACCTAACAAAGAGGGATAAATCTAGTTTGAAAAACAAAATAAATATAATTTTTTTAAAATTGACTTCCAATTCAACATCAAAATATGCGTGAAAAAAGAGATAAAATTTCAGGAACCGAATGAAAAAACACTGTTTAGCTCGCATGGATGAGAAATACTTTTCCGCAATCTTTTACGTTATTTGTTAATCTCTTTGGGCTTTACACGCGCGCGCGCACACAAGAACTTGACTTTTCTTAAGGACACGTATGCATGTAGGAAGGTATAACAAGGATATAAAAGTGGCAGGAAGGACAAAAACAGAGGAGGTAAGGAGGGAGGCTGGGCCTCAGTCACACAACGGGAACCGGATAAATAAACCGGAACAGAGGGAGTGACATGGCAGTGCATATCTGGTTTACCAAGTCAGCACGCAAAAAAGAGAAGCTGGCAAACGACGACCCTTGTTGTTTTAACACGTGGTGAGAATCATTGGTGGACCCATGTCCTGTCACAAAAGGTTCAAGGTAATTAATAATGCTAGCTACGGCAAGGGAGGAGGGAGGGGGACTGAAAGAGATAGAGATTTTCTTAGAAAGAGGCAAACATCCCCAGAGTTCCATAGAAACAGAGGCTGAAAAAGCAAAGATTTTATCTTTGGCCAGGCAAACAACAACCTCAACTCTTGTCCCACCTTCCCCACCATATAGTATTTTGACGTGTCCAAATTTCCCATGCTAGTTGATGTTAATTTTTTATTTTTATTAATATGAATATTCGAGTTAAGTTGTGTATACTTTAATTAATTATAATAATATATCAAACTCATTTCAAGCAAACCTCGAATGCAACCAAATAAGCTACTGCTCTGAATAGTTGATGTTAATTTTACCAGCACTATTCCTCTTCTCTTTCTTCTTCTTTTTTGTATTTTAATTGTTTTGTTTTAGTCGAGTCAGTTTTTTTGAGGGTGACATGAAACGAATAATATAAAAACTCAAACACTCGGGTTATTTTGTTTTGGCTCCAAACGTGCACTGTCAGCAGGAGTACTGTATCCATTATCGACGTTCACTTTCCTGTTTATTTTACTTGTTAAATGTGTCAGTGGGCCTGAGTCACCTGACTCGTGTGTTTGGCGCTCTCCTGGATTACTGTATTCTCGTGATCTCGTCCGTGCTTTAGTTGTCCAGTCCTGTTTACTCTCACCGAAGTAATCTAGTTTAGTCCATTTAATTAACGAATTAATTATGTGCAGTCTAAGCAATTTGCTGATTAGTTTTACGAGAACAACCTCACGGAGCACAGCTATCAAAACTGAGTCCTCTGTTCATTTCCAAGTTGGCTCGAGAAGGGTAAAGATGGGAGCAAGGTTTTCACCATGCGAGATTTTATCTCGAAGCGATTGATTATATATTTTTCCAGCACTATGCTGCTTTGATCAATTTTTATTTTATTTCTCCAAAAAACCATGGTGACGCAATTTACGGAACACTTAGGCAGTTGTGAATTTTTTTAAAAATATTTTTAACTTCAAAAAATATCAGATTAATATTTTTTATATATTATTTTTAAAAGTATCATATGACAATCTAGTGAATTTACCAGACGGGCACTGGATTTTGAAAAGACAGATGGACTATAGTGCCAAAGTTGATCTATTTACAAGTCAAGACAGTTAATGTGCCTTAAATTTCCCCGTCGATGTCTAACCACCTAATCCTCCGCCCCCTCCTTCGCCATTTAACTGCCGCTGACTATATATGTCTACATGTCCCAACTAGAACTAGCTCGTTCTGTTCGGTCTTCACTCTTTACTCTAAAGCCCCAATACAGTCAACAATCTGATGTTATTGCATCTCTGACGAAGACAAATATTTGCCACTGCCAGCCAGAACACGTGCCACCTTCACCGTTGGATATTAATGTAACTAAGCTTTAATTTTTACCGGCTAACCCCTGCAATTAACACAATGCCCGCTGGCCTAGTCACTCTAATCAAGGCCATGCATGCCAGCAAAATCCCACTTGGGATGGTGACTTGCCAGTGGCAAGATCAACGGTTGTGATGGGCAAACTCAAATATTCTTGCTGGCCAAGGGATATTCTTTTTTGGTACGTATGGATATTGTAACTCACGTGCATGCATGGTATATCTATAGCATTGGCATCGTCATCAAGGCACCTAGGGATCCAACATCAGGTAGAATCCCCCCATGTGCGTACGTTAGCACAACATTTGTATGTCTATCTAACATGAACCCACCCAGCAGCATATATAAGATGAGATAAAGTTTAAAGCAGGTCTGATCAAATTATTTTTAAATATAATTAAAAAATTCAAGTCCTGGAAAAATATTTTATTGAGATCAGCCTCACAGGTAAATTTTAAAATTTTCATAACAGTTATTTTTTAATTCGAGTTTAAAACTCAATTATATAAAAATTAGTTTGATGTAACTTAGTCGACTTGATTAATCTAAAATAATGAGATAAATCAGTAAAAAAAAAATAAGAATTAAATTATAAAAAAAATACCTCTTGACCCAGTTTATTGTTCATTTTACATTTAAAATTAAACTATATAAAAATTATATCGATGTGATATAGTCAATTAGATCAATCCAAAGACAACTTAACCAATAAAGTAGGTAAATTAAATTGAAAGGGAAAATAATGAAATTAATAGAAAGAAATTTTTTAATAGAAAATAATAAATTCATTGTATAACCTAAATTTAAAATAAAACGATGTGCGATTTTTACTAACATTATCCAAAGTCCAACAACAATCTAGTTGATCATTAACTAGGATAAATTTTTTTTAAAAAAAATAATAACAAAATTGAAAGAAAAAAAGAAATCATTTTTAAAAAAAATCTTACTATTCATATCATCAACAATGAAACTCCACAGGATTATTTAGTGTTTGCTTAGGAAATCAGTACAGCCCTGGTTCTTAAAAATGAAAAATAGCAAAAACATTTTCAAACGGCACATTTCCCCGTGAAAAAAGAAAAAGAAAAGTGGGGTAACAAATCTCCTTTTCCTACCCAAATTTATACTAGTATTGAATTCTTAACTAGATGCTCTTAGAAAATGGTCAAGATAGCAAGAAAATTCTTGTAAGAATATACTAAATTCTTGCCTTAACAAGCCTTTTTAACTACGTTTCTAATGACATTTCATTAAATTTTAATTTTTTAATTTAAAATTATTTTAATACGTTAATGTCAAAAATATTTTTTTAAAATAAAAATATTATATTAATATATTTTAAAATAAAAAAAACTTTAAAAAATAACCATAAATGTGGATGTGATATAGATCTCTTTATAAATCTAGAAATATATATAGAGAGTTTTTTTTTTATTCTATATATAGAGAGTATTTGAGAGTGTGGTGGTGATTACTTTTCAAAATATTTTTTATTTATAAATGCTTTAAAATAAAATTTTTTATTTTTTAAAAATTATTTTTAACACCAACACATCAAAATAATCTAAAAATCTAAAAATAATATTAATTTAAAATAAATAAAAAATTAAAAAATTTAATTTTTTAAAAATACAAAAATAAATATTACTGTAAACATGTAACGAACAGTGTTAAATATCGTGGCGCGGAAAAGGAATTTCTTGTTTCTCAGATTAAAAAACAAAAAAACAAACAATTCCTAATTAGATACGCGTGATGACAGGGTCCATAAATCAAGTTACAAGGAAATCAGTGAAAAGGTTATGGCGCCGTTCTCGACGGACGGAGGTGAGTGAGTCCACCGAAATTGAAATGAAGTCGAACCCCCCTTTTATTCACTTTAACGGGACTGACCCCTTGATTAACGGCGTTAACCTCGCCCTTCAATTGGATATGACAACGTTTGGGAATGCAGCCACACGTTATTTAGAAAAAAAAATTGTTTTTTTAATGTTTGTTTATTGTTTTTATTATATTAACATTAAAAATAATTTTTAAAATAAAAAAATAATATTTTAACATAAAAAAATATTTTTAAAAACATCTGATATTACAGAAAATCAAGGAAAGCTATTTGCCAACGGCTAGGACAATGCAGAAGCGAGGGGACGTCAGTTCAGGAAGAGCACCTGCTATGACCAAGGTATTAATACCGAAGAAAGAGAATTCAGAAACAAAAATAATAATCGAGCGCATTGAAAGTGTGGTTTTTTAGTTTATTTTTCTTTAATATTTTATATATATAATTAATTTATGGGTTCACCAGATACAGATACCCTGCAGATATATTAAATTGTTTTCTTTCTTATTTCAATTGCCATGAAATCTAATAAAAATTAAAAAAAAAGGTTTATGGTGACCGTATACCATCCTCGTGACAAATACAGTAAAGCTGGAGCGTTGATTGTGGGACGCGTATAATCACTAATTAATGGTGCGCTTAAAGTTTGCCACGTGTCATATCCGTGTCAAATAACTAGGCGCCGAAATATAGACGCTGGCCCACGCGATTCTCGTTGAATTGATGGTGTCTATCCTTTTCTTCCATTAATTGCCATACCTTGATTTACAGTGGTTTTTCAAATCACGGTAAGAGTTATTTTTAAAGTATTTTTATTTGAAATTATATTAAAATTATATTTTTTATTTTTTAAAATTTATTTTTAATATTATCACATCACAATAAAAAAAACATCAAAATAAATTAACATAAAATAAAAATAAAAATTAATTTTTTTTCAAGAATACTGCTGGACCAAGAAAAGAAGAAGAAGCATAGCCTTACTTTATTTACCACGCTACCAAAGGTACCCTACCACTAGGGTGAAGCAGTAGATTTTGTTGGGGCATTGAAGGTATTTTCAAATTTGAGTATCTTGACAGGGTATTTAATATTATGATATTGATTGTTTTTTAAATTATTTTTTATTTAAAAATATATATAAATAATATATTTTTTTTAATTTTGAATTCAATTTTAATATTTTCATATCGAAATAATTTAAAATTATAAAAAAACAAAAAATTTGAGAATGCGTGGTGACAAGCTCTCTGTAAAGATCTTAAAAAAGGGGGCGGCGCGTGACGAAGTATACATTAAAAGAAAAAAGCTGCCCATTTAGCTTTTATTTATTTATATATATACTGGTTAAATGGATTGGCTATTTATTTTATTGTATCCATTGAAAGAATAGAAAAGTTATTAAAGGGGAAGCTCTTTTTGGCCCAAAAAAGTCTCGATAATCATTATTTTTGCCGTAATGATGCACCCTTTTCCCTCGTATTGTGCTTGACATCTATACTGCTGGTCATGTACTCTTCTTGTTGATTACTGCTTTGTTTCCAGTTTTTTATTATCACGCTTTATCCCTCTCTCAAGACTCGAAAGTTTCTTGTTCTAACTTATGAATTTATCTTGGACTATTCTATTTGGAAGTCTTGCAGAAGGGATAAAGTGCCCAGAATCATTCTGGATGCAATAATTAAATTAGGACTGCTATTTCTATGTGTAAACGTCTATGGTTTAATATACTTCTTTCGATCTGGTGAAGATGTTTCCACTTCCGAGCGGATCGTCTGGCTTTCCTGCTGATTAATGATAGAGGCAAGGCACTTGAATGGCTATCATTCATGAATGAAATTCATTAACTCTCTCCTGCGCTCCAAATTCACCTTATTAATCAACAATTCTGTCTTTTAAGAGATGTTTGTGAAGATAAAATAATATTTACTTTTTATTTTTCATTGTTTTAAATCAAAAGGGGAAGAAAATCCAAGAGCAAAGAAGGGTAAGAAATCGACCATGCAAAGATTGAGAGTCACATATTGCTGTAATCAGACAAACATATTCCTTTCATTATATTCTTTTCATTCTCCATAAGGTTTTTTCTTTTTTCTGTTTAGTTTCGGAAGAATTTAATGTTGTCCGAGGAGGAACAATCCATGCTCCTAAAAAATTACATCCTATGCGAAATAAAACATGCCGGAATTTAGTATATATATATATAAATAGACTGTACAATTTTACAAGGCAACAATAACGATTACTGTTATAATTGCAACACAACTAAATTAGAAATAACAACATGAATAATAGCAGTAGAAGAGGGAGGTGGGTACGTTCAAAAAGCCTGTCTACATAAGAACAGCTCAACACTTCTCATTCCCCAATAAAATGACCTCCCTGTTCTCTTTCTGCTCCTCCCTACTCTCTGTCTGCTCACATTATCCTTCTGCTCTCTCTCTCTCTCTCTCTCTCCCCCCAACGCTCCAAGAGATAAAGACACTCTCCTTCCTCCACCCTCTTCTCTCTAATATATATCCCTACATTCACGCACACAGCTAAGAGCTCATTCTTTCATTTCAGTCAAGAAAAGAACTTTCTTTCTCTGTTTTTTCCCGAAGGAAAACACACCAATAACAAAAAAGGAAAAAAGAAAAGAATGGCGTGCTCTTATCTTTGTCCTTGTTCTCTCTTAATCTGCTCCCTACTTGCTTTTCTTGTTTCCGGGTCTCAAATTCAAAGAACTTTATTGCCTGTTATATCCTTTGATGAGGGATACACCCAACTTTTTGGTGATGATAATCTGGCCATTCACAGAGATGGAAAGACAGTCCATTTATCATTGGATGAGAGGACAGGTACTTATCCTTTCATGGTTTCTATCTTGGGGTTTAGAGTTATGTTTTTTCTTTTGCTTCTTTGTGTTGGCTTTCATTGGGAGTTTCTTTGTGGTTTTTTTATATGCAGGGTCTGGATTTGTTTCTCAAGACTTGTACTTACATGGATACTTCAGTGCTTCTATCAAGTTGCCTGCAGATTACACTGCTGGAGTTGTGGTTGCTTTTTATGTGAGTAGCAATACTGATTAAGAACTAGTGTGTGTTTCAAATAAATAAATAAACGGAGGTTTAATATTTTGATCATTTGATTGGTTATTTCTCAGACCCAGATTGATTCCTTTTCTTTCTTTTCACCGGGAGTGTACTTCCTAGTTTTGTGCCTTGGTTGTGTCACAGAAACTCTGATTGGTGTTTCTTTGATTTACAGTTTTTGGGCCTCATGCTAAGTGTTTTCTCTGTCATGCTAAGCTTTAAAATCTGATCAAAACTCAAACAACCTCATTTTCAGGGGTTTGTTGTCAACTGATTTTAAGGTTCATGTCTAAGCTTTATTTTAGGAAGGCTGAAAAATTACAATTACTCATGATTGCCATTTTTTCCACAAAATGTTACCGTTTCTTTAGTATCTAGCAAGGAAAGTAAGCTGATCTCATTAGCATGCTAATTTTCAATAAATTTCAAAAATTTGATCAAATATTGTAATCCTTAATCCATCGAAGAAAACTTAGGAAAAAAATATCTTAAAATGTTCGCTACTTATCTTGACAGATGTCAAATGGTGACATATTCGAGAAGAACCATGATGAAATTGACTTTGAGTTCTTGGGTAACATAAGAGGGAAAGATTGGAGGATACAGACAAACATTTATGGCAATGGCAGCACCAGCGTAGGCAGAGAAGAGAGATACAGCCTCTGGTTTGATCCCTCTGATGATTTTCATCAGTACAGCATTCTCTGGACTGATTCTCAGATCACGTAAGCAAAAAAACCCACTTCCACATCTTTTTTTCTTTCTTTGTTTACCTTTGTTCCTTTTAATTATTATGTTGATGTTGTTTGTTGCCTTCACAGCTTTTTAAAGGCTGTGCATTACCATTTAACCATTAATGACCTCATGGTCTACATGGTATGGAATTTACCGTTTTAGGGGTATTGATGTTGATGCATCTGCTGTATGGTATAGGCAATGTGCTTCCTTTTAGGTGATTAGCAGAGAAAGCTCTCTGTTCTTTGTACCTTTGATGACATTCCCTTGTTTCAACAGAACCAGTTTTCCAGTTTTGGCATGGCTAAAATTTAGCAAACGTCGTTTTTTTGGATTTTTGAGAGAAGTTAGATTTAATTTGAGATAAGGATCTATACAAAACGCTGATGTGATGGAGCATGACCCTGTAGTTTACTTGAGATAACTAATTGATTTTTTAGGGAAAGACCAAAATAACATCCAATATTGTCAGATACATTAACTATATTATATTTGTTTTCTAAAATTTTCTCATTAACCTATTGTAACGTTACTAGCTTTCTGTTTTTACATACGAACAGGAAGTACGGATTTAGATTTAGGTTGGATTAATCGTGTTTGGTGTTTTAACCGTCGCTCTAACCTGTGTTTATTTCTTTTTTGCTTAGATTTTATGTGGACAACGTTCCTATTAGAGAGTTTAAAAGAACAGAATCTATGGGGGGAGATTTCCCTTCCAAGCCAATGTCTTTGTATGCAACAATATGGGACGGGTCTGGTTGGGCTACCAATGGAGGCAAATACAGAGTTAATTACAAATATGCCCCCTATGTCACAGAATTTTCCGACCTTGTTCTGCACGGTTGTGCTGTCGATCCAATTGAGCAGTTCCCAAAATGTGATAATTCAGAGAGTTCTGAAGTGATTCCCACCGGTGTCACAACTGTGCAAAGAATTAAGATGGAGAGTTTTAGGGCCAAGTTTATGACATATTCCTATTGCTATGATCGGGTTCGGTACAAGGTTCCTCCATCAGAGTGTGTTTTTAATCCCAAAGAAGCAGACCGTCTCAAATCTTTCGACCCTGTTACCTTCGGCGGAGGGCGCCGCCACCATGGGAAAAGACACCACCGGAGTCGGGCAAGTCATGTTGAGGCCATCTCCATTTGAGGAAATGCTATGGTTTGCATCGTCATGTTATTGCCATCTTAATCTTATTACATTTATGCTATGATTTAGTTGGGGTCATTTCTTTTTTTGTGAATAGAGAAAAAGAGCATGGATTCTTATCGAGGGTGGTGACAGAGAGAGTTGTGGTTATTTATGGTTCATGGTGGGTGGGTATGTGTATAGTTCATACCTTTAGTTTTCCAGCAGTTCATTTCATCATTGATGTTTGCTCTGGGCTTTATTACAAAAATGAATTTGGTGATGATTTTTCTGTACTCTTTTGACACCCTCGCGGGTTAAATAAAATATACTAGGCATTTGGAGTTCCTCTGTATGTATGTATTGGGCTTTGTGTGGGTTTTATTTTGTTTTTGCACTAAAATGAATGTCATCAAGCGTCCTGTCTGTTGTCCAATATTTTATTTTGTTTTCTTTTATTTTTGTCCAGCTAAAAAACATTTTCTGGTCGGAATCCACCGGATTATTTTTTCAAGGTTCAGAATCTGGGCCCCCTCGTCTGTATTGTCTCATGCATATTTTTAAAGGTCATACTTGTCAACTTCAGAGGACATTTTGTCTATGGTTAGTTGGAATCCAAAGTCGTTTGGATGTGACGAGTGGCGAAGGCAACCTTGTTGAAAATGGCAGAATGTTGGCCTTGGTTCACAGGTTTAGCATCCATGGAGCGGGTCTCAAGATTCTCAGTTTTGCAGAGGGATACTGGGTTTTCTTAGAAGTTGGTTGGTACACGGACTAAATAGTGTTTTTTTTTAAAAAAAAAACAATTACTGAAAATGAATTTTTTTTTTTGTTTTTGAATAGTTCGGTTTGCCGATTTTAAAAGTAATTTTAAAGAATAATATTATTTTAATATATTTTCAAATAAAAAATATTTTAAAAAACTTATATTATACTCTCAAACATCATTTAAATCCTCATATATTATATTACGTGAATACAGAGTTAATTAAATTTGTACACTACTGAACATTTTCAACAACACTGAAATCATTTGTCAAAAATGAGGAAAAAGCGTTGTGTGAACAACGATTGACAAATTCTTAGTTTTTTTTATTTTGTTCCCGAGCACCAACAAAAGCCCTCGATTTTCTTGCTTTCTAGTGTCAATTTCTCGGCAAAAGATAAGAAGGAAAGCTCTCAAGGACACATCCAGAGGAGGGCTGGCAACGTAGAGGATTTATTTTAGCCAC